>ERZ824600.149-NODE-149-length-102892-cov-4.632943_pt1 | contig 102892 bp, 140 predicted proteins | sample MGYA00519933_ERZ824600 | MGnify/ENA primary metagenome ERZ824600 (study PRJEB31778, sample SAMEA3449178) | human gut metagenome | biome: human gut; feature: human-associated habitat; material: faeces | place: United Kingdom | collected 2010/2012 ...
TTGCTTCTCCTGCCTTAGAAATACGGGACATTCTCGCTATTTCGCTCTCAACAGGTGTAATACCCAACTGCCGCATCTGTTCGTCAGTCAATTCCGTTTTCTTACCATTGATGCAACGATAATTTTCAAACATAGTTCGTTCCTTTCTGAAATAATTCTCATTTCCTTGTGGATTTAGTATTCACTGGGCCAAAGTTCGCGAACATGGGATTGCTTTGCCGCTTTTCAGCATAGAAATAACTTTCACAGCCAGAGTGTCATCGGATACAAACTGGTTGGAACCGTTCTTCAGCCTATTGCTGGAGAAATCTTTTGTGTTATTAGCATAGCGGCACATGGATTTGTCGGAAATCGGTCCAAGGCAGGAATGCTCTGTGCTTACATAGACGCAGCTCTCGCCGCAGGTCACGAAACCGGAGCATCCGCGTTTCTGTCCGTTGACAGATATATCTTTCAATTTTACTGAAATTTCCATCCCGTGCCGTTTGGCCTGAACGGAAAGGCGCTTCCTCAGATTAGAAGACAATAACATCGCTCACACCTCCTGCCCTGTATGGGAAGGCTCCGGCGCCTGGGCGTTGCTCGGCAACGACTGATTTTTGATATCAATAACGACGCCATTTTCTATCGCCATATCATAATACATGGTTTCCCTCGCCTGTGACTCCCAACAGTATGCCAATGCCTTTATCCGCTTGAAAACCCTGTCCTCTGCAGCAGCACTGCGCCGTCTCAGGGTTTTTAGTTCTTCCAAAGTCAACCCCATGCATGCCGGCGTGTTTGTATCTCCGCCACAGTATACCCAATGCTCGACTTTCAGAGAGCTTCCCGCATGTAGTTCATCAAGCTCGCTTGACTGAGCACAGCGCTCTCTTTCAGCAATCTCTGTCTGCGTATCGCGTACAATTGATGCGTGACGAAATATGGACTTTTCCACTACATCCCACCAATCGAAAAGGTTATGTTGATTATGCGACGCACGTATAACATCCTCGCTTACGTCTGCGACTAAACTCATTTCGGCCTCCTCATCGGCTACGATGATTTCTTTATTTCCTTCAAGGTTGCCTGCGTAAAAAGCGATTCGGATGACTTCTTCAACGGAAAGCTTCTTTTCTTCCAAGTACGTACATATTTTATCTATCCCGGTTCGTTTCATTTTTCAATCCTCCTGTTAGAATTTCTTAATCGGTTGTTGCTTTATGCTTAGGGAACTACTCGGCAATAAATTGCCGAGTTTTCCCGCTTACGATTTTATAAAACTCGCTCCTTATTAGGCTTATCTCCCATCATCAGGACAGCCCATCGACAAAATTCCACTCAGCATTGTAGCGGAACTCGGCACTCAGAATCCCATCTAAAAGTTCGTCGATGTATTCCTCATCGTCTCGGTCTGTCGGTATGGGAATAATCATCTCAAACTCCGGGGAAAAGGAGGATGGTTTTATCCAAATTGTTCTTTTCACTATATCGGGAACCTCCTTATCACATGTCGGACAGCACCCGGCAGGTTTTACGTTGGCATTGGGTGTATCGCACCCATCGAGGCAGTGCAATGCTACTTTGCTTATAGCACACATCTCTTTTACCGTGACCTTACCAGCTTCAACAGGGACAGCAATTATCACTTCCCACTGACAAAAGGGAGAGCGTACGTCCTCAGGGAATAACACATCGACCGTACGCACTACTTCTTTGCTCTCGCGCAAGTCTTGTTCCAAACGCCTCGCAAAAGCTACGCTCTCTTCCCTTAGCTCGGTGCTTCTTTTTCCGTCGTCAGGCAGGTCGCCGAACTCTGCTATAAGCAACAGGCACGGCACACCATCGACCAGAGCAACGTAGCAGGGAAATCCATAGCCTGCAGACCACGCGGCTTCATATGCCCTGCGCAAAGCTTCCGGTATTCGTTCACTGTCGATATCCACGGTGACCAGCCCTGCCGATGAGTAAGGGTTCTCCAAGCTCAAGTCCGGCTTCCCGTCTTTTGTATGGAAATCCCAGCAGAACACCTCCCCCACTGCGTTACAGAAATACACTACGTCGTCTTCTCGTATGATTTTAAACATTTTTTGCCCTCCTTTTTTTGTTTATGTGTTAGTTATGAAGTGTTCAGCTGCGGCATGGAGCCGCGCAACGGATTTCTCTCCCAGAAAATCAGCAAATTCCTGGAACGTCTTACCCGCTGCGTCAAGTACTATGCCGCCTATCACAATCCAGTCTTTTTCTTCTATAGCTCGCTTGATAACGCTGATAATGTCGCATATATCTGCATCTAACTGTAGCCGTTCTACTAAAGGCAGGTTCATCAACTCCGTGAGGAATGTACGATAAGCGGAACTCTGCTCGAAGGCTGTCAGCATTTCCTGTGCGATATATCGCATCCGTTCAGCGTATGCCTGGAATCCAGGTTCAATTTCGGGCGGGATTGCCCGGCACATGACCTCCGGGGGTTTGATTTCCTGTCCTTCAGGAAGGAAACTCACTTGCTCCTTTCGTTTCGTATACAGCTCAGTTAACCGGCTCTTTGTCTCTATTATTTGCTTTCTCAGCCAATTCAATTTTTCATCAGCATTGAATCCGTCGCTGGGTCCATACACATAGGTGTCGAGCCAATTGTTATACAGCGTCTGCAGCTGTTTGAGCTTGAGGTTGTATTCGCGCTCTTCTCTCTCCTTCTTTTTTTCTTTTCTGTTGTCTCTGTTCATCTAAAGTTGGGCAAGGATACACCCAGCCCCTATAGGTGGGTGAGGACTTGCCAGTCTCCTTTCTTTGTTGATTTGTTTATCCGGTTCTTTTGATTTTCGATGCGGCTGATGTTATCGGACCCCGTATCGTGAAGGCTATGCTAAGGGGAATTCACCCTCGTAGCAGTCTACGAGAAAATCTTCGTAGTCATCGCAGTTCTGCGGTGTGTCCGAAATATCTTCATGCACCATGTTGTTATTCTGGCTTTCCACAGCGGACTGAGGGGTAGCCGTAGGCGCCTGTGTGGTATCAGGTTCCTGGTCACATGCCGCAGCCGTCGTCTTTTCTTTCTTTTTTTTGATGTTCAGGAATTCTAAAAATTCGTTGGTGTGAAATTCCGTGACCCGAACTGTGTTGCCAGTCTTCTGGTCCCTGAACTCGGAAACCTGAGCCCTGGAGTTTTTCACTCCTATTAGGTCTCCCTTAGAAAGCCAATCTACAGCCCTTTTTGCGGGTTCACCCCAAATGACGAATCTCAGGAAATCGGTATTATCCTTCCCGTACCCACGCTCGACCGCCAAAGTGAATCGAACATACGATACGCCGGAAGGCGTTGACTTGAGCTCGGGGTCTTTTGTAAGTCGTCCGGTAAACGTACAGATGTTCATAGCTTTTTCTCCTTTTTCTTTTTTTCTTTGCGATATGTGCTTACTCTTTCTTCCTCTACGACAGATGGCAAAAGCCGTCCGCATAGCGCTATTGAGTGTCTTGAAGGTATTCGCTCATCTCCTTTCGCTTTTCTTTTGTGTGGTACATATCTATAAGAATAAACAAAAAAGACATCTTCACAAAAAAGCCGAAGAATGTCTCTCGTTGTTGACTTATGTTTGTTCCTCCAGGAGCGGAGGATATAATAATCCTGCAATAGATTCAAAAAAGAATAGATGGCTGAAGCACATTATTTAATATGATAATTATAGCATGAGGACAATGTTTTCGCAATCCCTCTTACAACACGGAACAACGAGTTAACTACTCGGCAATCGAATTACCAGAGGCTCTGGTTTGCCAAATTGTGGGGTAAAGTCTCTTGCTTTAGCTGTGGGAAGTGTCACTTTCCTGAAATTTTCCGTAGAGCCTGCGTTTTCAAATTGTCATACACGTTCTCCATGAGCAACAACAATTCCTTTTCGGGTTCCTCTTGGCATCCCGGGAAGAATGTCTTCGCTGTTCCGGGATGGAATTGAGTTTTATCTGTTGTAACCTGTGCCAATATGGCGTACTCATCTTCTCCCCTTCCCGGCTGAAATGAAAGACTCGCCATAATTCGAGCGGATTCCGTGCAGCTTCCGTTCTCAAAACGTGCCAGACATGCCGGAGAGGTGATGATTTTTCCGCCCTCCACTTCACAAACATTCCGCTGATTGGCAAGGTCAAGCATACCGTTGATAATAAATCTATAAAAAGTCACATCGGTGTTCTCAGGATTGAGCCACAACGTATCCTTCAGAAAGGTGCAGCAATCGCCCTGCGTAGAAAATTTATATTCCCGACGAGTTTTCAGTAACCCGGATATCGGATGCAGGTAACAGGTGGTAACAGTAAGTTTTTCGTACAGTTCCTTGATTATCCAGAGCATCATTCCCTGTCGAGTACTGCACAACGTAAGGTGCAATGGCCAAACATCGTATAACGGGTTTTGATTTCGCCTGCGGCGGCCGGTAACTTTCCAGCCGCTCCTCTCCTGGACAATTGCATCCGGGTATTTATTCTGATACTTCTCGATAATCGCATATACCCCCGAATAGCAATATTTCAGCCGCTGTTTTTCCGATAATCTTATAGAGCCCACGTTACACACTATCTCCTTATATTTGCGCCTTTATACTTACAAAGCCCGTACAGCCTCTTTATTGCCATTATAGATGGCTTTATCCTATTGGCTCCTGCGGCAAGCAGACTCACAACTGCAGGCGCGGTCAACTAACTTTTTGATAATTGTAGTTGCGTACACACCCTTACATCCTTGCTTCTATGACAGACGGCGGGAAGTCGTTCCCTTCATTTTGCATTAGTTATGGGGAAAAACCGCTGCCGTTTGCAGCAGCAACAATCCGGTCGTACGCCCCTCTCTCGCTCATAACGTCTTTTATGTTAAATACGTTATTATTATACTATTTGCAACAACACTATTCAAGCGGGAGAGAAGGTAGAAAAGAGAAACGACGCGGGAGTAAATATGTGTTATACTGATTGTACTCTACCTTGAAAGGGGCGTTAAAATTGAGTGATTTGACACATACTAATTCTATGATGAATGAAATCAGAGAATTGCTATTAAATGCACGTCAGCGCGTGGCGGTACAAGTAAATACTGAATTGTTGTCTACCTACTGGAATGTAGGAAAGATTATTGTTGAGCATGAACAGGAAAATAAAGACCGGGCAGATTATGGGAAGCAGACCTTGAAGCAGCTTTCAAAAGACTTAACAAAAGAATTTGGAAAAGGGTTTTCTGTTTCTAATCTGTACAATATGCGTCTATTCTATATGCACCACCAAAAATTCCAGACGGTGTCTGGAAAATTGTCGTGGTCGCATTATTGTGAGCTGTTGACGATTTCAGACCCAGACAAACGCAGCTTTTATGAAAAGGAAACTATCAACTCCGGTTGGTCGATACGCGAATTAAAACGGCAAATTTCCACTTCTCTCTATGAACGTTTGTTACTGTCAGAGGGAAAAACGAATAAAGAAACCGTTCTTGCTCTCGCAGAAAAGGGAATTGAAATGTCTACTCCTTTAGATATTATCAAAGACCCCTATGTATTTGAATTTCTGGGCGTGCCGGAAAATAAACCCATGCTTGAAAGTGACCTTGAAAAAGCACTGGTCGCACAAATAGAAAAATTCCTGTTGGAATTAGGGCGCGGTTTTATGTTCGTAGGAACGCAACAGCGCATCACATTGAACAATACCCACTACTATGTGGATGTGGTTTTCTACAACAAAATTCTCCGGGCGTATGTGCTGATTGAATTAAAAACAACCAAACTCACGCCGGAAGCTGCCGGACAGCTCAATATGTATCTGAACTACTACGCCGCAGAAGTGAATGACGAACATGATAATCCACCAATCGGTATTATCCTTTGTACAGATAAAGACAGTATAGCTGCTGAATATGCTCTCGGTGGGCTGTCAAACAATATCTTTGCTTCGCGCTATGTTTCTTATATTCCAAATAAGGAACAGCTAATCGCACAGGTAGAAGCTGTTTTGAATGAATGGCACAATTCGGAAAATAGGTGACATCCGCCCCCACCCCTATAGGTAGGTACGGATATCGCTTTCTTGAAGGTCGTCTCACTCAAAAAAATTGTAGGTGTAGCACCAGCTTTGCGGCGCCTTAAGCACTCCAAATGCTGCCACAGTTTTGGGTAGGTCGTATGTCTTTATATCAGAAATATGCCAACCGTAGCCGTCTCTCCCACAGAGATAGCTCTCGGCCTGTTCTGTCGTGAGGCAAGCATCGTCAAACAGAATCTCCGCTGCAGTGTAGCCGCCGTGATGGTCCTCAACACAATATTGGAGCGGTATGTTGTTTTCCATGTTGCCGACTCTCACCACGCGGTCGATAGCTGTACAGGTGAATTCTCCGGCCACCAAACCGTTCGCCCTGTAGATTTTGCCACTGCTGTGAATCTCAAGGGTTTTGTGAGGATTCTTTGTTCCCTTCCCGGAGCAGTAAAGAAAAACCTTGAACGGCGGCATGAGGTCCGGTCTGGACAGACGAAGCTCTACGGTCTTCTGTCCTGCCAGGATTTTTTGCAACCATTCTGGACGGACGCTTAACAGTACATCCATAATTAGGCAATTCCTCCTTTCTTCGTTGATTTGTTTGTCAGGTCCTTTTGCTTTTTTGTGCGGCTAATGATAAGCCGCCCAGCCTTTCGGCTGTCAGGTATCCGTCCCCAATGTTATCCCGGGGTTTTGTATGCGCGACCCCGCCCCTTATCCTCTCGGAGTTTAAGTGGCGGGTTCTTGACTATGAATTGCCAGGTAGTTCGCCAGGTGTAAGCATACCTCCCGAAGCATCTTCCACTATTACCACTGTGCCATCGGAATCGGATGCGGAAGGAGCAGGTTCGGTGTCATGTTCCTCCATTCTCGCCTCTATATCTTTGGGCTTTTTCACATTTAATGTGATTCTTAAAGGCAGCTCCCACTTTTCTATTGCTGCGACATAGTCGCCGTCCCCGGCGTACAGCACATGCATATATCCCTCTATCTGTCCTCCTGCAGGGATGTCTCCCATGTATAAAATATCATCTGCAGTAAAATATGGACTGACATCCTCGGAAGCGGCTCCATCTGGTGCATAGAACTTGAGAAGGAACATGTTAATGCTGCGCGGTGATGCTCCGACATTCCTCACTGTTACGGGGAAACAAATAACTGTTTCCCCCTCGGCCGCGCTGTACTGGGCAGGGCAATATGTCCACGAAAGCTTTTCGTTAAATGTGAATTCGAGGTTGTCAAAGGTAACGGTATCGCCATAGGTTATTTTTTCTGCCTCTCCCCCACTGTCGTCCTCCTTTCCATTGGAGTATATGCTTTGCCCGTGTGCCCACGAGTTTGGGACAACGCCTCCGTCCTGCCTGCAGGCAGAAGCAAAAACAAGAAGAGAAACAGAGAGGAACAGGGTAGTTTTGATAAGATATTGTTTCATGAAAAACCTCCGATTTGGTGGCGCCACCTTTAGAACACTCCGCAACGTATTCAACGTAAGAGACGTTACTGATATTATACCGTATGTACTGCGGCAATTCAACAGTCTCCAGAGTAATTATATAATTCTATTTATATTATGTCGCGTGTTTTGGTTGACATATCAAAGATGCAGAGTATATAATGAACTTAATAAATGATAGCAGGGCAGAATGCCTCTTAACATTATGCTCGTGGAGACTGCGCAAACCGCAGACAGCGCAACGGCCGTTGAGCCAAAGTTTCCCCGACTATAGCCGTAGAGAGATATCAGGCCCGAAAAAAATCATAACTGCGCAGGAGGGAGGATTCGCTTTGCGTAGGGAAAATCCAGATTGTTTGGCAGCTATTGAACGCGGAATCAGGCTTGCCATGCTAAGGCGAGGTATCTCCATTCCCAAACTAAGCAGCATGATGAACTTGACGCGGCAATATCTGCATCGCATGTTATCGGACAGTGGAAATCTAAAGCTGGAAACAGTTGTTGGAATGATGCAAGTATTGAATTGCACATTCGTATTTGTACTCTATTATGCAGAAGGAGGGCGGGGTGAGATTCCTGGTGATGTTCTGGATAATGCCCTGAACCATCCCAAAATAAGCGTGCTGCTTCACGTTGCAGATATATTCGGATACGAGGTGCGAATTGAGTTCACTGATGATGATACGGGAGATGTTATATATTCGTATAAAGGGCCCGCCCGAATCAAAGGAGGGAAAGTAGTTGAATAAAAATGGACCCGAGCTTTATATAGACAAAAATACGTCGGTGATGTCGCCTGATGCCTTTACTGCATTTAAGGACGTTGTCGGAATGGACGGGAAGTCTGCATTTTCCGACAACTGTGTCCCTACCTCTCTTGAATCGAAAAAGCACATGGTTGAATGGAAAGAAATGAAGGAAGCGCTCAGCAGCAGCGTCCCTCTGGAGTACTATGTGTTCGCCTATTGTGTAAGAGCCAATAATAAGGCAAGGCGCCGAATAAAAAGCACTTGGGATGCACTATCCGCGCCGCTGGAGCTCGTGGATGCTCCTCCGGAACACAGAGGGTACAGTCGCGGGCTGCCGGACGAGGATGAAGACATCCTTAAGGCCGTGGCCATATATCGGCATGAAAGCGCTGAGTTCGAAAAAATCAAGAGCGAATTCCCAATCGAGAGTGCAGCTGACGATGCTTGCCGCATGTCGCCACAAGAGTATACCGAGAAGGCTCTGTCTGGATTTTCAAAGACGCTTGAAATCATCAGCGCTGCTTTTCCATCAATATGCGGACTGTGTAAAAAGTACTCTATCAGCGGCGCCCCGGTTCCCGTGGTCTTCGCAGTGGCATGCGACATACTTAATCTTCAGGATTTCGCAGAGGCTTGTGCGGAGGTTGACGTAATGTCTTCTGAAAAGTTCGTACTCTTGCTTATAATAGTGTTTACATCAAAGCTCATTTCACCCAGGTTTACTGATGCCGACGTGTTCTTCCAGTACCGTATTGGCAAGTACTTAAGCATATGGATTGAAGGTCCTGGTCATGAAGTGCTTAAAACTGATATATCTCAAATCGGAGGACAGTACTCAAAAGATGTGCGCCAGGCAATGGAGCAGGCAAAAAAACAGCGGAAACAAGCATTGACACCAGTAAACGAGCTCTTCGGAGAAAACGCGCTTTTGTCCAGCAAATTGATGGTTTTTTTGTCTTCTGTCGCTGCTGCTACCAATTTCCCCATTGGCATACATTCCATCCTTGAGCAAAGCGAAATCAGCAAGGAAACCATCCGCGACGCCATGCTCCTTTCCGATTTGTCGTCAAGCGATGTTTCGTGTGAAATGAATCAGCGCGAAACGCTCACATTCCTTCTTCTTTTCCAGGGACTTTCTAAGGCTTTTAATGAACAGAGGAAAGCGACAGATAAAGCACTGAGCCTGGCAAAGCAAGCTGCAGAGAAGTCACTCCGGGCAGCCGCCAAAGAAATACAAACAGCAGAAAATCAGCTTCCCGAAAAGGAAGAGTTGGAAAGGCAGTTGGCACAAGCGCGGTCAGCAATAAGCCGGCTGGAAGAACAGCGCGATGCGCTGCTCGATTCTTTGGACGCGGCGGATAAACAGATTGCGAGGCAGAAGGATAATATAGACTCCTATATAAACGACCGTGCGGAACTGGCAGAGCTCCGTACATATGTATATGAAATGAACAGGGGGACTACAGCGGAAGCAGAGCCGGTCAATGAGGAAAAGGATAACAAGACAGTATACCCATACCTTAACGTTCCCGATGGGATTATTTGTATAGGAGGATATGATGGATGGAGGAATGAAATGCAGGAACGCTTCCCTACCATACGGTTCTTATCCACAAGTGTGACACACGATATTCGCTTGTTCAGAAACGCAAAGGCCGTCTGGTTCCAGCCCGCCTTTATCTCGCACAAAGCGTTCTGGCGAGCGCTCGATACGGCTCGCAGCTATAATATTCCGGTACACTACTTGAGCAAACACTCTGTCGCTACCAATTCGCAACAGCTTATTGCGAAAATAAAGGAAATGTCTGAATCTTGACACTCTCCACGGCTAAAGCCGGGGTAGTCTCGGTTACGCCGCTCTCCCGGCGGCGATACCGCTCGATGATGGCAGTCTCGAAGGATACGCCCTTGAGCCGGGGTACGTGGAGCGTGACGTCGTCGGTGGTCGTGGTGAGGTTGCGGTCATAGCGGCCGCTGCGGTAGCCCTGACGGGCCTCGCTGCGCTCGTAGCGGGCCGCCTGCGTCTGGGACTCCGCCTCCTTTATTCGGTTTCCAATTTGCGCAAGTTATTGTACCTTATCTAAGGCGTCTCCTTTTTGTACTCCGCTCAAATCTTTTATACTATCTGCGCTGACATTTTCAAAATCAATAAAAAAACAATTCACGCTACTTCTCCCGGCGCAAGTATTCAAGAAAATATTATATCTGTTTTCCCTGCAATGCAAGCGCCTTATTGGTGATATCCTCCCTCGCCTCCATAAGCGGGAATTTTTTGCTGCAAGAGGATAGAAAAGAGGTATGCAGCAACACCTTGGGTTCTCGGGCGCTGACAAAAAAGTCCGAAGGAGTTTCCTCCCCCGGACTTTTCTCACGTCCTTGATGTGTGGACTATAGGGCTTTTGCTGAAAAACGAGTGAAGCAGGCTTGCGATTGCACCGCACGCCCCCACTTCAATACTATTTAGAGTTTAAGTGGTGGGTTCTTGACTTCTCGTTTTTTTACAAGCGCCATGACCTCATCATCGGAGGACAGGTCAGCGCGTTCCGCTTCTCCGACCATCTCTTTTTGAAGAACATGCATGGCGTAGACAGCTGAATTGACAATACGGACTGTGTTTCCTTCCACGACAAACGTAATACGGTCACCGCTTGCCACGCCGAGGACTTTCCGAATATCTTTCGGAATTGTGACCTGCCCTTTTGCCATGACTTTCGCATTATCTACAAACGTATTTGCTAACATGATTTTACACTACCCTCCTTGGACATAGGAAGTAGGGATTTCCCTACTCTTATTATATGCACAGGATGCAGATAAATCAAGGAAGAATGCTGGAATTAACGCGAACCTACATATCAAACGCGGGGCGACACCTTGTTGCCGTTTCTATCCCGAACCTCATCATGCTGGACAAAAGTGTCTCGATACAATGACCTGCCTATGGCCTTACAGTCAGAGCACGCCCAACTTACCGTCGTGCCTACATCATCGAGGTCACGGTCGCCCAAATACTCGATTAAGGTGGAACCCGCACACAGGGCAAACCCCATCTTCATCTCCATTAGGACACAGAAAAGGGATACGTCGACCATAAGGGTCAGTAAAAAAGGTGACCACGCGCTGAATGACGGCCAATAAAACATCGACATCGGCGATTGCCATCCTCAGGGCGAGGCGGGCCACCTCCAACTTGAAATCTTCGGAAAAGATATTTCCTTGGATGGTCGCCGAGATAGCTGCAGGGTGCTTCATGTTCGCTACAGTGTCACGCCCCATCGAGATGAGCGTATTAAGCGCCATAACGAACACGACGTGACCGGATTTTCTGTAAGCCGCAGCAAGTTCCTCATATGTCGCAGCGTCATTGTTCTTTTTGTTTGAATCAACAACGAATCCCCTGTGGCAGTATCCGTATTTATCCGACAGATAATCTCCGACTGAGTCTTCATCAGTGTCTATGTCATCTGGCACATCCGTCTCTGTAGGAAGACCCATAAACTCTCCAATTGCAGCGTCATGCCCATGAAACACCTCATATGCATAGTCATGTCGTTCATCAGTTCTCATATTCGCATACCGTTTTTGGGATATGCCGAGAGCTTCCGCTGCTTTTTCGGCAGTCATTTCATCCAGGTTTTCATAAACATCGTCCATGTCGACGTCCCATATAATGTTCGATATTCTCATATTTTTCTCCTTTTTCAATAATTTTTTGATTGAGCGTCCAGCGTCTGCGAGAGACGCTGCTTGAGCTTTCTTTATGTTGGGAATACTTCGAAGCTATCCTTGGCGGCTTCAATGATACCGGCCGCAGCCCACTCTTTCAGGAACCTCTCGCAGTCCGATTTCTCGTAGGCCGGTCGGATGATACGAAGCACCGCTTCCTGCTCGTCCTTGGATAAGTGACGCACCGCTTCTACACAGTAGTCGCCGAACCATAAGGATACCGTGAGGTACGGCTTCGTGAGTTGGGTGCAGTGCTTGTTTACATCCGCATAGATGTTACAGTAGGAATCGTTCTGCTCCGTTTCGAAGAAGGTCCCGAACAGCCGGTCTACATCGGAAAGGTCTTCCAACATGACGTTCCACGACTGCTTTTCGGCATCGAACTGGAAGGCATCGTTGTTATAGCGAACAACGCAGAAATCAGAGTCGGTGATTTCCGCTCCCATGAGCTTCGGATAGTCAATTTTCGACAGCGCCTTTCCCTTCTCGTCCTCCAAACTTTCACCAAAGCGAAGAGAAGACGTGAGGAAGTTTACACGCTCCCCATCTTCAAACAGTACTTCTACCATGTGGAGGTGCGGCTTGGTTTTTAGGAAGGAAAGGACTCTGCCTGTCTGGTTCTTGCGTCTGTTGTCAGAGGTGATGACCTGTACGGCATCGAACAGGTGAAGGTTAGTGCCGTTGCAATCCTTTACCTCATCCCACTTGAGCATGGTGCTGCTGTTCCTTTCTTTGCACATAGTCTTTGGTTGGAAGCCCAGTATACGACTGGGCTTCCTTCCCTCCTCCTTTTTTATATGATTTTTAAAAAGCTGAGGAAAAGCCGAAAAGCTTCTCCACATCGAAGTTCTTAACGATATATTTATCAGGATTTGCGACAACTTCATCGTATTCCTCGCGGGGCTGAAAACTGTCGATGAGGCTCTGTTTGCAGGCATCCATTTCCTCATATGGCTTTGTACCGTAATCGGCAGGCAGCCAGCCGCGCTGCATACCCACGAAGATATTCAGCCGGTCAATGAGAATCTTGGTAGACTCCTTGAACCTCAGCTTCACGCTTCCATTCTTGAAAAATGCCGCCGTGAAGTATGTAAATTCCGCTTTTCGGAGACTCCAATTACAGGCAAGGAACACGTCCATTGGGTTTCTGATATGGGTATCGCTGTCATCGAGCAAGTGAAGATTGCGCTCGATGTTCCTAATACAAGACGCTGCGTTATATTCGCTAAACCTGTCCCAGGAGAAGGTTTGGAAATGAACTGTTAGATTGGGAAACTTCAGTTTGCGTCTGATATTTTCCCGGTCTTTGTACTTTCCTACATCCACCCATTTCGGAACGGGAAGATATTCGAAGGATATGCTGGCAAATTCATCGAATAGTGCAAGCAGCGAATCTCCCGTCTTTTCCTCCAGCTTTTTTCGGATATCTTCTATAAAACACCGCACCGTGAATTCGTTAAGGTCTTTTTCGGATAAGGCTTTTAATATCCCCATGTACTCCTTTTGGATGTATTCCGGCATGAGAGAGGTGTTCGCAATTTCATGCAAAAGCTCATTCCAATGCTGGTCACGAATCTTGCGCAGACAATCGGCCCAGATGACTGAGTCCCTCCAACAGGCATGGTCATTTGTGGTCAGTTCAATCTGGCCCCGAAGGAAAGGCTTTACTTCCTCATATGCGTCGATAAACAGGTCGCATATGCTCACCGCACGACGGAAATCCGCGATGCTGTTCCTGAGCAGATTATTATCCTTCCCGTGCAGAATCCCTCCGTCCTCGCTGCCGTCCTTTTCGTGGATGACCTTATTCAGCGTTAGCAATGGACTTGAGAGCCTTTTCTGGGCTTCTATGTCTGCATATATTATTGCCCACGCGGGACGCCTGCCCACCGCCTTATCGTACTGTTCACTTTTGCTGCTCACATATGAAACAGAGGCGTTTATCTGCTTTAGGATAACTCGCAACGACGCATCCGCCGCAATTATATCTGCAGGAACAATAGCAAGAAACTGACCACCACGCGAGGACATTGACAGCATGGAGGATGCTTTTGCCACCCATCGTGCGAAGTCGGCGTAAGAGGGCGTTTTCTTTGTGAGTGCGAACATGATGAGCGAATATTCCTTAAAGGTTTGGAAATCGCAAAAATTATCGTATACAACACGATATCCTTTTTTTAGCATTTCAGACCTCAGGCTCTCCTCCTCTATAACATAATCGAGGTAATCTTCTCCTCTATATGCCGTATGATGAAGGGATACCTTTCTTTCATTTTTGTAGTCGCTGGCAAAACGACGAAGGCACGTATGCAGCACAAGCTCACTGGGGTCTGCACATATGGGATTTAGTACGTCTATCCCTTCCCTGCGCCAGTTCACCATGTGGAAAGCTTGCCCGCAGACGTAAGAGGTCAGAGCCTCAGGTTCAGAGATATGTCGCAGATTATCCTTTGGCGCCGCTGCTTTGATGTCCTCCCAGCATTGAGACTCAAACCATTTTTTGAACGCCATTTTTGCACCAGCGATGGTGGTGACGTTACGACGAATGCAATTACCATACCTGTAATAATCGTCATTCTGAGTTCCGAAGCCACAAACCGAAAACGTGTCAGCAAGGGCGCAGTAGCTGGGTCGATTGCGAGTGATGCAACCGACATTAACGCCGTTTGCATAGATGTCCACCTCGGTGTCATGCAGGTCTTTCTTTATAGGGGCAACATAGGAAAAGATGGTCTTGCTCATAATTTTCTTTTCTTCCTTTCTGTGTTTTTTATCTATGTGAACGCAAAAAAAGACACCGACTGCAGCAGCGTCTTTTTGTTGCGGTATATGGGTTGAATACGTCATGTATAATGACGCAATACAAAAACTGATATAGTTATAAATTGGCTGAAGAATAATTTATACACAAGTATTATATCATTCATCGCCACGAAAAACAACAGGACAAACTCAATGGACTTTACTTCATCTTGAAGAAAAGAAGCTGGCATCCAGTACGGACACCAGCTTCTCTTTTGTCTGTTTTTTTTGTTTGGGTTAAGCAACTCTCCTTCTATCCCTCTCTCTTGCGGAGTGGGCTTGCGGCGGATTTAGTTGTCAGTCGCGAACAAAATAATCGCTACGGCGCGTTTCTGGCGAGATGGGCTCATCCCCTCGTACATAAACGGGGTACGTTCTCGTTCCGCTCTTTGCGCTGGGGGCAGGGATGATGACCTGTTCCTTGTCGAGGATGGTAACGTCCGCATCGGAGTCATCCATTTCGATGTAAATTACCTCGCGCTTGAAGGTGTCTGCAATGCACGAAGTAGAAATACATATGGAGCCATCGTCCCAAATAGACTCATATCGTGCCTGAACGAGGTTGCCTTTGTTTGCTGTATTATTCATGTATCGTACCTTTCACATTTCAAAATCATAGTCTCGTATGGTGTAATTTGTGCCGTGGTCCTTATTGAACTGCTCAACCACCGGGTCAGGGATGTAGCAGTCTCCCTGTGGGGAGAACTTTCCACTCCTGATGAGATTCTCAAGTGTCGTCGCTGACCGTTTTTCATCCTCGCCAAAGATGGCAGCTTCTTCTTCGGCAGTAATTCTGACCATCACGCCGAGACGAAGCCACAAGCTACGCTTAGGCGGCTCATTGTCGCCCACGAAATTGAATTTCGGATTCTTGCATCGCTGCTCACAGTGGACAAGCCACTCTTGAACTTCTTCTGTCCAGTGCCTCTGCCCCGAGGTATACCTCCCGTCAGAAAAAATGATTCCGCATGGAGTTTCAATTTGGTGAATCCATATTGTCGCCTCCCCATGGACCGGGCGAAATTCAATGCGCCAGGGGCCTTTTTCTCCGATTCTTTCGGCAGCTTCCGGCGTGGGAAATCTCATTCCCTCGGAATGTTTTTGTTGCATTTGCCCGAACATCCAATCTTCCAGCTTGATAAGGTCATCAAACGACTTTGTCTCATCCTTCCGGCAGAAATCGTTCAGGTATCTTTCTATTTTAACTTTCAACATTTTTTGTTATCTCCTTTCACCAAGTCCGGCGCAGACCCGCCGCAGCAGTCACCGCGATGCCAATCGAACCGAATTCAGAGCAGTCCGGCATATCCTTGTTCACAACATACACAAGTTGTTGCCCGCTCTTGATATCATTCCTGTCGTCTTCCCACTCTTCGGGATGGTCGCTGACGTAAAGATAGTTTTCCAACTCTCCAAAGGTGGTGAAGCAATGAATGACGTGATATACGAGCGCATCGTACTTTTCTTCAAATGCACGCACCCGCGCAAGCTGCTCCGCGTCAAGCCAAAAGCAAGCTCCGAGAGGCGGCGCGCTCTCCGAAACGAGGTCTTCTTTTTCAAACTGCATACAGGTGGGCAGATAGATGCCCCACATTTTCATGCGCGTAAGCGCTTCGCATTTTTTTTGTTCTCTGCTGATGTTCATATACATATCTCCTTTTTATTTTTGCAGGTATTTTCCAATGTCCACGTCAATGAGATGCCCCAACGCACGCGCAGCTGCTTCGAAAGAGCTGTACTCTGCAGAGGTATCGTACTCGGTTGCGGATGTCTCAAACACTGCTTCTGCCAGTATCCCATTGAATTCATCGCTGTAAAGGTCGTCCTCATCCCAGCCATACATGGAAACCAGGCTCTCTCGTTCATTTTCATCGACATCTTCATTGAGATAAACGAATCCGTGAGCCACGCTGAACAGGTCGCAGCCGTACTGATTTACCTGCGCCAGCTCGAAAACGTTATCGCCCTTCTCGGGGGCTTCTCTGCGGAACTGAGCGCAGTCTGGGTCTGTACAGACCCAGCTCTTCCTTTTTTTTTTTCATTTTGAAACATCCTTCTTCCGCTTTTTATAGCAAGCTGGGCAAAGCAACGCACCGTCATCAAGTAGCATCCGCATCCATGATGTTATTCCACATCTGTCTTTAAAGCATTTCGAGCAGAATGTGGTATTGCAGACGGGACAGACCCACATGCCGCCATGTATATCATCGAAATCGTCCCATACTTCTATAAAACCGCAAAGGTCGCACTCCCACAAATCAGAGTTTATTATACACCCCATTTTGAATCTCCTCTTTCTTTATAATGTTACCGTTTTCAACGGTTATTGGGTTTGCATCGAATGGGGTCATTTCCATAATCACATTTTCGTCCCGATCGATGACCCTGATAGATAAAATACGGTCTATTTCAAGCGTCATTTTTCTTTACCCATTTACTAATTCGGCGGCGCGGGGTTTGCTTCCTTCAATGGGGAGCGCGTCCCACCACTTTTTACCGCCACCCTCAATGCCAAACATTTTAATAAATACGTTGATATGTCGCATTGTTGTTGCAGAATAGCCACCCCATAGCCGGACAAATGCACCGCGCTTGTTAATCATGCAAACAAAAGTGTCATACGACTGCAAAATGACTTCGCCGTTCTCCTCAATAATGTTTGCTTTCCCATAAAAGGATTTTGCACGGTCATAGCCTGTTGGAGTTAATGCATAAATTCGCATTGTGCTAACCCCCTATAATTTAAAATGATTTTTAACTCCTTTTTGAATTGAAAACCCCGCCCCTTGCGGGGCGGGGGATTAGCGATTAAAGATTAAATACAGAAGCCCAGCGCCACGCCAGACGAGAAAACGGCATAGTCAAAGTACGCGCTCCCAGAAGCGATGACCAAACAAAAGCCATAGGAGTCGCCGGCATACGCGGAGCGCAGCCAAACCGTACAAGCGGAGCCGTCCTCGTCATTTACGATTCTGTCCTTGCTCGTTGCAAATGCCTCATACCGCCTACCGTCCTCAGCCGGCGAATAAATGGCACTGCCAAACATTTCACTTTCAGAAAACAGCCATAGTTTGCGATACATAGTTTTAATACTACCATTATACGTTATACAGTTTTTCGACACTGTGCGCAAATAAGGCAATATTGATTCGGGAATCCAACTTTGGGGCGATTCTATAAGAGATTTATCCAGTTCAGAGGTAGCAAATCCATCAGGACAAGAACTGAGATTTATGTGACTCTTTTTTATATGGTCTACCTGTCTTAGTGTAATAGTGTCATACCGTCCAGTTAAAGCGTCTATATCGTGCCCAATACCCACAATCTCAAATGTAATACCATCTACCACAATAGTGTCGTGTACATTGTAATACTCTGTTGCTTCTCCCGCTTTAGAAATACGGGACATTCTCGCTATTTCACTTTCAACAGGTTTAACAGGCGTTATGCCAAGTTGCCGCATCTGATCGTCAGTCAATTCCGTTTTCTTACCATTGATGCAAAGATAATTTTCAAACATAATTCGATTCCTTTCTGATTCCTTCTCAGTTTAATATTCACCCGGCCACAGTTCGCGAATGTTCGGGTTCCAAGGTATGAACGGGTCATCAGAATAGTTCACTCTATCGGGTATAATCTCTGTCCCGTCCGGCAAGATTGTAACTCGTCGTGATGCACCTAAAGATTTGATTGCTTCATCCAGCGTGGCATATAGCATACTCTTTTTATCCATGCAGTATTGCCCATAGCTATACACCCATTCATCTATGCAGTCGATATGAAATTTGTCGTCCTCACAAAATGCCACTCTAAAATGGCACCCGTTTTCTACTGCATGATTACGTATTTTACATCCTTCCATGCCCTTACCACCTCTCTTGCTCTCTGTCCTGCACCACCCAATATCAGCGACACAACAGCGTACCGCACTGCATCCTCACTCATTTCCTGAAGAAATCCGTTTTTACCGCAACAGTTCCGCACATAGCACTCAAAACTATAATCATAGGTTTCAGGCTGTTCGGCTCGTAAGTCATAAAACTCCGTCCGCAGTTCTTGCTCAGTTATGATTTGTGCCGTCTCAGTGTCCATGTATATTCTCATGTTATTCCCCCTCAGCGTCCTTCCAAATATCACGCACGTACAACTGTTTGCCGGGGGCGATTTCAATAGACTGGCGCACTTCTGACAACTCATCTATATCACTGTAATCGCCATTCCAATCAATTTCGATGTCTCCGTAATCTTCACCAATACGTTTAAAACTATACTCGTCTGCACCATGATAGAAGTGAGTAATGAACTGTACCGAAGAAAATGTGTCATACCATTTTACAAAATTCCAATAAAAGGTAACGTATTGATCTTGGTCGATAATACTATCCGCTGCCGCTATCAATGATTGTGCATCACTTTCATCTCCTTTTGCTTTCCTTATCAATTCCAAAGCGTCCGCTTTTTTAAGCGTTAATGAAACTTCACTATAATAACCCATAATTTAATCCTGCTCCCAATTTGTTAATGACACCAACTCATCAAAATTCAAGTATTCCAATTCAGCAGCCGTCAAATCGCCCAGCGAATCGTATGTCCGCGTCCGAAACAGTTCGCCACTTAAATAGCATTTCATTTCGCAATGCACGAGGTCAACGACAATCTGAATAGGGATTTCTTCGTCAGAAGTGCAGGTGTAAGCAATATTGATATACGTCAAATCACTGAAATCACCCTCGCAGTTATATTCTTTCAGACAAAAATCAGTGATAAGCTTCTTGGCGTGTTCGAGAATATATCTGTCTATGCCTTTATTGATCTCATTCATATACTGCTGCACTATGTTCTGATAACCTGCGTCCGCGATCTGGTTGGCCGACACTCCAAACGTGCCACACAATGCTTCTACAATGTCGGTATTGTTCCAATCATTCTCTCTGCAATAAGTGACCGCCGCCTTTATAAACCGTGTAGTGTTATTGTCATATCTGTCCATTGGCGCTTAATCCTCCCAATACTGTTTAATAAAATTCTCATAACCGGCGTCGATAAAATCGTTTTTGTCCATACCAAAAGTGTTCGTAAGCACATCTATAATTTCATCATCGTTCCACACTTCCGCACAGTAGCCGATGACGGCTTCAATTAACCGCGCAGTTGATGTATCTGTATTCATTTCCTATTCCTCCTTGATTGGACGTAAGGCTACTCTGATAAAAGACCCGTACTCCGTATTCGGATTCCATCTCAATCGCCAATATTGAATAAAGTCTGAAGAAATATATGTGTTGTGTATCATATCGTCACGAACACCCCAAGTGTTTACACCGTTTTCACGAAAACACAGCACCTTATCATATTTTTCTGCCGTTTGTACGGCATTGTCATAGGCGTGTAACTCATAATAGATGTCACTGGCATACCGTTCACATATTCGACCAGCACGTTCTACCATTTTGCTCATAATATCAGAAACATTTTTTGAATTTGTCGTCACTGTCCAATTATCGTAATAACTATACGAGCGAATTTCATAATTCATTATGATTCCTCCTCGATTTGGTTTTTGTTATACCTTATTGGCATTATCATGCAATCTGCTGTCCAAGAGGGTTCGTTTTCCGTGATGAATAATGGAGACAACCAATTCGCGCCTTTAAAGAAATGCGCCTTCTTGCCCATAATATCTATGGCCTGCTTGATATACCTTGCGTTATACATACTGTTGCCAACCATCACATATGGGACTACTTTGCCTGATACCTCGCTTGTTTTACACTCTTTAATCTTGATGCAGTACAGATGTGGCGCATCACATATCAGGTAATCGTACAGGTCTGCATTCCACTTCAACATACTTGCCAAATAGAATGGCGTTTCTTCTCTGAACGGGATTCCTTCGGGAAGTGATAGCACATTAAAGCCCATAAACTTATTACACGCAGAAAATGTGCCATCAGCATCGCGAAAAATATAGTTGAAAGACGGTTTTTCATTCATTTGTATTTTGCTTGCCCACTCATACAGCTTTTTGTAATTCATTTCAATGCCTCCACTGTCAATGCGTTCCATGCAAGCCAGCCCAACTCCGACATTAACACTCGTACTTTTTCTACAAATGTTGTTATAGCCTGTCGTTTTTCATCCGAATATGCGCCCCAATAAAATGACGGAACTCCGTTCTCATACATATAATTCCACACCACAAACGGAGCAGGATCATCTTTTATGCCAGACCGCACACCTATTGCAACCCCATTATTACCAATTTCATGGAAAAACTGAATTGTATAATCTGCGTTCACATAACCCTTATACATTGTTGGATTCCTCCTTAACTTACCGTATATGTCGGTATCGACTTCATTCCGTCATATCTCCATAGCACCACGTCTTCAGGTTCCACGCCCGCCTCTACCGCTATTTCCTTACGGGCATCATCATATACATAGAAGGTGTATCCGCTTATTGCTTCAGCGCAATCTGGCACGGTTTCCTCATCATGTATCATCCATTCCTCGCCCATATTGAAATATTCTATTTCCAAATAACGAATTGCATCATCATTGTACAAATCCACCGGATAGTAAAAGTAGTTCCAGTCGCTCTGACAGCACCCCCGCAAACAACGATAATCGTATTCCTCGCCCATTACCAATGTTAAGCCTGCACAAATTGCCGCCTGTTCATCACGAGTGCGATTTCGGCCATCATATAAATCACACGCTGCTTTCCATTTTTCAATTTCTTCGGCAGTATAAGCATTTCGTCCTACTGGTGGCACGTAATCCAAAAGCATTTCCAGCTCAGTTGTATACCAACTATCTTCACCTACGTCCGTTAAATCCATTTCATCCAACGCTGTTAGTACCTTGTCGAACTCATCGAAAGTGTATCCTTGCAACTGCTTGTCGCCATATATGGCGGCCTTGTCTGTGATCATCTGTTCAGCTCCCCACAAATCCCATGGGCTTTCCTGCCACTCATAAGGTATCTGTCGTGCGTACACTTTACAATTTGAATCCATTTTCAATTCCTCCTTAAACGCAAATATCGTCCAATGTTTCTACATCAAAGTAAGCGTATGTACGGCGCGGCCCCATAGGATGATTCCTCTGCAACTTGCTTAACACATAACAAGTGTGCTTTTCGCCGCTCCAATCCTTAATCGTTGCCTGGCCTTTCAGCAACCGCATTGTGCTGAACGACTCCCCAAAAAACTTGAGGGTGTCTCTGTCGAAGTAATGTCCATCAGGATGTGTGCGCTGATACGCATTAACAAGGCTATACACATCATAGATATTTGATTTCATTATCATTATCCTCCAATCGTATCAAATTCATTATTGTCATTGATATAGAGCTTGTATGTGTCCACCATCTGATTGGCTTGTATATCGTAGACGAGAAACAATATCGGACAAATTTGTATTGTGAGCTTTTCAGATGTGTAGTTATCTCGATACCACATACACTGTGCAGTTTGAAAATCATCTATTTCCATATCAGAATCGCACCCGCATATTTCGTACCGTCCCATAGCATCATAGATAACCACCATATACCGTGGTTGCATCTTCATACTTCTTCCTCCTGTTCTTCCTTCCATGTTGACAGTTCCTCGTAATCTTCGTCCCGTGAATTTTTAAATGCACGCCGCAGATAATCATGCCCACCGTCAACAGCGCAAGCACCGCACGAGCAGAACACATAATCATGTCTATAGCGGGACTCAATTACATCTCCGCAGTGTTTGCAACGTATTGCGTTATACAAAATTGTTTTCATTTTTGATTCCTCTTTCAAATTGTATAAATCTGTGGATCGTTTGTATCTGCCACTCTTTCCACAGTTACGAGCGACAGCCCAAAAAACTCACAAGCTTTTTCTTTTGCTTCAGATATTCAGATTCTTCCTCAGTTAGATAATCTATCCAAGCTTGTATACAAGTGTCGTTGGCGGCGCATATCGGGCGACTGACAGGGCAGAGTGGACAATCTATGCGCTGACTCACCCATTCTGCCAACTCTGCCTCGGTCATGTTCCGTAGCCTTTCATAATTAGTCATACTGTCATCCTCCTCTATACCACATACTCTGCGTCAACGCCGCACCACATCGTACCGAAATGCGTCACACCCAGCACATACAGACCAAGCGGTTCGCACCAGAAAACGATTTCATCTGTATGCTCCATTAAGATCTTTGCTGTCTGGCTATCAATAAGGTAATACTGATAAATGTCAACAGCGTCTTCGCTTTCATAGTCATCATCTTCTTCAACTTCGTTTCCTTCCGCATCGTAATAATGCCACAACTCACCATTTTCGAGGTTGTCATACAATTCATCGTCTACTTTCACAATATCGTTACACAGTAGCAACGAGCTGGCAGGACGGAACAACTGCGAATATACGCAACGTATAGGTGTCCCGCTGTCAATGTCGTACAGATTCACCTTTTCCCATGTATGTTTATCCTCCCACCACGGATTGTTGTCCATCCATGTTTTTGTATAGAGCTTTCCTTCCTCGTTCTTATAAATGTCATCCCACAAAACAAACTTATCCATTTTCAAATCCTCCTTGATTTAGATTTTGGCGTATAAAAAGAACGGCCTATTGTGCCGTTCGCATCTTGCTGTATTGTTATCCTACACGCTTCGCGCTTGCCTGTGAAGGGGTCGCTCGCCTGGTCAATTCCCTATTCATATACGATACCATAGCCCGCTTTGCGCCCTGAGCACCTGTAAATGTCAACTATTAAGCAGACACAACGCACAACTGGTAAACATAACCATGTACAGCATGGCTACTCCAACCGCAACGCAGCACCACCATGCAAAACTGCCGCAGCGCACACGCTTCCTCCCTATTCGCAAATCCATTTTCGATTCCTCCCCCATTTCAGTTTATGATCCATTCCTGCCCGTACTTTTCCTTGTGCCGCCTTGCGTACTCATCGCAAAACGCCTGCGCAGTACACGGAGCCATTTCCGCATGAATTTTCTCACGCAGCTCATCATCCATATAGTTGACCGCCGTGCGCATAAGCGCGTCCTCGCCATGCACCGTTACAAGCTCAAATTTGATTTCCATTTTTACCTCCTTTTTGCCCTATTTCATCAAGGATTCAAGCACATTTCATTTACAGGGGTATAACTATACCCTAAAGCTATTTCATTTCCGTTTTTACCTTACCATTGTCTGCAAAACGCACGTCAGCGCCACACACAACGCATACGCCCGTTTTGCAAGCGCACAATGGCTCCCGTATAGCGGTTTTCGTAGTACAGCGCATTTCCTTCCTTGCGCAGAAACGCATACCCGCTGGCCCGCAAAACGTCAATGCGATCTCGTTTGCTTTTCCATTTCATTTGCGATTCCTCTCCGGTTCCGTTTTAGTTCGCGAACCTTGCGCCGAAAAAGAAATAGGTGTTGCGTTTGCTGATTTGCACCGGTTCGCACACAACTGCCGACACGCGATAACGCAGCACAAGGCGTTCCCATTCCTTTTCGGTATACAATTCATTTCCTACCAGCACCAGATCGAACGCACGGGTAGCGCGATTGAGCAAGCGGGCGTTGTCATATTCCGGCTTCACACGGTAATACAGCATTTCCGTTCCCTCCTAAACCGCCATTTTGTAGGTTATGCCCTGGGCCTCTTGCGAAAGCGTTTCCAATTCCTTCCAAATGCGGGCATACTCGGCCTGCGCAATGGGGTTATCAGTGCCGCCCGGCACATCGCTCCATGTGGCGGCATGATTCATAAGTTCCTCGCGCAGCTCCGCAAGGCGGGATTTGATTGTGTAAATGTTCTGCATAATTTTTAATTCCTCTCTGTTTTTTTTTTACATATTGGGGTAAAAAAAAAGAATCCTTGCGGATTCTAAAGTTGATTTTACTTTTTCATTTTATGATCTTTTTTATTTCCTCTACCATACGTTTATATTTGGTTAATTCAGCGTTTAAGATACAAGGATCGTCCGTACACTCTCTATCGGTTGGCAACGGCAATATGATTTCATTATGGACAACAGCTTTACAAAACTGGCTTAAATTAGCGCAACCGTATTTTTGATAAAGCTGTTCCATCAAATTTCCTTCTGCGGGTGTGAGCGCAACTGTTTTTTTCCATTGGTAATTGCGGACATCATACCTTTTCTTTTCCATATCTGAAATCCTTCCGATTTATTTCCTAAAGTATATCATACTTTATCGAACAAATCAAAACCAAAACCGATTCAGTAAGCAATTAGTAAGCGGATACACCGCCGCAACACTACCGCCGCGGGAAGGCTTGCTTATGGTAGCACAAAGGGGCAACCGCCCCTTTACTTCGTTTCTGCGGCCTTAGCTTTTGCGGCCTGCTTTGCTGTCGCGTCTTTAGCCTTGCCCGCTTCTTTGGCCTGCTTTGCTTCGGCCTTCTTCGCGGCCTTCTGCGCTTCGTCACGCGCCTTGCGTTCGGCCCGCACTTCCGCCCGTGTCTTTATGTTTTTGCCGTCGTCAACAACAGTACGTTCAAACTGCTTGCGGAATGCTGCGTCACTTGTCGTGCTGAAACGGTTCTCTATATGGAAGATATTACCGCCTTCTTCGTCCTGCATGATATTCCCGGCTTCGTCATAAGTGAGATATTCGCCCTTGCGATAGGTTCCAACATGGGGAAGGAACGCCGCAAGATTTTCACGCCTTGCCTTGAAGTCTTGCCCCAACAAGTCCAGATACTCTTGAAATGCGGCCACAAACGGCGCGACGAGGGCTTCCATACGCTCATAATCTTGCTCTTTGGCGGCCTTCGCGTACAAGAATACTATGTCTTGTACGTGTTGCACACGCTGACGGTATAACGCCCATGCTTCTTTATCGTTGCCAACAGCGGACTTGTCAAGCGCTGCGCTTGCGTGACGATTGGCCTTTGTGGCCGCATAAAGGTTCTCGAACAAAGAGGCGCGAACATCAAAAGCAGCCTTTGCAGTCTCAAGACGGAATGAGGAAACGCGATACATAGTAGTCATATTATTACCTTTCTATCCTTATAGGCGGACGTGCCTTATTTTTTATGGTAGGCGGCTTTGATAAAGGATAAACCGCCATGAACCTTGACATACTCACATTATGCCCCTTGTATACATTGTTCGACCCGCTCGACCGTGTTGCGCTATATATCATTCTCATATAGTCACGGCGGCAACACTCAAGCCCCTGGTCCGCTTTAGTATACAAGCGTTATATCATTGTCAAGGTACACGAAATAAACGTGTCGGTAGCCTATGAGGGCTGACCTTTTTGTGGGCGGTGTGGGCTGTCTGTCAGGACTGCCGTTTTGTGCGCCGCCCGTGTGGCTGTTGTTGTTTGGTATGGTTATATAGTACACTATGGCACACTATATGTCAAGACTTTTTGCTATTGTCGATACTTATATCATACAGCGATATTGCATGATTTTATGCCATTGCTATAAATGAAGGTTATATCATGGCAATATGGAGGAATTTTTTTTTGTGTGTGGGATTATAGTTATAATCCAAAGATTATGGCTATGAGCATAATTTCCGTCTTTGCTCTGGTGTATCCTATGCCCCCTATATATTATATTGTCCGTGTCGCGGCGTGGCCGCTCCCGCTCCCCCCCCCGTGTCCCGCCTTAAAGCCCGCCTTTATGCGGTATAGGCGGGGTTTACCGTGCGGGGGGCGGTTTTAACCGTGCAAAGTAGGCCACCGGCTCGAAAACCCTGTAGTACATTCCCTCACCAGACCCACCAAAAATCCCCAGCCCATCTAACTTTTTGCGCTGCCCAGCCATTTCCCTTCCCTTCTCATCCTCCCCCACCACCCTCACCCCCTCCGGGGGTATAACCCATCGCCCCTTACGTTGCCTCTTGCCGTACCCCGCCTGCCGCACCTACACGGTGTTTATAGCTACCCTCTAATGACTCTTTAATGGCGCATCCCCCGTCAAAATGCCCTTTTTGACATGAAAAAAATCCAGCAAAATAAGCAAAAAATACATGTTTTTGCTTTGTTTTTGATGTGATTTGCCACCAAAAAGCGCAAAAAGTGCCTAAATGCCTGAGTTTTGCTCATGCGCGAAGAAAAAGAAGGAAAAACCATTTCTTCTATCTCACGAGATGGGCATAAACGAGCGTTAGCGAGTAATGGCCCATCTCGTAAAGCGAGGGGTTTATTTGCGGAATATAATGAAGCAAATAAACCCCTCGCGCCCACGCGGCGGAGCCGCGCTTACCCAACCAGAAAAAGAACAAAACCCATTAGCCAAACAAACCAAGCCAAACACGGGCTGACCAACAGACAAGTCCCTTCTACGCTAATGTATAAACCAGTCCTTTGCCTTTATCTGAACCGAACTCCTTAGCTGCCGCTACCCAACCAAACCTCGCTCAAACGCCGCGAGGCTTATATACAACTCCTTGACAACTCTTAGCTGGGCTTATATGATAAGATGGCAAGTTGATAAGCACGTCTGATGAGATAAATCGTATGCTAACAACTAAATACTAATCTTGCAATTTCTGGGCAGCCAGTGATAACTGGAAGTCGGTTTTTGCAAATACGGCTGCCGCCACCTCGCACTGGTTGCGGCGATTTTTTGCGCTATAAAAGGAGGGATAATTATAGCTTTTATATCTGATGTCATTAAGGTTGAAGATTTGCGGACCGACCAATTCAACCTTATTTCTGCCGGTTGCGGTTCCGGCAAAACTTATTGGGTCATCAATCATTTGCTGGCCTCATATCCTGACGTGCAACCTTATGAGGTGCTGTTTGTCACTTCTCGTTCTATAATTAAGGAGCAACAAGCTCGTAATGCTCATACAACTAAATATCGGCGTGGAGATAATATTCTGCAATTTTGGAACGGGTTGGAAGATGATGAGGATGTGTTGTTTGAATATGGGATTGCGTTAGCAACATACGATCAGCTTATTGATGCCGTGCAGACCACCGGCGTTGAAGTGCTGGGCAGGGTCAAGATTCTGATTTTAGATGAGTGCCACACCTTGTTCAGTGACACGTTTATACCAGACATTAAACTGTTGCGTTTTTGGTTGCGGGAGGTCATATACGGAGGTCATAAAATAGTAATTGGGTTAAGTGCAACGACGGGCATTATCGACTATTATGAAAAAGCGTGGAGCGTGCCGATTAACCGGCTCAATAAAGAGGCCGTTGCAGGGTATCGGGCAAAGCAGATGATTTGCACCGACTTCCGCACCGTCCCTTATTTGATTGCCGCTAATAAATTACCCGGTAAAACAATTATTATGTGTCCGTCTATTACACGTTGCGAATCACTGGTGCAGTACATTCAAAATGCGGCGATGGTAGTTAGCCCGCACTCGGATAAATTTACGCCAGAGATGAGCCGGATACGTGATTATATTGTGCGCCATGAGGAACTGCCGCCCACATATTTCACTGATGACGGCACAGAGCATGAATTAGACGTGTTAGTATCTACCAGCACATTCCGCGAGGGTTTTAATCTACGTAAAAGTAGTGGAGTTCGCAATGTTATCTGCTGTATGACGGACGAGCTACACGTTACACAGTTTGTAGGCCGTTGTCGGTATAGCATTGATCAGTTGGTTATCGCTGACACGTTTGTGAATAGCAACAATTTAAAGCGTGATCCTTATATTTGGCGAAGCCAGCAGTTGTTTAAAGAATATATGGCAAACAAAGAATGTGCAGCTTGGTTCAATACACTGGCACATTTGGTTGAGCATGATGCGTATGGTACGAAAAAGTTTGTCTTAGGGTCTGACGATGTGCGTTTTGTCAACTATATCAATTCGCATTGGTTAGTGCCGAAGGGGGCTTCTACGGAGGCGATTAAGCAATACCGTATTTGGCGAGATAACGATAAACAAGCGATTGTGGATATGGCGGTGCAATGCCGATTATTGCCCTTAGTAAAAAGTAAGGTAACTTTTATTAAGGTGATCACTATGTTAAATGCCGTGTTCGGCTACGAAATAGAACAAGGCCGTAGCATGATCGAAGGGCGTCAGCATACTTACCGACTGATCGTGGCCTTTAACGAAGACGAAAAGTGTTATGTGCCTGCGTTTAAGACAATCAACGAATGAAAGGGGTGACGTGCTCTGTTGCCATATTGTATGGATTGTCCCGATCGATGGGATTGCGATCGTAGCGTGTGCGGATTGCTGGGTGTTGATACCATAGAGTGCGACGCTTGTGCTAATTGAAACACCTTTGATGACACCTGCGCCGAGTGGTTGGCTACCGGCGCTTGAGAAGTTGTGACATTGTAACAACTTAGAGAGGAGATTAGATAATGGCTTGGATAGATGCTTCAACATTGCCGCCACACGACGGTGCATATTTGGCGGCGTGGCAAGGCTTGGATAATGATGTGGTTTATGACGTTTTGTGGTTCGCGGCGCGGCCCCCAGAGATGTTAAAGACAGAGCACCATTGTAATGTGTGGTACATTTACGATAGCATGGGCGATGTGGATTTGACCGATATTGTGCTGGCGTGGCAACCCATTGACAAATACACGCGCCTGTAGTATGGTATAGTTGTAAACAATTCTCAGGTCGATGTTGCTCTTCGTGGAAGTAACAAGTGAATAGTGTGTATGCGCCCGCTCAAAAATGAGCGGGTAATTTATTAGTATTGCTATAAGGAGGAATTGATGGAAAACAAATTGCAGATGACGCAAGGAGCTACAATGAACGAATTGCAAATATTTAACAACAACCAGTTTGGAGAGATTAGGACTATTGAGGACAATGGTAAAGTGTTGTTCTGTGCAGTCGATATTGCGAGAGCGTTAGGTTATAGCAATCCGCATGACGCAATCGGTAGACATTGCAGGGGGTCGTGAAACGCGAGGGGGTCTCCGTTACTACAAATCAGCATGGAGTATCTACCGAACAGGTGAATGAAATGTCCTTTATCCCCGAAGGTGACGTTTACCGCCTTATTACGCACAGTAAGCTTCCCACAGCGGAAAAGTTTGAAAGATGGGTGTTTGATGAAGTGTTGCCTACCATTCGTAAACATGGCGCTTATCTCACGCCGGAAGCATTAGAGAGGGCTATGAACGACCCTGACTTTACCATTGGGTTGCTGACTGCGCTGAAAAACGAGCGCGCAGGCCGTCAAATCGCTGAAACTAAGGTCTCTATGCTGTCTGCTGAGGTTCTGACTTGGGCAGACCGGAAGGTGTTGAACGCTATCATGCGTAAGTACAGTTCTCAGGTGTACAACGCGGATTTTGCAAAGGGCTGGAACGCCTTTTATAAGGAATTGTTGTACAAACACGAGATCAACCTCAAGTCTCGCGCCACGCAGCGTATGAATCGCACGGGCAAAAAACTGAGCTATTTGGACACGCTTGCGGACGCCGAGCTGCCAGATGCAATTAGTACCGCTGTGGCAATGTGCCATGAGCAAGATGTCAATATAGATGATATTATCCAGAACGTCGCGTGATGGGAGGAATTTTGTGAGTAACTGGATTGAGCTTGATAGCCTGATACAACACTACAAAGAACTTCGAGACACAATAGTAGAAACCGACGAGTTTGGCCTGCACCCTGTCTCCATTGAGAATATGATTGGGCTTTTGCGTACTTATCAGGGTACGGCATTGCCGGATATTATTCGGTGTCGGGAGTGCATACACTATCACCCTTGCGAAGCGGAGTTGATTGACGGCAGTGCGCCGGATTGGGGCATCTGCGACCAGCCGTGGTTTAACGACGATGAAAACGACGTTGACGAAATGTTCTATTGCGCTCAGGGCGAACGGAGGGAGGATAAAACCGATAAATGTTTTAATGAACATCGCGCTCATTGGATTAAAGAAAATGACATTTGTTATGATTCCGATGCTTCTTGTTTCTATGCTGAGTATAGTTGCTCTTATTGTGGCGCATGGACCAATGACCGATCTGAGTTGCCAGAATATTGTCCTAACTGTGGGAAGAAGATGAAAGGGAAATAATGAGCAAATCCTCATATAAACGTATATCTGGCAAACCTCACGAAGTTCAGTCACGACTATACAGAAAAGATTGGATATGTATTTCAAGGGGCTGGATCAAATGGGCAAAACGATATATGAATAGGACGTTTAGACGAAATTATACAGAAGAAAGGATAAGGAATGATGATTAGACCGAACGATACTGTACTACACAAGCCAACCGGCGAAACATGGGTGGTATGCGGGGTTGACCGTGAACGTGGCGAACTCATTCCTTGCGGATACCCATTCCCCACCATTGCCAAAATTGACGATTGCGAATTGATTACAGAGAGATACACGGCATACGGGCAACCAGAAGAATACATCAAGGCATTGCAGGAACTCGGCCTGTCCCGGTTTATTGACGCCCGGGCGGCAATGTTTCACGGATTCATTTAAGGTGTTTAACGATGACTAAATACATAGAAGAAATTATGCAGACGAAAGGGCAGCCAATGAATGAAGAATATATAACCAAAAGTGCCGCGATAGAAGCTGCCTGCGATGCAGTAGAGTTATATCCTTCGGAATATCAAGAGATAGAAAATGCCATTAACAGGGTTGTTGCCGATGTCGCTTTGGTTATGGATACAACGGAACTTGAAGATTTGAGAGCCAAGTATCAGGAGTACGTTGCTGGAAAAGACAAGAACAGTGGAGATGTGGCTGAAACGTATATAACCAGGCAGATTAAATTGCTTCAACAGATTTTGGACATTTTCGATGGTGTAAGCGAGCCGGAGAATGAGTTATGAATAAATACAATGAATACTCAGAACAGCTTGAACAATATGAACAGATTGCCAATGAGGGAGGTTATGGGGAAGCTTGGCTTACGGATGTCGGAGAAGCCGTGACATTTTATGCCATGCAGTGTGAAACACGAGGAAAGCGGCCTACATTTGCTGGGCTTATGAAATACTTGGATAAAAGGGCAATATTTATGAGTATTTATGCAAGAGGTAATGAGGAATGACACGCGAAGAAGCAGCAAAAATAATTGAAAAGCAGTTTGACGAATCATGTGGGGATTACAGATATCAAAATAAAGACAAACTGGATTATGAAGATGCATTATGGCTTGCAATCGCCGCCCTCCGTCAAAGGGAAGAATTTATGCCACCATGTTATAAACCAGATAGTGGCGATGGTGAATGTGCGTATCAAATTTATGGTCCAGACGATGATGAACCGATTGAGCGTTGCAAGGCTTGTCCACTGTGCTATTCTGACAAAATGAGACATAATGCACCGAAAACACCATGCGATTTATGTCTATACAATCCACCATCGAGCGGGGACGGGAAGCCATGCACAATGTGTCCGGCCAGTTCTCTACCAGAGCCACCGAAGGAGAACGTATGAACAATGTAATAGTTATGGCAGTTGGGTTTATTTCACTTGCAATCGTTGGATTTATGGTAGGTTGCCAGGTTGGGAAAAGACGCATTGAAAAAGAGATACCCAAGAAGATTAAAATTGTAAAGGTTAATGGTTTGTTGGCAGATTATCAGTGTCCGATGTGTGGAACTCGTTGCATCACAAAAATGGACGGCGAATGGCTTGCAGGTGCATTTTACACACATTGTTATATTTGTGGTCAGGCATTAGATTGGGAGGACATATGAACAATGATAAGTTTGATGCAATAACAGGAGGCAGGCTTGTATGTTGCTGTGATTGCGGTAAATGGTTTCCGAGCGCAAAGGCTTTTACGAAGTTTTATAGCTCAACTGCATTTATGCTTTGTCCTAAATGTGCAAATAAGCTGGAACAGGGAATAAGGCGGTATAAATCGCAGTTGCCGAAGGAGGAACAACATGCAGAATAAGCTTAAACAGTGTCCGTGCGGTAATACCGTAGAAGTGAAATATATAGCTGGGATTGATCGCAGCCTTTTGTGGTATATCGATGACCCGTTTGCCAGCTCAATGCCGAGATATTACATAAATTGCGATAAGTGCGGCAGGAGCATGATGGTGAAACTACACAAATTAACAGTGGAGCATCGGGACAAGTGCAAGCGCGATCTTATTAAAGCATGGAACAGGAGGGCAAATGAACAGACTGACTAAAAGAACGATTTGCGGGACGGCGAATCTTGCATACCCTGAATCATGTTATTTTAAATCCGGGGCAAAAGACCAGATCGCCGTATCTGCTTATAGGCAACAAGCCATTGAACGTCTTGCCGAATATGAGGATACAGGGTTGGAGCCGGAGAAAATTGTGTTTCTGAAAAATGTTGTGGATGATGCGTTCTCTGATAAACCGGAGTTTACTGAGCATATTCGTGAATTACTCCGGGCAGAGAAAGACGGACGGTTGGTGGTGCTGCCGTGTAGGGTCGGGGACAGAATATATCGAGTTATTGATGATTGTACATTCCCCGGGGATTGTGGAACGACAAGGATGTGTAAAGGGTGCGAATATCGAAATTTGTTTATTGAAAAATGTACATTCCGTTTGTATTTGCTTACTGATGATGGTCAGTTACGGAGAGGTTACTACCGCACCCGTGAAGAAGCCGAAAAGGCATTGGAGGGTAACAAAGATTATTAGGAAATTCCGCAAAGAAAGAGGGGTTATGACAATGAAAACGTACACGCAAGCTGATTTTGACACCTTTGAAGTAGATAAGTTTGGTCGTAAGATATGCCCTACTGGGGATTATACTAACATAAAAGACTTTGTAGGGTATTGCGTCTTTGGTACATATTGCCTCTTTGGTGAGCATTGCCGCTTTATTGAGCATTGCCGTTTTGGTGAGGGGTGCTACTTTGGCGATGGGTGCAGCTTTGGTGCGTATTGCTACTTTGGTGCGCATTGTGACTTTGGCAAGGAGTGTCACTTTGGTGAATTGTGCGGCTTTGGCGACGGGGGTACCTTTGGCGTGGGGTGCAGCTTTGGTGAGTGGTGCACCTTTGGGGAGCGGTGTAACTTTGGTGAATATTGCAACTACGAAAACGATAAAGTAAAAAATGGTCACTATGTCGCTGTGGATAGGATAGGTAGCAACAACCAAAAAGCCTATTTTTATATGGATGAAAACGGTAATATGTTTGCTCGTGTCGGGTGTTGGTTTTTGGATATGGGTGCATTTAAGGAGTGGGTGAAAAAAGCATACACTGGAACAATCCATGAGAGGACATATCTGGCGGCTTGCGACTTGGCAGAATTGATGTTGAAAGGCGATAAGGAAAATGACTGAGTATCAGAAAGATTTGGAGATTGCTAAAAAGGTGATGTCAGACAGCAAAATGCTGCGTGAGAAATATAAGTATTACAACGTTTCTGATTTAGTAGAGGCGTTATCTATCGCAGTAGAATGTGATATGCCCTTAAAATCCATCAACAAAGATGGATATGGTGTCAGACTAAGTCCCTCTTACGCGTATTTTGATTTCTATTTTTGTCATGGGTATCGATTGGCAATCAAAAACACCAAGGCGGAATTTGACAAATCACAATGGAATATCCGTTTTACCTGTGGAGGGTGCGGAATATTAAACCTTTGTAATGATAGCCAGGTTGCATACAAAGAGGCTCCACAGCAAATCTGGAAAAACTTCTTGGAGTGGGTAAGAAGTTATAGTCCTATAGACTGGGATGACATCAACAATGAGTATGTTTTCTCAGTAGAAAACGGCTACAGGCTTTATCAGGATTTTAAAGCAAAATATGATGAAACTTGTGAGCAGATGGATAAAGCTGTTGCCGAGTATAAGATAGAGAAACTTCAGGCTGAAATAAGACGGCTAAGTGGCGAGGATTGATAATACTTAAAAGCACAATCTTATTGAAGTACGTAACAGGAGGAATGATTATGGACGAACCAAAAAACTACCCGCCTTATTTGGATTACCCAAAGTCGTACAAAGCGAAAACTAATGCCGACCGCATCCGGGCGATGAGCGACGAGGAACTGTCAAATTTTTTAACTGGTTTTGCAAATAATGGCTTATGGGCTACGGAAATTGAGAGGAAAGTTTGTTATAAGACAATTGCTGACTGGCTTCAGCAACCAGCAGAGGAGACTGATGATGGATAAAGAATATGTAGGGCGAGAAGAAGTAATAAAAATTCTTGAGCATTATGACCTGTCGAGTGGTTCGACGCTCGGCTATCATAGTGGTGCAATAGAGTGTGCAATATCAGAGATAGGGATGTTGCCTGCTGCTGATGTAGTGGAGGTGGTACGGTGTCGGGAATGCAAGCATTCGTACCGCATAGATGGTGCAAAAGAAGAGTATGACTGTGCAAAAATTTCTGCGTTTGCAAAGTTTTTTCCGGGGGATCATTTTTGCAGCTATGGAGAAAGGAAAACAGATAGCTAAAGAGTTCATAGAGCGAGAAGCGGCGATAAATGCAATAGAAAATGATTGTCTTGAACTGGTCTATTACACTAAAGAAGATGCTATACAGTGTGTTAAAGCAACCCCTGCCGCCGATGTTGTCGAAGTGGCCAGATGTCGGGAGTGCAAATACAGCTACAAGGATGAGATATTCGGAAATCGCTGGTGCGATTCTCATTTAGGATGCAGAAAGGTCAAGGATGACGGATATTGCTATCTGGGAGAACGAAAAGAAGGTGCTGACAATGGCTAAAGAGTTCATAGAGCGTGGGGCGTTGATTGCCCGATATGATGCAGAGCATGTTGGCCCACCGGGCAGAGCGAGGGAATTGATGGTAACTGCACCTGCTGCCGATGTTATAGAAGTACGGCATGAACGGTGGGAAAAGCACGGCTCTAAATGGCAATGTACTGGTTGTAAAGTGCTTATGAATATTGACGGAACACCACAAGAAAATGTGCTTTATTATTGCCCCAACTGCGGAGCTTATATGATGGGAGAAAACAATGTCTAAAGAACATATAGAGCGAGAAGATGCAAAGGCGCGGCTTAGAATGTGGATCACAGATTGCGTATTAGACGGGGACAATGAGGCGGCATACTGTTTCCGGGATTGCATAGACCTCCTCGACAGTATTCCTGCCGCCGATGTTGCCCCTGTAGTGCATGGGCGGTGGATTGAAAAAACGGCACATGATAGGCGGCAGTATTTTGAATGCTCTAATTGCGGAAAGCAAGAGAATAAACATACTGCTATCAGAGGCGGGTTTTGTTGGAACTGCGGGGCGAAAATGGATAAGGAGGAAACTAATGAACTGGATAAACGTGAAGGATAGATTGCCGGAAGCAGAAAAAGAAGTTTTGCTGTTGTGCCAAACAACGTGCAGAAGCGGTCATACATATTCATATTGCTGTATTGCGGTTTATGTTCCTGAGGGAATACTGCGTGGGGAATCGTGCTTTAATTGGGATTATGAATGCTGTGACGAATATTGCGAAGAACATGATGATTACTATGTAAACGCTGGTTGGTACGAACGGATTTACAATTGGGATGATTATGCTGTGGTGGGCATTGCTGATAAAGTAACTCACTGGATGCCGTTGCCAGAATTTCCGAAGGAGAAATAGTCCATGAGTAAGGTAGTAGCAAGATATTTTCAAAAATGTGATATGTGTAATCAAGAATTTCAACTTGAATGTGAAAAAGCAGAATTGGGGAAGGCTATATTACCTGGCCGGTTTATTCCGGGCGATGGCAGCGGACCAACACCACTGTTAATCCCTGTACATTTGTGTCCCACTTGCTTGCAAGAAATGTCTGAATATTTGCGGGATAAATATATATTGAATAATGTTGAGTATGCAGGATTCCAAATTAGTACAATACCATCAATAGAGGGAGTATAGCTCATGCAGTGGTATAAAGTAGAAGATAAAATGCCGGAGCGGTTTGTTAGTGTTTTAGGTTATATGCCCGATCAAGCCCCCTTCCCCACCGTCAGAGAGTGTTGGTATGTGGGCGATTCGGGCTGGTATTTTCCGGCGTTGATGGAGATGGGGCAAATAACTCATTGGGCAGAAATGCCAGAATTTGAGGAGGAAGCATGAATCTATATTTTTGCACTGATGATCCGTATGCAGATGCCGGTTTATTTATAGCCGCTGAAACCGCAGGACAAGCGAAGAATTATTATAGAGCATACGATGGTCAATGTGCTTTTATAGATGTTCGTGCGTGGCTTATGCGGAAGGACGCTTTTATTGCTGCGGGTGTATATGACGATAACTGTAAGGCATTGGATTGTATGGGAGTACATTATTTAGAGGAGGAAGATCAATGAAACGAGCAATAGTAATAATAATGCTGGTCGTTCTATTGTCTGTATCCCTGTGCGGGTGCGTAAAGGCCGAGGCTGGCAATCGTAGACTGTGGGTACTGGATGCGAGTCCGATGTATGAAATATATGTCGATAACCTCACGGGCATACAATACTTGAGAACATACAAAGGCGGCGTGTGCGTAATAGTAGACGCAGAGGGGAAGCCGCTGATATGGGAAGGTTATTATGACAAAAACAGCAGCAGATAGATTTCGTAAATTGCGTAAAGAGGTTATGGCAGCTATTAGGCGGCAGTTAGAAGATGACGCCGGTTGTAAAAGCTATGAGGGAACGTTTGAATGGCTGACTGGCTATCCTTGTTATTTTGCGGATGAGACTGGTACAGCTCAACCCGATTTTTATAAGCTCACATTGCATTGCTATGTGTTGGGGCCAAGCCGCCACTATGAATGGATGGGCGCGACCCCTGATGAAGTGTTAGACCAAGCTGAGAGGGATATTCATCAGTGGATACGAGGTGGAGAATGGTAGGCGTACTAATTGTAGTTATGCTGGTGTTAATGGCGGCTTATTTTACACCACATGACCCGTTTGATGGGATGGCAATTTGATGGTAACGATAGATGATTTATATGAGCTGCCTGCGGGTTGGATTGCCGCCTTTGGCAACGACCTTGTGCGGGACCTCAACGGGGCTATGGTCGATGTTGCTCAAGAGGTGTATGTTAAAGAAAAATGGGGCGGCTTGTCTGCGTACATATCGCTTAGTAGCGATGATATAGAAGTTGTTGTGGACAAATATAAGCGTATAGCACGGCAAACGTGTGCCGGATGCGGCGCACCTGCACGGCGAGTATCGACGGGTTGGATATTGCCTTGGTGTGACAACTGCGGCAGCCCACAATGGAAATATAAGCCTATTGAGACATATTTGGATGGAGAAGATTGATGGGATATTGTTCTGAAGAAATGGAGACCACTTTGGTCTATGACAAGGTTGAGAAGTCGTGGCGTGCATATACGAATGTGCCAACGCATTTAACGAAATTCGCCAAGCAGGGTTGGGCGTTAGATAAAACTGTTGAGGAAGATGGACGTGTGATTGCGGCGTACTATCATGCACCGGCAAACGGCATCAGTATTCGCAACCCTAATGCGGCCAAGCGTCAGATGACAGACGAGCAACGTGCGGCGGCAGCCGAACGGCTACGTGGTGTGAGGAGGTGATGGGTTGGAGGTACATACTTTCACGCATGAAAAATTCGGTCAGATACGTGCGGTGGCAGATGCAGGCAGGGTGTGGTATTGCGGTGTAGATGTTAGTCGAGGGTTGGAGTTCAAGCAATATAAGATAGCAGTACGCGCCCATACTTTTGCTGATGAGTGTAAGTTGTTTGTGTTGCCGGACAAACACAATTATCCGCAGGAAACTAAGTGTATAAAGGAGGCGTGTGTGTATCGGCTGATACTGTATAGCAGTCGCAAGAGCTTGCAACAGTATGAGCGTTGGTTCACGCACACAGTGGTCAAAACTATGAAGGGATTTGAGGCACAATAAAACAGGATTATTATGACCACATAATTGATATGTGGCGTTATTGGGAGGAAGAATGGGACTATTGGGAGTACGGCGTGGTGGCGCAATGCTTTGCTGCGGCTGGTTCAAGTACGGAAAATGGAGGTGAGGACTGATTTTTGCGCCACCTCTTTATACAGTCAGGTCTTTTTCTTTGCAATGGTTGGTTGACAACAATTTTTCGATAACAGAGCCGGAAGATGATTTAAGACATCTCATTAAACAACAGGACAACCCTCTGTTCCGTTTAATCCGCATTATTACACATGATAAAAGACGTTATAATCCTTATGTTATTTTTGTGAGCAGTGAAAGGTCTTGTAAGAGCGAAGAAAATATTCGGCATTTGGTTTATGAAGGTATTGTGGTCAATGGTCAGCGGTATGTGTTCAGTGAACGTTCTGCGTCTATGACTCGTACTGGTATATTTAGTTTCGTAGACGCTCGTATAGCAGACGAGTTAAATAGGCGTATTACTATGGATATTACCTTTGATACAACGGTACTGTCCAAGTATTATGCCTATCGGGGTTTATTTTTCAGCTCGTGCCATTGTCTTGAGGGATGGCGGCCTAAGATTATTATAGTGCCGGATTTGACGTTGCCTGTTCCGCACCAGCACATAAAGTATCTATACGACTCTGAGGTGTCGTTTGTTGATAAAAATGGCAATGAGCGCACATGGAAACAGAAGGATATTGCAGAAACTACTCGTGATATGGAGATTAACGCCTTTGATGGCTGTGGCATCCATCATCCTGACATTACTAAAGAGGTGACAGAGATATTGGGCGCTAAGTCCCCCGTCACCTCTATTCTCTGGCGTGCGCCGTACATCAAAGGCGTGTCTCATTCGGTAGACTATGAAACCTTTTTTGAGGCACGTGGTGTAGAGTATATCAAAGACATTTGGGGGCGGTGGCATAGCATCCACGATAAAATGCTCATCTTCACCGAGAGTATGTACAAGGGCTTGAAATATTTCAAGCAATACGGTGATGGGCGCGATTGGGATAGGTATTGGGACTTATTTGAGAAATACGATCATTGTATCGGCATTGCAAAATGGAACTTCTCGTTCGCTGAAGAACCTGTGTTTACTCGCGCCAATTACCAGATATTACAGGATTTGGACTTGCCGTATGACGATTTCCGTAGTTTGGCTGATGACAGTATTGAGTGGGCTGAACGGATTGTTGACGGCGATATGCTGTACACTTATTGTTTTTTGGGATTGATGGCTGACCGTTGCACGCCTATCAATGCGTACTCTAAAGCTATTCTGAAGAATCCCGAAATGATGAAAGAGCGGACTGTGCGCAAGTTTTTGCGTGATTCCGCTAAGAAGTATATAGATGGCATGAAGTGCGGCAAGCTATGGCTGGAATCGTGCTTTAAGTTTTTAGCTCCTGATCTTATTTTGCTGATGGAGCATATTGGCGGTTTACCGTTGGTGGGGTCTTTACAGGCTGACGAGTTTTACTCTCGTGATTACGATGGTGTATATACGGGCGATTATCTCATTGAGAGAAATCCGCACATTTGCAGATCGGAGCACACTGTACTGCGTGCTGTGACCAATGACACGATTGATTATTATATCGGGCATCTTGCGAATGTTTGTATGGTGAATTGCCGGAGTTTGACAGCGCCACGTTTGAACGGAGCTGACTTCGATGGAGACTTGGTGCTTGTATTACAGAACTTCACAATGATGCGCGGTGTGCATCGTGATGCGCCTATTGTAATAGATGTTGAGGACAAGATTACGGCAAAGATGGAGCCAGACAATTCAGAGGGGCGTTTAGCTCTAACTATGCGTACTATGAAGTCTCTCATTGGTGAATATAGCAATTATAGCAGCGCTTATCATAACAAATGTCCCAAAACTGATGAACAACGTGCGATATATGAAGGGTATATTGACCAAATTTCAGTCCTGACAGGCAAGGCAATCGATCAAGCTAAAACAGGCGTTATTTTCCCTATGCCGCGTCGCATTGCAAAATTTGGGCGACCTCTACCCTATTTTATGAAATATCGCAAACCTTATTATGCGAAGCAGAAGCTCTCTAAGGCTCATAGTAATATGAATCGGCTCTGTTATGAGGTGGAACGCTGGCACAAACAAATACGGTGGCAACGTTGTGAGAAATTCGATTATACAATTATGTTGGACAATACCATAGATGTGCCGGATGATATATTTAGCGGGATACGGGATATTTATAAGCAATATACTGCTGAGATGAATAGTTTAATGCTTGAGCAGAAGCGGGTTCGTGCATATCAGGATGAAGATGTTAAAGCTCAGGTATCGCGTTTCAATGCTAAAAACTATGTTATAGATTGGAATGTATATTACGACAAATACCGTCAGCTCTGCCGAGAGGTTTGCCCCGATGCGAAGATGCTGGCTAATATAGCGGTACGTTTGCAGTACGAAGTGTATCCTAAAAGTGAGTCTCGTTTTATGTGGGTTGTGGCTGAGAAGGGGGTCTTAGAGAATATCTGTCAGGTCGAACATTTGAAATTGCCGCAAAGAGATCCTTTTGGCGAGTATTGCTATTTGGGACGGCGTTATTCGATGGTAGAAGTTCAGACTACGCCTCCATGTGAGTGCGACGATTTTAATGATTGGATTGGAGAGTGGCAATTTGATTAACGAGCGTTTGGAAGCTCGGCAATTTATTGAGGGCAACAACCTGAATAAACGGTGTGTATATCATATTTGTTATATTATGGCTAAATATTATCGGGATGACGGGTTAAGTCATGAAGCCATTCGCGAAAGGCTAAAAGAGTGGGAAGGTAAATACGGCTATTATTTCGAGTTTGATGTAAACAAAGTTATATATAATGTGATGGATAGCAGGACTCCCCTTCGTGGGGATGTTCCTGTTTTTATCAATACAACAGATATTGAAGAAATACGTAAACGGTTTGATAGCAAAAATACGCGACTGCTGGCGTTGGCGTTACTGGCGTATGGCAAAGCGTGCGCTAATAAATATGGTGATTGTAATGTATCGTTGCTGGGTGTGGCTAATTGGCTGCACGTTGACTACTCTAATCTGGTCAATCGCAGTTTTAAGGAATTGATAGACTTTGGATATATCGCTCGTGTAGACACTAAAAAGAAGTGGATTAAGAGCAGCCGTAACCAAGTCACACGCATACATTTTAACGTGCCGTTGGTGAATACCGGCGACAATCGCGTGATGGATAACAACATTGTGCGGATATTTAATGAATATTTTTAGCCTAAAGGGTTTAATGGGTACTAATATAATCTCAGTCAAACAAAATAGTCAAATTAAGTAGTCACGACGGGATGAAACGGTATCTAATTTTTGAGCTAAAGGATGGTTGTATTTGATTAACATTACCCGTGAAGAATCCCTTTATTTACGTCAGCATGGCGCACAAGTTGTTGTGCTGAACAAGCAGGCCCCCGCCCGTAAGAAGAAGTATATGGTCCCTGAAGACCGTCTGACGGCGCGGTTGCTTGACCAGTATCATAGGGAGCAAAAACGGCATGGTTGATTTAAGACGGCGCTCTGACGAGCTTTTGGACGAAGAATATCTGTACCGCATCGGCAAGGCTAAAGATGATGGCTTGATTGCCGAAACGTGGGAGGAATTAACCCCCGTGCTGAACGAGGAGTGCGGGGAAGAAAAAGGCCCTTGCACATGGCGTAAGCATTACGCCAGTGGCAAGAAGTGGCAAGCCGTATTCGCCAAGCAGGGGTGCATTGAAGATGTTGCGGCGTTGCGGGAAAGGCAGCAAGGAATTGCCAAGGAACGTATAAAACTGCGCGATGAGCGCACCGCTTTAAATAAAGAACTGCGAGAACAGGCGAGATATGAGGTCAACAATGAGCTATGGGAGCGTAAGCTGGCAGAGCTGGGTCAGACCAAGTTCCCTGTGGTGGCAGTGCCACAGCTTGATGGTGACTGCTCTCTGTTAATCTGCCTGAGCGACTGGCATATTGGGATGACCTTTAATAGCTGTACTGGTCAATATGATACAGATATTGCATGGAATCGTTTGTCTCAATTATTATGCCAAATTCGGGACATTCAACAGCGGCACAATGTCGCTTCTGCTCATATTGTATTGCTGGGTGATTTAATAAGCGGCGCACCTCATCCTGTTGTCGCAATGCAGAACCGTGAAGACGTTGTGGGTCAGGTTATACTTGCCGGTGAAATGTTGGCTCAATTTATATACAACATTTCAATGCTGTTTACCAACGTGTATGTTACTGCTGTAAATGGTAATCATAGTCGGCTCACCCCCAATAAAAAGGACGCTATCATTGGTGAACGCTTAGATAGGCTGGTTACATGGCACGCGACCACTGAATGTAAACACTTGCCAAATGTGAGTATTAGTCAACCTTTAGATGGGTTCCATGGTACGCTGGACATAATTGAGATTCGCGGCAAGTCGTATGTGCTTGACCACGGAGACTTCGACCAGTTTACTGAGGCTGGTGTTGCTAAGTTAATCTCTTATTTGGGCTTTGTGCCGAACGCAATAATCTCTGCGCACAAGCATACCCCAGCATATATGGAAGTCAATAGTGTCGCCTGTGTGCAGAACGGTTGTCTGTCGGGTGGTGGCGATCAATTTACGTTGGAACACCGTCTGGGCGGTAAGCCGTCGCAAACTGTATGTGTGTGCTCAGATGCGGGCATCGAAGTTATGTATCCGATTAAACTGATATAGTTTCATACCGCTTTCGTCTGTTGAACGATTCGCGGTTTTGGGTTGAGTATGTTCAACTCTCTCCCTCCTATTGTGGCGAAATGCCATATAATTGAGGGCGCTATGTATGGCGGGCAGACTCCCGCCGCGCCCTCCTATTCTAAAGGAGGAAAAATTGACTACTGATATACAGATTTTTAAGAATGAACAGTTCGGCCAGATTCGTGTTGTAGAGCGTGACGGAGAGCCGTGGTTTGTGGCTAAAGATGTTTGCCAAGTATTTGGCGACACTAATCATAATCGCAGTGTCGGCAGAGTAGACGAATACGACAAATGCACTGTAAGTGTTGTCGATGCTTTAGGTCGGACGCAACAAGCAACAGCGGTCAATGAGTCCGGTTTGTATACCTTGCTATTTGCAATGCAACCGCAAAAAGCCAATAACGATGGGGTGTCAGATGCGTACCCCATCTTAGTACAAGAGCGTATTGCAAGGTTACGAGAGTTTAAGCGTTGGGTAACGCATGAGGTGCTTCCTGCCATTCGCAAGACCGGAATGTACGCTACTCCCGCCACTGTGGAGGCTATGCTGGCTAATCCAGACACCATGATTCAGGTGTTGCAGGCATTTAAAGATGAGCGTGAACAGCGCTTGGCTTTGGAGACCAAGGTTGTAGCGGATGCGCCCAAAGTGGCGTTCGCTGATGCTGTGGAAACGTCTACTGACAGTTGCCTTGTGGGGCAGTTGGCAAAGATCATACGTCAAAACGGATATGAGATTGGCGCGAACAGACTATTTGAGTATTTGCGTAAAGACGGCTATCTTTGTAGGGCTGGTAGTAATCGTAATATGCCAACGCAACGCAGTATGGAAGCTGGCTGGTTTGAGGTGAAGGAAAGTGTTCTTGAGAACCCCGATGGCAGTATTCGTGTAGTGCGGACTCCGAAAGTCACCGGTAGGGGTCAAATCTATTTTGTGAATAAATTTCTTCGTCCAGAGGCAGTGAGGTCGGAATCGGCTTCCGGCACACGTGAAGTCATTATATGATGCTTGATGGACATAGGCTGGGTGTCCTTAACCACCCACCATTAGCGATTGCGAGGGTCTTCTTTCCCTTTCACCCTTGCATACGTAACGGGGCAGCTTTCATTTGGCTGCCCTGTTTTTGTGTTTAAAAATCTTAACACTGCGGAGGTGGTATGTAGTTTGTTCAAAATAGAGTATGGAAAAATCTTTATCACCCGTGGTGATAGCGCGGCGTTTGATATTCAGGTACGCCAGCCTGATAAACGAACGATATACGAATTATCTGATGGTGATGTGCTAACCTTTACTGTTAAAGCGTCTGATACAGAGATAGAGTATCTGTTGCAAAAGACGGGTCAGACTATTCACATTGACCCTGTTGACACACAAAAGTTGGCGTATGGTCGGTATTTGTACGATGTACAGCTTACGTTCGCTGATGGCACAATCAATACAATTATCCCCCCTACTCCTTTTATCGTATGCAACGAGATTACTTTTGGGCAGGAAGTATTGGATGAAGATGGTAAACCTGTTACAAGCGCCAGTTGCGACCGTAAGCATGGTGTACACTCGTTCGGGTCTGGTGCGAGGCAGCTTGTTGGCATAGTCAATCTCTCAACCTATAAGCAGTATACTCCTCCATCCCCGTTAGAAAATGGCGCAACGCCGGATGAAATATTGAAGGGTTATGAAGCGTACAACGATAGTGGCGATGTGATTGTTGGTACTTTAGATGTTGATGATTTGAAGTACGATTTTGGCGAAGGGTTGAAACTTGATGGTCGCACTCTGTCTGTGGACAAGGATGTAGTAGATAAGACATACATTTATACGCAGATGGTGGCGGCAGATATTTGGACTATACAACACAACTTGAACAAGTATCCCTCTATCACGGTGGTTGATAGTGCGGGTTCATGTGTTGTGGGTGAAGTCGATTATAAAGACATGAATACGTTGACCGTGACCTTTAGCGGTGCGTTTTCTGGTAAAGCATTTTTGAATTGATGGAGGGTTAATCAATGAAGGTTTTGACGAACTTAGACCTTAACAAAAACCAGATTCTCAACGCTGTTTTGCAGGGTTTGGCTACTGCCCCGGAAAACCCCCGCGAGGGTCAGTATTATTATAATACGGCAGATAAGGTTCTGTATATATGGAACGGTACTGCGTGGGCTTCGTCTGGTGTCAAGGTAGAAGCATCAGCTACGAATGGTCATATTAAAATAGGCGACGAAGATGTGACCGTGTACGAACTGCCTGCCGCGTCTGCGGCAGTTGTCGGTGGCGTTAAGGCAGGCGCAGGTCTTGAGGTGTCGTCTGATGGCACTTTGAGTAAAACTATATCGTATTACAATGTAGTACGTAATGATGGTGAGAGCGATAATGATGCCCTAACTCGTGCAGTAGGTGAAGCTGCTCCCGTTGAAGGTGATATTGCGGTCATACAGACGCTTATTGCTGAGGGCAAGTATTCTTATATGGCGTTTGTGTATGACGCTGGCGCATGGAAGGCTATGGACGGCAATGTAAGCGCCGAGAATGTTTATTTATCTGCGGATATAGTAACCGCTGGTAGTTATACTCAGGTGGGCAACATTACTAAGGGCGCTAATGCCACCGGCTCTATTCCTGCCGCTGGTAAGAGTGTTAAGGATGTCTTTCAGGCGATATTCACCAAAGAGATGAATCCGACTGCTACGGCTCCTGCGGCAAGTGTAACGATGACACCTTCTGGTGCTAAAGAGGTTGGCACAAAGGTTACTCCGTCTTATACGGCTACGTTAAGTGCTGGCTCTTATACTTATGGTCCCGCCACTGGCATTACCGCTAAGTCTTGGGCCATATCTGCCACTGGTGGCGAGACCGCTACTACCGCTACTGGTTCCTTTGCGGAGCTGACTATTGCAGATAATACAAACTACAAGATTAGTGCTACTGCTACTTATGAACAGGGCAATATGCCTGTGACCAATCTTGGCAATGAATATGGCGCGGCACGTATCCCCGCTGGTTCTAAAACTGCTAACTCTGCGGCATTGACCGGTTATAGGTCTTTCTTCTACGGCTCTAAGACGGCGGCTATTGAATTGAATAGTACCAATATTCGTGCGCTTACCAACAGCAATAAGGCCGTAGTAGCCAATCAAGAGTTTCAGATGCCTGTTGTCGAGGGTGCGGTGCAAGTTATTGTAGCCTTCCCCACCAGCATCAATAAAACACTTAAAAAGGTGTTAGATGTTGGCGCGTTTGGTACGGATATAGTGTCCAGTTTTACCAAGCAGGTTGTGTCTGTTGAGGGCGCGAATGGTTATGCCGGCGTTAATTACGACGTTTATGTTTATGCGCCTGATGCTGCGCTTGGTGCGAATACTTATAAGGTCACGATTGGTTAAAGGGACAGATGGGACGATATGAGGATTTTATTACATCTATACGTGATGAACGCCCTTTGAATTGTAAGTTTGATAATTCTGAACAACATCATATTATTCCTCGCTGTATAGGTGGTAGCGATGATGCCGATAATTTAATTTATTTAACCTATCAAGAGCATTTTACGGCGCATCGCTTATTGGCTGAAGATAATGCTGATAATTTCAGTTTAGTGTCTGCCTTTTGGCGAATGTGTAATTGCGGTAAAGATTGCGACGCAACAGCGTATGCACAAGGTCGTGCTCTATTTGTGCAACGTTTGAAGTATGATTACCAAGGCGAAGGAAACCCTTTTTATGGTAAACACGTTACTGAGGAACACGCCGCTAAAATGCGTGAGGGGTTAAGTCGTGCGTTGCGCGGACGTGTTATTTCACCAGAGCATCGTCAGCATTTGAGCGAATCCTTACAAGGCAAAATGAAGGGTGTTCCTAAATCAGATCAGATGCGGCAAAACCTTAGTTGCGCCTTAATGGGGCATACTGTCTCGCAAACAACGTGAGATAAAATTGCTGCTGCTCAACGTGGTGTGCCTAAAGGGCCATATCCTAAGCGATATTATCATTGTACCTGTGCTGAATGTAATCTTCCATTTGTAGGCACTTCGTCAAGCTCCAAATATTGTGAGGTGTGTAAGCAGATTAAAAATTAGTGAAAGGATAGCTATATATGGCTGATTATATAGAAAATTTTGCATCCAAACTTGATTTTGCGATGCCGTTCCAGAGGACTGGCAAGTTCCCGTTGGATCGTACTGACCTGTTTAGCTCTTATGCCGATGCCGTAAAGTATGCCGCTGGTGATACTGCTGACCCTGATAGCCGCGCATTATGTGGCACTTCTTATGTAGGTCAGGTTATTACCGTCTTTGAAAACGATGTTGTTACTGTCTATAAGATAGGCGCTAATCGTCAGCTTGAGTCGATTGGTGGTGCGTATACTCTCCCCAAGGCAAGCGCGACTGAGCTGGGCGGTATTAAGGTGGGCGCTGGTCTTAACATTTCTGAGGAAGGCACGCTGTCTGCTACTGGTGGCGGTACTGCTGATGCTGTTGAGTGGGTTAATGTTATTGATAAGCCTACTAAACTATCTCAGTTTACGAACGATCTTGAGTTTATTGATAAGACGGTTAGTAATTTAGTCAATTATTACGACAAGACCAGCGTAGACCAGATGATTGGTCAAATCGCCACTCTAAGTGTACAGAAGGTCGATAGTCTACCTGTCGAAAATATTAAGACCAATGTTATATATCTGATAGCCAAGGCCGGTACTACTGGCAACGATCTGTATACAGAATATATGTATATAGACAATAAGTGGGAGATATTGGGCGATACTTCTATTGATTTAACCAATTATCTCACTAAGACCGGTGACGCCAGCGCGACAACTGCGGCGTTCACTGCTGCGGCAGCTCGTGCATTGCCTGTTACTGGCGAGTCTTTGGCTATTATTATTGGCAAGGTTATTAAGTATCTTGCCGACCTTAAAGATGTCGCCTTTAGTGGTGATTATAACGACTTATCGAATAAGCCGAATAGCATCAAATATCACGACCTGTCTGTTACCACTGCTACTGCCACTTATACTGCTGAGGGTACTGTGCTAAATGTATCTCTGATAGATGCGACCACAAAGGAGTCTGTGTTGGCAGATGTCACCATTGATGCTGATAACAAGGTGACGATTACTTGTGCCGAAGCTCCTGCAAATGCACTAACCGCCCGCATAACCTATGTGGGAGTGTGATGATGGATGAAGTGTTATGCACCGGTTGATGATCCAAAAGATGTAACCACTAAAGAGTATGTAGACGCGGCAGATAGCGTTAAGCTCGAAGAAAGAGATTTAACCGAGCTTACCAATCCAGAGGTTTTGACTATCTGGAATACTATATTTGGTAACTAAGGGGTAGGATATGGCGATTAAATATAATGGCGAAAATGTAATGACGTATCTGCTTACTCTGTTGAAGGGCAAGTTTGATACTAAGGTTGACAAGGAGACTGGTAAGGGTCTGTCGGAAGCAAACTTTACTGCTGACGAAAAGACCAAGCTGGCTAATATAGCGGCAGAAGCTAATAAATACGAGTTGCCCAAGGCTACCAGCACTGAGCTGGGTGGCGTTATGGTTGGTTCTGGTCTGAAGTCTGATACCAGTGGCAAGATTAGTGTAGATACCGTTGATAATCTGACTTCTACTGACACTGACAAGGCTCTGTCGGCGGCTCAGGGTAAGGCTTTGAAGTCTGCCATTGATAAGATTACTGGCGATATAGGTGAACTTGGCGGCGGCGATATGATGAAAGCCACCTATGATACCGATGATGACGGTGTTGTAGATGATGCTGCCAAGCTGGGTGGTCATGCCCCTACCTATTTTGCCGTAGCTGATACTGTTACTACGGAACTTGGTAAGAAGGTAGATAAGGTTGATGGTAAACAGCTTTCGACTGAGGATTACACTACCGCTGAGAAAACTAAGTTGGGCAATATTGCGGCTGGCGCGGAAGTGAACCAGAACGCTTACGCCAAGGTGAAGGTCGGCGCGGTTACTCTGACTGCCGGGGACAAGAGCGACACGCTGAATGTTGAAGCGGGCGCGAATATGTCCGTCACCGCTGATGCTACCGGCAAGAAGGTTATCATAGCTGGTGATTATAAAACCGCTACTGTCGATACTGCTGGCCTGATGTCTGGCGCAGATAAGGCGAAGCTGGACGGGCTAAGTAATTATGACCTCAGCGCGGCAACCGCTACTAAGCTGGGCGGTGTAAAGATTGGCAGTAATGTTGATGTCACTACTGATGGCACTATCTCCGTTAAGGACGCTTCGACTGCTCAGAAGGGCGTAGTACAGCTTTCCAGTGCCACTGATTCTGACAGTGAAGTGGTAGCTGCTACCGCAAAAGCCGTTAAGTCCGCTTATGCTCTGGCTAACAGCAAGCAATCTCCCGCCACCACTCTTGCGGGCTATGGTATCGGTAATGCCTATACTAAGGATGAGGTCGATGGTCTTGTAACCAGTTCTTTCCATTACAAAGGAACCAAGGCGAAGTATTCCGATTTACCTGCTGCCGCTTCTAACAAGGTCGGTGACGTTTGGAATATTACCACTGCTGATAAGGCTAATAATATCAAGGCTGGTGACAATGTAGCGTGGACCGGTACGGAATGGGATGTGCTGTCTGGTGTTGTAGACTTGTCTGCATATACTCCAACTGCCGAGTTTATTGAATACACCAATTCTGAAGTGCAAGCTATTTGGGATCAAGTCTTTTCTGCATAGTTGAGAGTAGGGAGGTTGTATGGTGAAGTTTTACGGTAACAACGCCGTTACTAAACTGCTCCAACTCTTAAAGCCACAACTTGACGCTAAGGAGGTCACTGCTAATAAAGTGACCTCTGTTTCTGCCAATAGCACTGACACACAGTATCCGTCTGCCAAGGCTGTTTACACCTTATTAGACGGTGCTGTGAAGTGCGAGGTAATGGGTACACAGCTCATTTTTTATGCAGGTGCTACCGTGAGTGGTGCTAATTTAATTGTAGGATAGTGAGGTGAGTTTATGGCTGATATAAAAACAATTACTGTTAATGGTATTACTTATAACGTCAAAGACGACACCTCGTTCTCTGCAAGTGGAGGTACGCTCACTGGCCCCCTCACTCTGGCTGGTGCGCCTACTGCCGACTTACACGCTGCTACTAAGAAATATGTGGATGATGGCGATAAAGACAAACTCAATAAGACTGGCGACACTATGACGGGCGCGTTGACGCTTGCTGGTGAACCCAGCGCCAATCTCCATGCGGCCACTAAGCAGTATGTAGACAATAAGCAAAAAAGTGTGACTGTTACATTGACTGTGGCAAATTGGTCGAGCAGTAATACACAGACCGTTACTGTCAATGGGGTAACTGCTTCTAACATGGTCTTTATTGCGCCTGCGCCTGCGTCCTTTTTGGCGTATTGCGATGCACAAGTACGTGCTACTACACAGGCGGCGAATAGTTTGACCTTTACGTGCGAGAGTAAACCCGAAGCGGCATTAACAGTTAATATAGGTATCTTTGGTTAAGCCAAATTTGATGGAAAGGAATGAGGCCAGATCGCTGGCAAGAAGAAAACAAAAAAGTCCGCATCGTCTAAGGTTAAGGTTTCATCTAACGATGTTAAGCGGTGTGGCTTATGTCCTGCGGGTGAGCAACTTCACCCTATCGAGGACTTTTATTTAACCACTAATCCCATACACGCAGACGGGCGTATGCCTGTGTGTAAAAACTGTATGGCAAAAGCTTTATTGGGCGATGATTATAGCAAAATTCAGGTACAGCCGTTCGCGGACCTGTTGCAAAAGATTGATGCTCCATGGTTTCCTGAAGTCTTGAACAGTTCGATTGCACAGTATAACAAGGGCTGTCAAGGTAAGACTGTGGCGAATGAGAGCCGTAAGCAGATAATTAGCAACTACTTGCGAAATATTAAGGTTCTCAAGCAGTATCGTAACGCCAAAGGCGAGACAATGACATGGCAGGAGTCGCAGGACTTTCTTGCCGCCAAGAACAATAACGATGAGCCGTTGCAGCTCACGCGCCCTGTTGAGGCGGGATTTGTGCCGGTTACAGACCCAGACAAACCAATGTTTGCGCAGGATAAAGACGAACCTGTTACTATTACTGATGACATTATTCATTTATTCGGTGATGGTTATACTTACGACGAGTACCGACGTATGTTGGCGAAGTACAACCAACTGAAAGAGTCTTACGTTGATTTCACCAGTTTCCACACCGAAGCACTGGTTACTTACGTGCGTTTTAAGGTACAGGAAGAAATTGCTGTTGCTAAAGGCAATATTGGTGAGGCGCAAAAGTGGTCTAAGATGGCTGCGGATGCCGCAGATAGGGCTAAGATTAACCCAAAACAGATGAGCAAGGCTGACCTTGAGGGTGGCATTAACAGTTTTTCGGAATTAGCTCAGGCTATCGAGCAGGCGGTTGATGTCATACCCATTATGCCGCAGTTTCGGTATAAACCGAATGACGCTACCGATTTTTTGATTTGGTGTTTTGTGAACTATCTGCGTCGGCTTGAAGACAAGCCGGAGTGCTCTTATGAGGATGTATACCGCTTTTACGATGAACGTAAAAGAGCATATATCGAACAATACGGTGATCCAACAGGTATTTTTGCTGATGACCCTACTGAGGTCAATCGTCCGCAAATAGAGCGGTTTATTATTGTGCCAAAAGATTCAATGGCAGATAACGAGTCGAGTGAGGTGGTGCTGGGTGGCGATTGATTATTCGCAAATTCAGTCCAAATTCGGTGACTCTTTAGAGAACTATGTGAATTTTGCCAGTTATTGTCGTTGGTATCCTGATAAGTTTCTTGACTTATGTAAAGGTCCTAATAACGGCTTTAAACTCGATATGGATGAACGTGTGCTAATGCGTTCATTGGCAAGGTTTTTTAGCACATACGGCTGTTTGCCGAGAGGCGCAGCTAAGAGTTTTAGCGCACAGGCTGTGCAATATGTCCTCGCTATTTGGTATCCCGGCATTACTCTCGCTGTTACTGCACAGACGAAAGAAAATGCCTGCAAAATTATGAAGGACAAATATTCCGAACTAATACGCGCTTATCCTTTATTGTCTAATGAGATTGCTAAAACAACTTTTACACGTAATGAAGCAATTATTGTCTTTAAGAATGATTCTCGTATAGATGCTTTAGCCAATTCCCAAACATCTAAGGGGCAACGACGTAAGCGTATCAATGTTGAAGAAGCGGTGTTAGTAGATAATTTCACCTTTCAAGACGCTATTGAACCCATCGTTGAGGCTCCTCGTTATACGATGGGTAAATTGGGTATTGTTGACCCATGTGAACTGAACCAGCAGATTAACTTCCTCTCTACTCCCGGTTGGCGTTCGTCAGATGAATGGCGGCACTCTGTTACTATGTGCCGTGACATGATTGACCTAAAGGGGTCGATGGTTATTGGTGCGGACTGGATGCTGCCCTGTTGGTTCGGTCGAGGCTCGTCTAAAACGCAAATACTCGAAAAGCGACGCAATATGTCACCAACGGCTTTTGCGCAAAACTATGGCGGTACATGGACAGGCAGCTCGGACAACGCCCTTATTGACATCAATCACTTTATGGCGTGCCGCAAACTGGATAAGGCTATTATGCAAGCCGAAAGTAACACCGATGAATACTATATGGGTGTTGACGTGGCGCGTTCACAAAAGACTAACAATAACCAATCTTCTATTGTGGTGGCTAAGGTTGACCGAGACCACGGCACTAACCGTGTCAAACACGTTGACATTGTTAATGTAATGAGCGTGCCGAACATATTAAATTTTTCCGCGCAAGCGGCAGTTATTAAGCGCACAGCGGCGAAATACCACCCCAAGATGGTGATTTGCGATGGTAACGGTCTGGGTTCTGGTTTGATAGATAAATTGCTGGAAAATAATGTAGACCCTATTACGCAAGAGACATACGAGGCGTGGGATACCATTAACACCACTAACCAATCAGAAGACCGCAATGCTCCTAAGTGTTTGTACGATATTAAAGCCCAAGGTGTGCAATCTCGTATTATTACAGACTTTATCAATATGGTAGATAGTGGAACATTGCGGTTGCTATGTAAGCGTGAGGAGGCCGAACTCTATAATGAGTGGCAAGCTAACAACGACTTTGACATTACACCGTATGTGCAAACTGACCTATTGTTTGATGAGGTTGCTAATCTCAAGCTTAAATATCAGGCAAGTGGCGCACTATCAGTCGAAAAGGTGGTGCGGCAGCTTGATAAGGATAGATTCTCTGCGTTAGTCTATGTTCTCTATTATATTAGTGAATTTGCATCGGCGCTCACCGTAAAGAAGTCAATGCCTATCGACTTCTTTGTTTTTCGTGCGCCTAAAATTAAATAAGGAGGTGTTGAGGTGGCCGACAAAGAGAAGGCGGCAACGCTTGAACACGTAGAGGCTGCTACGCCTCCCATGTCTCTTGCTGCTGAAGCGAGTAAAACCTTCGATGTAGCAGGGCTAAGAACCGAGCGACAGCAAGCGTGGTTTGCTCAAGTCGCCAAGATTATATATAAAGACCTCAATAATAGTACACGTTCTACTGTTTTCTCTAAGTACACCAAAGACCAAATAGCATCCTACCTACAAAACCCTGAAGCCAATGAGGAGCAACTGCGTAATGCGGTTGTCATGTTGTATAACCTCAGTTCGCATTTTGTACGCCTTATTCGGTATTTCAGCGAATTGGTGGATTGCGCTTATATTATTAGTCAAACAGCTTTTGATGAGTCTGACGATGAGCAGGAGACTTTAGATAAGTACCAGAAGACTGCTGTGTTTCTGGCTGGGTCCGACCTAAAGACGCAGTGCCAAAAAATCTTAACCGTGTGCTTCCGTGAGGACGCTTGTTATTGTACGACATGGATTACTAAAACGGGAATGTCGTTTCAGATTCTTAATCCACAGTATTGCAAGATAGTGTCACAAAGTCAGAACTGCTTAAATATCGCATTTAATTTTTCGTACTTTGATCAATACAATGATGAGTTGGAGTTCTACCCTGCCGAGTTCCAGACCAAGTATCAACAATATCAAAAAGACACTACCCAGCGTTGGATAGAACTGGATGCTCCTTATTCGTTCGCTATTAAATATCATCAGGATTTGTTATATTGCCTGCCTCCGTTGGGCGGTATTTTGCGTGAGATATATTCACTGGAAGATTATCGCGATTTGAAATTGACGGCTCAGGAATTGCAGAACTATAAGCTATTGGTGATGGAGCTTGGCCTGAATAGTCAGGGCGAATGGAATCTGGACTTTGAGAAGGCTAAAGACTTTTTCTACAATTTGGAAGCTGTGTTACCGCCGCAAATAGGCGCAACATTGAGTCCTATGAAGATTACCCCTATCGACTTTGAACGTAGTGGTACTGCCGAGAGCGATAAGGTAGCAGAGTGCCAAGACTCTATTTGGGCATCGGCTGGCGTTAGCAGTCTTATCTTTTCTGGGTCGTCCACATCTTCTCGTGCGCTGGAAATCAGCGGTATGGCAGACGAGTCGATGACATGGAGTTTGGTGCAACAGATTGGCGTAGCTATTAACCGCATTTTACAAAAACAAACGTTTGCCAAGAGTTTTCGTATAGTGTTTTTGCCTTGTGGTCGTTACACCCGTGAAGCATATCAAAAGTCGTTGAGTAGCGGTATTCAGTATGGCCTACCTGTTACTCCCTTGCTGGCAACGATGGGATTGGAGCCGTTATATGCGCTTGGGTTGAACCATATCGAAGCCAAGGTACTTGACCTATCCAATAGGTTTGTGCCGCTTCAGAGCGGTAACACCATTTCAAAGTCTGAGGGAGGCAGGCCGCAAGCTGAGGGTGGCGACTTGACTGACGAGGGCGCACGCAGTCGTGAGAAGAAGTAGGTGTAGTAATGGACAAGTTTATATTAGTGTTTGATGAAAACGCAAAAGAGCAACTGTTAAAAGACGGTTATAAGTTGCTTTCTTCTGTCCTCTCTCCTATGGGTATGGCTTATTACTTTGAGAATAAGCCCGAAGTAACTAAGGTGTTCGCAGGCCAACAGGTCGTGTTCACAAATATACTCCCCTTTTAAGGGGCATTAAGCCCATGAAAGGAGGTGAGATGGATGGATAACAAGCTATTTACTTGCAGGGCGACTTATAGTGTTGACGATTCTTATGTGTCTGACAAGTTTATAAAGCTCCGCGTGAAGATTTGCCATACTGGTCAGAATCTTAATGGCAGTGTGATTGATGTGGATACGCTCAAAGCGGCGTTGCCTACGCTTGCCAACTCTCCCATCTTAGCTCATGTGGTTAAGCAGGAAGATGGCACTTATGACTTCGCCGGTCACGATATGAAAATAATCCCCGACCCTATGAATGAGGGTGAATATCGTATCGAATATCTGGAAGCACCGGTAGGTGTATTTCCCGCTGACAATCTGGAATCGGTTATTGTCGAGGAAGGAGACCGCCATTATTTGTATGCTAATGCTTATGTGTGGCGTGGATACAGCAATCTGGCCGGGGATATTATTGCGCAGCGTGAAACAGCAGATGTGTCTATGGAAATTGTCATAGATGCTTATGAGTATAGTGAACAAGATAATTTGTTCTATATAACAGCTTTCCAGTTCGCAGGGGTGACTTTGCTGGGTGCAAATAAAACTCCCGCTATGGAAGGTGCAGAAGCTACTACAAAGTTCTCCGTTGAGGAAAATGATGAAAAACTGGCGAAATTGCTCTTTGCGTTAAGCAAGGAGCTTTGTAATAACCCCCGAAAGGAAGGTGACACTGAGTTGCCCAAGACTAAGAATACTGTTCCTGTTAAGGAAATAGACAAGCAGGAAATACCGGCAGAGGAAATGGAGACTATGAACACTCAGACTGAGGATGTGGGTGAGGTAACTCCCGCTGAAGAAATGGCTGAGATCGCTACGTTCTCTGCGTCTTATGAGCAGAGGCGTGAGAGTTTACGACAAATTATGCCTTGCCACTGCGATGAGACTTCCGAAATGTATTGCTATCTGCTTGACTTCGATGACCAGTATGCGTATGTCGAAAAGCATTTCTGGACGATAGATAAGCATGAGCGCACTAACGGACGTTTCGCCTATAAGTTTGATGAGGCCACGCAGTCTGCTGAACTGACTTCCGATTTTGAGCGGATGATAGTTAAGTGGCTGACTGTGGAGGAGGCCGCCAAGTTAGAGGAGTCTCGCAATGTATTCACCGAAGTCGAGGAACTGCGTGCTTATAAGCGTGGCATTGAGACTGAGCAGGTGTTTGCCGAGTTCCCCGATCTGGTTGAGAACGAGCAGTTTATGGCATTAAAACAGGACAATACCAAGTTCTCCATAGAGGAACTGAAGCGTGAGTGTTATGTCATACGTGGCATGGCTCATGTGCCTGCGGCGCAGGACGATGAGGAAATTGCTCCCAAAATTTCTGTCAAGCATATCGCAGATGAGCTGAAGAACACCCCTTATAACGGCGTTTTTGAGGCTTATGGCATTACTAAGAAAAACTAAATCAGGAGGAAAACATAATGCACGGCATTTGCATAACTGAAAAGTTGTCCGGCACTTTTAATGGTGTCGATCTGGTGTCTGTCCGCTACATGGTGGGCAACACCCCCACTGCCATAGATAACGGTAGTGTAGTAGAGGTGGGCGCACTTGAGGCCAACTCTCGTGAGGTCTGCAAGGCTACTGCCCCCAAGAAGAATTCTGCTAAGGCTGCTATCGCGCTGATAGCCTCCCCTGAAGTTATTTATGATGAGCGCCTTCAGAACGACCTTGGCAACTTTGAGAACGAGGCCAATGCGGTCTCTCGTGGCTATCTGCTTGAGAAGCCTCATCAGATTTTTGCTGTGACCGGCGAGGTTCTGGATGGCGATACCGCTCGTATAGTGGGTGCGGCTGTGGAGCTTCAGGATGGCACTAAGCTGCTGGCTGTGGCTACCAATACTCAGGGTTCTACTAAGATTGGCGAGATTATAGAGGTGTTCACCAAGAAGGGTAAGACCTATTACGCCATCGAAACTTGCTAATCAAACGATAGGAGGATAACATAATGGCTTTCGATATAACCAAAATTAACGATGTCGCTCAGGTCGCTGCCGACATCACCAATGGTCGTTCCCTTCAGGGCTACTCCACTGAGGACGGCAATAAGCTGGTTTACGATGCTCTTGTAGATGCCAATAACGGCAAGACTTATCTCGACCCTCGTGACCTGCGTGACGGTAAGTGCTCTGCTCTGTTCGCTCTTATTGAGACCATCATCAAGAAGACTGTTGTTGAGGGCGTAAAGGGTGATCCCTTCCTGAGCAAGCTGGTCGAGACCCGTGTAGTTAATGCTGGTGAAAAGCCCATATTCCGCATTAAGGACGCCAACTGGTACACCGTATCTGAGGTTTCTGGCGGTAATCAGGCTCTCCGTCGTCAGCGCATAACCGGCACTGAGGAAGTGACCATTCCTACTCGTTGGCACGCTGTTAAGATATATGAGGAGATGGAGCGCCTGCTGGCTACCATCGCCAATATGTCTGAGATGATCTCTGATGTCAACGCCTCCTTCCAAGAGGACATCTGGCAGCAGATAGCTGTTATTTGGCAGAGTCTTACTCAGGAGCAGATCGGTGGCGCTGTTTACGACATCACTGGCTCTTGGGACGAGGAAGCTATGCTCAAGCTGATTCAGCACGTTGAGGCTAAGTCCGGCCAGACTGCCGCCATTTATGGCACTATGCTTGGTCTGTCTAAGATGACTTCTGGTGTTGTCGCTGATTCTGCTAAGGAGGATATGTATAACATAGGCTACTACGGTAAGTTCCGTGGTACTAATGCTATCAAGGTTCCTCAGAGGCACAAGATTGGTACTGATGACTTCCTGTTCAATGATAAGGTGCTGACCGTTCTGGCTGGCCCTGTTAAGCCTGTGAAGCTCGTCATTGAGGGCAACCCCCTTATCAACCTTGGTTCTTTCTTTGACAATCAGGACCTTACTCAAGACTATGTATATGGTCAGAAGTATGGTGTGGGCTATGTTGCCGCTGAGGGCGTCATAGGTCGTAATACCCTGTCTTAATAAAGCAATAATGCGGGCTACTCCTTTGTGGGGTAGCCCTTTTTGGAATGAAAGGAGAGATTGTTAATGGCTAATAAGGCCAGCACAACCAAGAGCGCCAGCAAGAGCGCAGCCCCGAAAACACCCAAGCAGACTAAACCGAAGTCTGAGCCGGTTGTTCCAGTGCAGGATACAAGTACAGTACAAGTCGAGGACACAAGTTCGCCCATAGTTGAACCTCCTGTTCAGCAGGTGTGGCGTGCCAGCGACCATTTGACTGAGCGCGTTCCTGTGCGTAGCGCTATATACGGCACGCTAATATATGTAGACTCCCTCACGCATCGTAAATGGGTGTGGACGGAGTTTGGCCAGCGCCATGAAATTGCGTTAGAGGTATTAGAAAATGCCCGTAATACTCAGCCCTCTTTCTTTATAGATGGATGGTGGGAGATTGACAGTGAATACGTACACAAACAAGAGGTGCTGGATTTTCTTGACGCAGGCAAGTTCTATCAGGCTGAGGTCAGCATTGATAACTTTGATTCTTTGCTCAAAAAGTCTACTGCCGAAATTAGTGCCGTAACTTCCAAACTGCCTGTGACGCAAAAGGTACAGCTTGCTCGTAGGGCGCAAGAGCTTATCAATGAAGGCAAACTGGATTCTGTCAAGGCTGTTCGTGCGCTGGAAAAGACTCTTGGTGTCAATTTTGAGATGTAGGTGACAGGCGATGGCAACATCATACTCAACTGTGTATAATGCTGCCCTATTCTATTTCCGTGACACCGACCTTTTCTGCCTGATCGAAGCAGAAGCCGAGGCTGTGTTGCACGGCTATATGATGCAGGCAGTAGCAAATTTTGCTCCATACTGCAAGCATGATTTGCTTGACCGTGATGAGGAATACGGCGAGTTCAAGGCCGACCTGACTGATATTGAGGTGGATATACTCGCCTTGGGTATGGCTGTTGGCTGGACTGAGCACCGTGTTCGTTATCAGGACAATTTGCGAGATCGTATGTCGTCTAAGGATTATACCTATCATAGTCGCGGCAATTTGCTTGCGTCTATGCACGACATTATGAACACGCTTAATCGTAAGTTTCGCAATCGCATGATGGACTATACGTATAATAACGGGGACATCTCCTCTCTGCATATATAGGAGGTGTTTATGTCTCTTACTGTATTTCTCAATGCGTTGACGGGACGCTTATACAAAATATTGCCAATGCGAGAGCATCAACTCGCTGGCGAGGAAGCTTATTTGGAGTGCTATCTATGCACTTTGTCGTTAGAGTTAGAAGGCGCAGGTTGCACCTTCCCCTGTCTGTGTGATGACGCTGATTATATCGCTATTCTTAATACGGTTAATGGCATTGACTGTGAAGATGATGTGCGGCTGATTCGACGCGAGACCTTTAAAATGTTGCATTTGCTGGACAACATCAAATGCAAATATGGCGGTGATGATGATGCCTAATACTAATTGGGGTTTGCACAGAAGGTATTACGGCGAACATCATACTGACCGTGATGCGGCTGTGGCAGAAGCAAGAGCAGATTTTATGTTAGATGCTCCGCTTAATCCGGCGTGGATGATTGCCACTGTGCGTGGCGTGCAGATTGGTATGCTGGTCAAAGCGTCTGATGCGCCGGAGGAAAAATGGTTCAATGCTCCGTATGATGCCGATATTAAAATAGGCGATATACTGACACTCAATGGTTATGAATGGCTTTGTACCAAGTTGAGTAACACCGATGATGTAACGCTAAAAGGCTTTATTAAGCAATGTAATCTGAATTTGCAGTTTCAGCTTAATGACAGCACGATTCATAGTGCATGGTGCGTATTTGACTCTGGTGTTTACTCTACTACGTTGCACGGTGGTAAATACGGCGACGTGGGCGCACAGCAGTTTAAGGCATATCTTCCCTATAACGAGGAGACCCGTTGTTTACAGCGTGATAAGCGGCTGGCTACTGAGATATTGTATTATCCTGATGGCTCAAAGCATTTGCGCTGCTATAAGGTGACTGCTAATGACAGTGTAAACGGTGCGTTCGGTGAGGGTCGATATATTGACCTCAAGTTGATTGAAGACCTTGATTCATCTGCCGACAATGTGGATTTGATGATATGTGATTATATTGCACCCGACGCTGATCTTGATAAGCCGGGAGGTGGATGGATTTAATGCCGAACCTCTCTGAATATACCGATATTAAGAAAAAGATTATCAATCTCATAGTCCATGACCGTGAGTGTGTAGACTTAATCTCTAACACGACCGGTAAACCGTTGCCTGCCGCTGATTTGATTCAAACTTCTAAGTTGACTAACCAGATACACCCGTATGATTTTATGCCGGGGTCAACCGAGCAAGCTGAGTGCCATGTGGGTATTGAAGTATATGACGATAAAATTATCAATAACGCGGTGGCGAGGTATGAGGTTGATATTTTGATTTTTGTGCCGACTGTGTTGATGGTAATGGACGGCGGCGTGCGGCGTGACGCTATTGCGGCGGCCATAGATAGGCTGGTCAACAATAATCTTTCATTGGGTATAGGTGAAATTAGGCGTATTCCGGGGGCTTGCAAAGAGCCGATGGATGGTTATAGGTTGCGTATTCTGCGGTATCGCGTGGGTAATTACAACAATCTGGGAGAAACTCTTAATGCCTTTAGATACGATTAAGATGTTTATGGGCGACCCGTATGTGCTGAATGAGCATATTACGATACGCCAGCCTACATTGCGTGAGATTATTGATTATGGTGAACGCGACTACTTATCTATGGTATCTTTGTTGACTGCGTATCCGTCCGATATGAAATCAGTGCTTTGGGATATGGGCGTTGACTATACCAAAGTGACAGATTTTGAAGTCTTTGTCGCCTTTTACCGTTTTCTAACTCCCGATAAAACTTCTATTCTATTTGGAGATTTGAACCTGTCTGCTTTAACTCCTGACACTAATGCTGTTGGCGAGATGTGCTTAGTCGGGCCAGACGGTACGGTGATTGATTGGAATATCCACCGTATGATGTTTGAGTTTTTAGCAGCTTCTCACATGATGCAAAAGCAGAGAGAAAAGCCGGGTAATGAGCGCACCAAACAGGTGCTTATTGATTGGGACAGAGAAGACCGTGAGGCCGCAGCACGTAAGCCCTATCGGTCGCCATTTGTGTCGTTAATTTCTGCCATGGTAAACAGCGCAGGTTTTAAATACGACCATCAAACAGTTCAGCAACTCACCATTTACCAGTTTTATGATGCTGTACAGCGTATTCAGCTTATCAATTCTGCTCAATCGCTATTGTCTGGTATGTACAGTAATCCGTTTATGGACAGCACAAAAATAGACAAAAAGTATCTGAACTGGCTGGGTGAGTTTCCTAAAACATAAATAAAAGGAGAATATAATGAACAAGTCGAGTTTCGTTATTGATAAAATCCGTCGAGTGCTTTTCTTTGACGGTGCAGATGATGCCGTTCTGTTCAATCTGACCCAGATTGAAGATGTCAGCATGAACGCCACCGTTGATAACAATGAAGTTCTGGACGCTATGCAGAATGTTATTATGACCATCGAAAAGGCTAAGAACATGGAGATTGCCGGTAATGCGTCCTTCTTTGATATGGCTCTGCTTGGCGCTCAGTGGGGTAGCGGTGTTGAGGATTCTTCTGCCACCGTTAAATTCGCTGTGCCTTGTTTTGAGACTTATACCTACAAGGCTGATGCGACAACGCACGAGCTGAAGCATGAGATAGCCACCGGCAGTCTGGGTACTGGTATAGCCAAGTATGCTTATAAGCTGAATAAGGACGGTTCTATCGCTAAGAAGTATGAGTACGTTGCTGATACTGCTACTGCGGATAAGTTCAGCATGGCCACTACTGGCAATAAGACCACCTTCACCCCTCCTACTGGCTCTCAGGATGGCGATATGTTCCTTATCGCCTATGAGTACGAGGCCAATGAGACTAATAAAGCTTCTCGCGTTGTTGACAATGCCGAGGTCTCTGCTAAGTCTGGCCGTCTGATGATAGAGTGCCTGTTCCGTGACATCTGCAATAAGGAAATCATGTATTATGGTTATGCTGTATGCGATAACGCTCAGGTAGATGGTAACGTAGATGTCTCTCTGACCACCGATGGCAAGCACCCCTTCACTATTAAGGCGATGCCTGCTTATTGTGCTGAGGAGAAGAACCTGCTTACCTTCGTCATCCCCGATGTAGCGTAATGCCGAAGCTGGAATGTCAGTGGTGCGGCGCTGCTTATGACGCTTGCGCTGATTCGGTTAAATTAGGTTCTTGGCGTGCTTCTGCCTGTTGCTCTGAGCATTATCAGGCGAAGATTATTGCGCTGGACCTGCACGCCGGTAATATTACCGTGGATGAGGCGTGGCAAATGTTTGACGCTCTTGGCGTAGACCCTGCGACTGCGACTGCGGTTATTGGGTTGGACAAGTGTGTTGCACCGCTATTAAAACAAACTAATGACAAATTAACACCGCAAGCTGTCAGCCGCAAGGAGAAAAAGCGTAGGCGTTAAGATGTTAGAGCAATGGATTGACCGCCATTGCTCTTTTTCGATTATCACTGTAATGACGTGGTAATGGAAGAAGGGCAATGGTGTGGCGCTTTGAATGTATGTTTTTTCTTATAGGGAAGTACATTCACTGTGCTTCCCTATTTTTTACTCGCATGAAAGGATGAAACAAAATGTTGACGATGCCTGCCTGTGGCGGCATACCATACGATGACGCTGACATGGTGTTCTTGGTTAATAGAAATCAGGTTGTAGCGTATCTGGTAAATGACCCCGCTTTGCATTTGTATGATGTATTTCTGGGGTATGATAACAAACTTATTTATGTGTTCCGTAAGGCTGACACCAAAGAGCTTTTTCGTAAATGGAAAAACCATGAGCTATCTGTGCCGCATATAGCAGGTGGTGCTTCATGCGATTGATAGCTACCGATCAGGCTTCTAATGTGTCTGGTGTTGCTGTGTTGGATGATGGTGTGCCAATACATTATGAGGCGATTGATCTTTCTAAGGATAAAGACCCTGACCATCGCACTAAAGAAATGTTTTTGTCTATTGTAGCCCTATTTGAGCAATATAAACCCGATTACATTGCTGTGGAGGGCGTACAAAAACAGGCCAACGATAAAACTATGATTATGCTGAGTGGTTTACGCGGTATGCTCATTGGCTGGGCATATTGCCATTGCATACCGATAGTAAGTCCTATGCCGGTGGAGTGGCGCTGTGTGTTGGGTTATGCACAAGGGCCAAAGGTCAAACGAGAACAGCTAAAAGAACAAAGCGTCAATTATGTGCGAGAACGGTTTGGTATTGTCGCTACCGAGGATGAATGTGAAGCCATTTGTATTGGTGTGGCAATGTATTCCCAACTCGCAAATACAAAGTAAAGGAGTTTTCCTTCATTTATGGCAGATAACGAAGTCAAAGTAGCACTCCCCTCCCCTCTGGAAAATTTGCAGCTCCCCGACCCTGCATTGGTAACGTATTATGACAATGCTATCAATCATCGGTGTTTCTGGATAGATTATGACATAGACGAGACCTTGTTAGAGTTGGCGCGGAATATTATAGCCATCAATCGACAGGACAATGGCGTGCCTGTTGAGCAACGCAAGCCGATTGTGATTTGGGTATTTTCTTATGGTGGAGACTTGGATAGCACTTTCAGCTTCTTGGATATTTGTGCGCTCAGTCAAACGCCCATTATAACCATCAATGCTGGTATTTCTATGTCGGCTGGTCTGTTGATTCTGCTGGCGGGGCATAAGAGGTATTGCCTGCCTCGTTCGCAGGCGCTTATACATACAGGTAGTTTGTCGGGCTTGTCTGGCACGTATGAGCAGACTGAGGCATATATGAACACCTATAAAAAGAGTGTAGAGGTTATGCAGGAATTTGTGCTGAACCGCACTCGCATTGATAAGAAAGAATTTTCTAAGAAAAAAGCAAAAGACTGGTATTTAAATGCCGCAGAGCAGATTGAAAAAGGTGTTGTAGATGAGATACTGGATGATTTGTCCAAGGTAATGTAGTATGGGTGCTTTTTACGACACTTCTGCTTTGCTCATCGCTCAGGAGCAGGCATTTAATGAGCATTTCTTCATATCCAGTGTGACGGCGGCAGAACTGGAACATATCAAAACCAGTGATAGCAAGTCTGGCGAACTAAAATATCAGGCGCGTAAATTGGTGCGGTTACTTGACGAACGTAAAGACGAATATACAGTTGTTGTGGATGATACGGCTGTGCGGGCCGAAGTGGACAAACACTTTATGCCGTTGTCCAACGACAATCTGATATTAGCCAGTGCGTGTTTAACATCATGTGAGATTGTATATAGCCAAGACTTGTGTATGCGCTTAATAGGCACACAGGTGTTTGGGTTAAATATGCAGAGCTTTGAGCGCGTTGAGGATGATGAGGTTTACACAGGTTATAAACAAGTTGTGATGGCTGAATCGGAATATGCGACGTTCTTGAACCAACTGGATGATAATCGCTTTGGATGTTTGACAAATGAATATTTAATCTGTTATGCGGATATAGACATGGAAGTGCGTGAGTGTTTCCGGTGGACGGGCGAAGAATTTGTACCGGTGTATAATAAACAACTGCGTTCGGTATCTATGGGAGATAAGATTAAACCCAAAGATGAGTTCCAGCGGTGCGCCATTGATAGTCTGATGAACAATAATGTCACATTTATATCTGGTAAGACGGGATCTGGTAAGACTTTGTTGGCTCTGACTGCCGCTATGCACCTTGTAGACACTTACAAATATGATCGTGTGGTTATAGCGAGTAACCCTGTGGCGGTGCGTGGTGTGCAGGCATTAGGTTATTTGCCCGGTACTGTCAATGATAAGCTGTTATCGGGTGCGTTAGGCAATATCTTGACCTCTAAGTTTGGTGATCGGATGCAGGTGGAAATGCTGATTCAGCAGGGTAAGATTCGGTTGCTGGATTTGGCGGCGTGCCGTGGTAGTGAGATTAAGGATAATGAAATATTATTCTTGACCGAGTTTGAGAATGTCACGGTTGATATGGCTAAAATCATACTCAGTCGTGTATCGTCTGGCGCAAAGGTGTTTGTGGACGGCGACTTTGTTTCACAGACTGATAGCCATCTGTTTACCGGGAGCAACAACGGCATGAAGCGGTGTATTCAAGCCTTTAAGGGCGACCCGCTATTTGGATATGTGGACTTGCCAAATATTTGGCGTTCTCGCATTGCAGAACTGACCGAAAAGTTATAATACCCGACATGGACAAGAATGAAAGGATTAAAAATGTCAAAAAATATCAACTTTAAGAAGCAAGATGAATGGGTTGCGGCGAAAGTGCCGCAACCTTTTACTTTCGAGTATGAAGGCGAGACGATTGAGGTTAATCCTGTGTTTTCGCCTGAACAGTGTATGCGCATGGGGGATGAAATTACTGCCATAGTTGTAGGAGCAGACAGGTATTATCCTGAATTGCGCACTTTTGCTCAACGCTTATCGGTGGTTAATGCCATTGTAACTAACATCAAGATAGACGGAGACCATATTCTCCGGCATTGGAATTGGCTGATGTATACGGATTTTTATAACAAGTTGTGGCAAGCGTGCAGTGAAGATGTGCGGGATTTTATACGCAGTCTGTTTGATGCGGCTGAGGAGCAGATTAAACATTTACTGGATATACAACATAAGAATGCTGTGGATTTGCTGATGGAGACCCTTTTAGACAAAGCAAATCAGTGGATGGATAAACAGATTAGTGGTGTCAATGTGGAGTCTGTGCTGCAAGCTGTGCAAGACCTCAAAGAATTAAATCAAGAAGACAAGTTAGTACCGAAGATATTGGAATTTAGAGATAGGAACGGTGGTGACAATGAAACCGTTAGAGGAGAGGTTAGCGGAATACCTCAAGAAGAACCCTAAGAAACTGATGGGCCGTGGTGTTGCACCGCAGGCCCTACAACGGGCAGCAGAGCGTTTGGCGAATATGGCAGAATTGGCAGCTAATAACGCTATACCGACAACCGGTAGTATTACAGCGGAGGCAAGTGCGGTCAAGATAGATGGTACTACTGCTATGTTTACAATCGATTATGACCACGATACTGCTATGCGTGATAGCTTTTTACCAGACCCTAAAAATCCGTATTATTCGAGCGGTCAGGCTGATTTGCTGTATTTGTTCAACAATGGATGGGAGTATGACGATGCAAACGCGCCGTATGGAGAGTGGCGTGGTATGCGTGTTCGCGCCGTTTCCACTCGTGCAGGATCGCATTTTGTGCAAAAGGTAGCTGACTTGATGGAGAAGGCTGTGCCGGGATGCACTGTACAAATTAACCCCGCTTACGGAGTGCGTGAACGAGGGGGTGAACAAGAATGAGCAATTATGACTTTCAAGTATTTACTCAATTAGTGCCGAGTGGGGCTACTATTTCTGAGTTACGCAAACAGGTACAAGATTATTTCGACAAAAATGCAATCAAGGTCAAATTTAGTAATTTCGACCTTAGTGGTGCTGCGTCAGGTACAACTACCAAACAAATTAACGCAACCGCCAATGCGTTGCAAGCGATTAAGCTCTCTCTGCAAGAAATCAATACGGCGCGGAACAAGATAGTTAAGGCCGGTACTGAGAATACCTCTAACCAAATTCAGGCATACAATAAGCAGATTAAAGATAGTGTTGTTTCTCTTAAAGAACTAATTAACACGTATGCCAAATTGAATGGTGGTAAGAACGTTGAGTTCCGAGATTTAACCCCGTTGCTGAACCCTACTGATATTCAAGCGGCGACTGATGCTTTACGTAGCTTATTGCAAGGCGCGGGCATGAACGGTGCTGCTGTGGAGACAGCGCTGGCATCCTTTAAGAAGGGATGCTGGGAAGTGTCGGAGGCGGCGGCTAAAGCGGCTGATGCGGTGCAGAAAATGCACTCAGAAATGGCGGCTAAAGCGTCTGCGGCCACAGCAAAAACCGGGCAATCTGTTTACGCTAAATACAGTGATATATCTGCGCCGGATATTGCCAATTATACGGTGGATACGACCAAATTGGTGCAAAGTTATCAGGCGGTTAAACAACAGATTGCCGACATACAGACCGTACAAAGTTCCGGTGCTAAAGTTTCGCAAGCACAGTGGCAGTTATTGATTGATGCTGCACAGCAGTATGAAATCGCTCTCAAAAATGTCAAGGTTGAACAAAAGGATGCTACGGTAACGCAGAAGAAGGCAGATAAAGAACTGGCCGATTTGGATAAGTTGCAGAACAAACTTACCCAGTTACAAGCTACTTTTGGCGAAGGATACTTTAACAACCAAAAAACCATTATTCAGCGTTTAGGTTTGTCGTCTGCCGATGTTACGGACGCTACTAATGCTTTAGCTACATTACGAGCTGCTTATGCCCAATTAGAAGTAGCTATAAGCAGCAATAACGCCGCAGATAAGCAGGCGGCAATCACCAATTTACAAACAGCATATCAGGGGTTTGGAGCTTCATTAAGGAACCTGCAAACTGCCGCTCGTGAGTTAAACAGTTCGCTTAATTCGGGTATCCAGTTTCAGAGGTTAAAATCTCAGGCACAAGCGTATTTTGACCAATACGCTACGGGTATACAACGTAATTCACAGCTCACTAAAGAGTGGCGGGCGCTTATTCAAAAAATTGGCGATGCAGACCAGTGGCAAAACAGTAATCAAGCTGCTATTGCTTTAGATGACCTTAAACGGCGTAGCCAAGCGGCTGGCGTAGAAGTCACTTCACTCAACAAAAAGTTGCGTGATATGTTTGGCGACACGCTATACGGTTTTGCCGTAGCACAGATTACGTCTGTTGCCGCTAATGCTATTCATCAAGTAGTTACCAATGTTGTCGAATTAGACAAAGCAATGACCGACCTTCAGATAGCGTCAGGTCTGAACCGCACACAAGTCCGTGGTTTGATGGAAGATTACGGGCAACTGGCGCAGGCGATTGGTGCTACCACATTGGAGGTCGCTGAAGCGGCTGATGGTTGGTTGCGTCAGGGTTACTCTATGCAGGAAACGTCAGAACTGATTAAATCCAGTATGATGTTGTCCAAATTGGGTCAGATGAACTCTGATGACGCAACTAAGGCGCTTACCAGTTCGCTCAAGGGTTATCAGTTACAAGCCAGTAGCGCTACTGATGTTGTTAGTAAATTAGTGGCGGTTGATATGGAAGCCGCTGCTTCTGCTGGTGGGCTGGCAACTGCTATGTCACAAACTGCGACTCTGGCTGACCAAACCGGCATATCTATGGATAGGCTGATTGGTATTGTCGCAACCTTGATGGATGTATCCCAGCAGAGCGGAGAAAGTGTCGGTACAGCCGTCAAGTCCATGCTGGCGCGACTTGGCAATATAAAAGCGGGACGGTTAATTGATCCAGAAACCGGCGAAAGTCTCAGTGACGTCGAAACCGTCTTAAATAATATCGGCGTGAAGTTGCGTACCAATGCAACAGATTGGCGAGATTACCAAGACGTTCTGGATGATGTAGCTGCGAAGTGGGGCGGCTTGAATGAGACCCAGCAACGTGCGGTCGCTGTTGCATTGGGTCAAACCCGTCGTCAGGAGCAGTTGAACATTTTGATGGCGAACTATGACAAGGTTCGTCAATTCACTGAAACAGCAGCCAATGCTACTGGTACTGCTGAACGTAAATACCTCAACTACATGGATTCTGTTGAAGCCAAGATTAACACCTTAAAGGCTTCATGGGAGTCCCTGTCTCAAACTGTACTTAGCTCAGACTTGATTGTTGGCGGTGTGCAGTTCCTTTCTAAACTGATACAAGGGTTAGATAAGGTTGACAGTAAGTTGGGTGCAGTCCCCTCGGTATTGGCTGCGATTAGTCTTGTAGTAAGTAAGCGCGGCAAGGGTTTGTTTGGTCAGGAAGGGTTGTTGACCGCATCCTGGAACAAGAACGGTTCATCTGGTAATTTCTTGGCGCAACACGTCCAGCGTAATTTCTTAACCAACAAGGATATATCTCTCTTACATCAGTATAATGAGGCTCTGAGTCAGTCCATAGCGGATGGCAACACGTTAGCAGACGCCCATACAAAGCTCACAGCAGAGTTGACTAAAGGCTCTGCCGCGTTCCAGCAATATGCTGTGCAGTTGGATGGCACAGGCGACAGCGTAGAGAAAGCCACTGCTAAGGGATTAAAATTTGCAGATGTGCTGTCAAATGTTGGCAATATGGCGTTAAATATGGCGCTTAGTGCGACAATTTCGATGGCGATTGGTCTTATCATCAAATGGATTGATCAGTACATACGCCGCATCGAACTTGCTCAACAGAAAACGCAAGAAGCGATTGGCGTCTGGCAGGGCGCAAACGATAAATTAGAAGAACAACGCACTAAGTTAGGCGATACTTCCGATCGTTTAGAAGAACTCAACAAGCTCAAAGCAGGCGGCAATTGGACTGAGCAGCTTGAAGCAGAGAAGCGAGAGCTGGAACTGCAAAATGGACAGATACGTGACCAGATAGAGCTTTTAAAGACTAAGGCTGAATTAGATAGGCAAGCCGCCGTACAAGCGCTCAAGGATGAAATTGCGACCACACAGGGCGCGACTCAATATGCTTTTGCTTGGAAAGTTGCGCCCTCTGCCGATGCTAAGGGGTATGCGGTGTCTGGACTGGCGGCAGATTCAGGCCAGAGGCAATATGTAACTGCCGATCAGAACGAGGCGCTTGAAATCGCTTTGGCTCGTTTGCACGAGATAGAGGCCAGCAAAAAAGAGTCGGGTAAACTGACCAAACAAGAACAAGCAGACCTTGAATCCATACGCACAACACTGACTGATGTTGGCCTTCAGTCAAATACGTGGGCTACACAACTTACGACTTTGGGTGAGGTTGATTTGGCTCGGCCTTACTTGGATGTTGTGTCTGCGGCAAGCGACGCAGTAGAATTAGCCAATCGTATTCAGGCTGATACCACCGTTTTATCTGATACGCTCAAACAGGCTTTGGATAGTAATGCCAATTTGGCGGCATTAGCTGGTGGGTTGACTAAGACGCAGTTATTGGCCCGTCAAAATTCTGGTGCATATCAAGCGCTGGCTACTATTGCGGCCCAATACGGTAAGACCGTTGAAGACATTACTCCAATCTTAGAAGACTTGGGGTATTTGCAAAAAGAAGTTGCTGGGTCAACCGAAGACCTGAAAGACGAACAAGGCCAACTGAATGATATATGGGCAGCGGCGCGTAGTGCTGGTGACGATGCCAGCGACACTGTTAAAAACCTCAAGGCCGCGATAGGCACGGTGCAGGATTGGCGCAGCACCAAGAACGAAGTGGCGGCAGCTATTGCTACCATCAATCAGCTCACCGGCCTTAATTTAGATGTTGATGCTGACGGACTTTTAGATACGCTTGACTTTATATCTGCTTATTTGTCTGGTGATATAGAGAAGTTCGAGAAGTATGGCACAGCAGCTATTAAGGCGTTGGGTGTTAAGCCTGATGCATCTGGTTTGCAAGCCGCATTGCAGGCACTAATCACACAATTTGGGTTGCTTAGTGGTGCGGCGCAGGCAACAGCGGCTACAATATTGAGCGCATTTGAAAGCATCGGTGCAATCAAATGGGGTGGATTAACAGATTCGCAACAAGCGATTATGGACGACCCCAACGCTGACCCACGGGCCAAGGCTCATATCGCCGCACAGCGTAAACGTGTAGTCAATGATGATTGGTTCAAGAGCATTGCTGCCACCAGTAAGCGTTATGGTTCCTCTAAATCTGGTTCATCTAAGAAAACTACTGACTCTAAACTTGAAGCGTATAAGGCGTATATTAACGAGCTTGATCATCTGCTTGCTATGGAGCAAATCACCGAACAAGAATATTATAAGCGCAGTTTGGATGCTTTTAATAAATATCTCGGTGATAAAAAGAAATACCAAGACCAGTGGTGGGCGCTTCAGGAAAAGTATTATAAGTGGTGGAAAAAGCAGGCAGAAGATGCCGCCAGAGACCGCTATGAGGCCGATAAGAAAGCTGCTGAGGACGCTTATAATGCTGAAAAGGAACGTATTGACAAGCTAAAAGACGCCAATGACGATTTGTTGTCCGCTTATCAGGATCGCGTCAACTTCCAGAAAAAACAGCTTAATCGTGCTGGTGATGAACGGTCTTATGACCAAGAAGTAGCGGCGGCAAATAAGCGCATTGCCGACCTGAAGGCACAAATTGAAGTTCTGTCTTTGGATGATTCAGCCAAAGCTAAGGCCAAGCGGCTTGAATTGCAAGAACAGCTCGACGACGAGTTGCTTGATTTGGACAACAAAATGTATGACCGCTCGGCAGATGTGCAAAGCGATGCGCTGGATGATAGTCTGGATGAATACTCCCGCTATATTGGGGCGCAGAATAAGTTACTGGACGAGCAGTTACGCCGACTGGAAAAACAGCATAATGCCATACTGGACAATCTGCAAAGCACCTTAGATTCAGCGCTGAATAATATCTCTACCATGTTCCAGCAGATGATGACTGAGACCGAAAACATGGTGAATCAAATCAATGCCATGCTTGCCAGCATTGATGTATCTTCTCGTGCGGGCATATCGCAGATGCAACAGGCGTTGGTAGACACTGGATACAACATCGGCTCTTACGGCGCACAGAAGAACGGTGTAGATGGCGTTGTCGGCAAAATGACAGTCAAGGGTCTTCAGCAGTTCTTGAACGATAGTATGGGCGCTGGGCTGAAGGTAGATGGCAAGGTGGGCTCTAAGACTTACGCTGCCATTCAAAATGCCGTCAATGCAGGCTTGTTGAACGAGTCTTACCTAAAGGCATTTCCGCGCAAATACCATACTGGTGGCGTAGTTGGTCAAGACTTTAACTCTGAGACCGCTTTTAAGGAGCTGGTCAAAAAGAAGCCTGATGAGGTTGATGCACGTCTACGCAAGGGCGAAGTGGTGCTTACCGAGGATCAGGCAATTAAGGCTGCGAAGCGGTTGGCGTTCTCATCTTCTGATGCCGAGCGTTTGTTCACTATAATGAGTCAAGGCATAGGTGGGTTGTTTGGTGGCGACGGCGCTTTGAAGCAGGCAACGAAGCTGGCGCAAACCGTAGCGAATCATACTACTCATGCACCCAGCGTTAGCGTTATCAATAACTTCAACGGCACAACTGATGCTGACACTGTGCGGGCCATCGAGCGTTGGTCTGAGACGTTTAAAAAGCAGATTAAAGAGGAAATTTTTAGGGTTCCTATCAATAGTCTTGCACGGACGGGGCGGTTGTAAACGAAAACCCATTAACGAACAAATAAGCAAGTGTGACAATCAAAGCGTGAGGAGCCAGTCTGTGAAGTTACCGCGACGAACAGACTTCTCACGCTCATTTCGTTCTACTCCATTTGCAACAATAAGTAACATACGCACAACATATTTATCTTGGACTGGTGGTGATTCTATTTGGCCTATGAAGGGCTGCAATTTATATATGACGGTATCCCCTCCCAGCGTTACGGTCTCATGTTTGCGTTCTTTGATTCTGCCGACTATAAACACGCCGGAGGTTCAGAGAATAATCTTACCATAGATAAGGCGACACGCTCTCAGCGTCACACTCTATTGTCTGTCTCTCCTGATGATCCGTTGGAGTATGATATTGAAGTAGTGGCGCTCAAGCCGTTGCAACCTTATGAGGTAAACGCCGTACACGCATGGCTGTGTGGGCAATTAGGCTTTAAAAAGTTGGTGATTCAAGCTCCTGAATATGCTGGTATGCACTTCAATTGTGTATTTAATGAGCCTGATGACTATTATATTAAAGCCGGTACAAACGGATTTAACCTGACAATGACCTGCGATGCCGGTGGTGCATGGAGCGATGCTAAGACAATCACCTTCACGCCTACTGACGGTGGTACTGTAACAGTCAACAATCGTTCTGCCAGCTATGATTATCTCTATCCTACTGTTGAGTTCACACTTGACGGCGGCACGGAGTTTTCTATTATCAACACGACCGATAGTGTGACCCGTGAGTTTAAGTTTACGGAATTGGCTGACGGTGAAACAATAACGGTTAATGGGCGTACTGGCGAGGTTATGTCCTCATTAGGCATAATTCGCATCAACAATTTTAACGCGCATTTTTTGCGGTTGATACACGGTTTAAACACGTTAAAATGCACCGGCAAGGTCTCTAACTTAAAACTGACATACGAAAATTTTATACGGATAGGAGGGTAAAAGTATGCTGTTTAGCTTTGATAAGTTTGACCGCTATGAGATACCCGTCCTGACCGTGGCGCACCCCGATTTCACTAAAGTGGGGATTATCAAAGACCCTATCGGGTTAAAACTTGACCTGAATTTGGTATCTACCTCTAAAGCGTCGTTTGAAGCGTATTCAGTAGATGATACTGGCAATGCCACCTTTTATTATGGTGCGCTGACCAAGTATAATCTCGTGCATATTAGCGGCTTCGGTTGGTTCGTAATCACCAATGTTGATGAAAGTAATGATGGTATTCATAAGAGCAAGTCGGTGGACTGCGAATCTTACGAGTATACGTTAGGACGCAAAGCGGCGAACCTAAGTGCAGGCACATATCGTCTGTATGATCCTGCCAACGCCGCCAGCACTGAGACTTTGCTTGGACATTTTCTGGCGAATTGCCCTCGTTGGACGATAGGCTATGTGAGCAGTGCGCTGTATAGCCGGTATCGTACCTTTGATATGCCTGATGCGTCTATGTACGGCTTTCTCATGGAAGAAGCGATGGACGCTTATGAGTGTGTATTCGTTTTTGACACGGAAAACTTACAGATAAAGGTCTATGCACCCGATGATTTGATTAAGGATTCGGGGATTGTATTCCGATACACCTCACTTTTAAAGCATATCTCAATATCTGATTCCGCAGACGATGTGGTAACGGAACTGCAAGTGTATGGCGCAGACGATTTTAGTATTGCTACTGTTAATCCGCTTGGCACTGCCAGTATTTACAAGTATGACTATTTTAAAGATGTCATGCCTGCGGCTATGTGGGTCAAGGTTAAGCAATGGCAGGATGATGTTGCGGCGGCTATGGGGCGTACTTCCGCTTATGGCAATATACTGACCGCTATAAAAAATGAGAATCTAAAGATACTCGGTTATGAAGCGAATAAGTCTGAAGTGGAACGGTATCGAGCGGCTGGTGAACAGGTCCGCACTGTTAATACGCCGTATACGATGCAGGCCGTTTCGCAGACTGCTGTGGATAATATACGGGCATGGATAGATAGCAAAAGCAGCACTGACCTGTTGACAATGGTAACTGCCGCCGATGCTTACCCTCCTATTCCTACGTTTGTGCCTGCCGGTGGCGAGGGTGTTGTACCAAGCGAGATACAAGCGTATGCTGATACGATAACAGAAACAGACCGTAATGTGGCACAGGCAACGGTGAATATTTATGCCTGCGAAAAGTGTATCCAGTATTGTGATAGTCTCATTGAACAGAGCAAGGCGCAAATTGCCGTCCATCAAGAGCAACGTCAGGCTGCATCTGCGGGGTTGGCTTTATCTAACTACCTGACTGCCGCTGAAATAACTGCTTTAGGTGATTACACTTTGGCTGACGTGTATGAGAACACATACATTGTGCCGTTGGACAACGCGACCTATGAGGAAACACAAAATCTGGCCTTTGAACTGCTGGACGGCGCATTAGAGGTGTTGGACCGTGTATCTCAGCCCGCCTTTGAGTTTAGTGTGGATAGCGTCAACTTGATGTTTGATAAAGAGCATGAAGCATACATCAATAAAATCGAACAAAAGGGGTTAGGTTGTCCAGTCCATATTGAGTTTGAGGACGGCAACTGGTACAATCCGGTGCTGATGGGTATTGGTGTTGAATATGACCACCCTGACAAATGTTCACTGGTATTTGGTAGCAATTATCACGCTCGAATGAGCGAGGATTTGTATGCTGAGTGCTTCCAGAACGCTGCTAAAACGTCCTCTACGGTCAGCAGTGCATTGCATAGCTGGCTCAATCCTATGCAGTCGCAGAGTCTTAGTCCTATGCGTGAATTTATCGAAGGTACATTGAGTGCGGCGGCGAATAAGATTATCAATGCCAGTAATCAGTCTACGGTTATAGACCAGTTTGGTATCTGGGGCCGTAAGGCCACAGAAGACGGATACAGCCCTAAACAGCTTAAAATTATCAATAACGGTATGTTTATGACCGATGATAATTGGGATACGTGTAAGCTGGCTATTGGCGAGATAGAGATACCGGGGACGGCTGATACGGCGTATGGGGTGGCGTCCGAATTGCTGGTGGGTAATCTGATATTGGGCGAAGCCATGAAGATTATCAATGCCAATAATACGTTCACCATAGACGAAAACGGTATGAATCTAACTACTTCAGACGGATTAAAGAAGATATATATGGACCCGTCTGATGGGTTTAAGATTCAAGGTAGAGCTAATACTTCTGCGGAATTTGCAGATAAACTATATCTGGATTCGGAAGGTAATGCTATATTAAAGGACATTACGGCTATTGGTGGTACATTTACAGGAAGCGTATTGGCTGGTGCTGGTGTAATGGGCGGGTTCTACTCTCAAGACAATATACATAAAATTCTCGGCAATTTGACCATCGAAGGAGATTTGACCATTAAGGGCAAATACCCCGCCTCCCCTGTTACTCCTGCGGGAGCTGGCATTCAATCTGGTGGTAGTAATGGCTATATAGTAACCGCCCCTCAAGCGAACCAATTTGGTACGATGTCTGTTGAAACATTGCGTGTAACTGATGGATCGGGCAATTATTGGAATTTGCTACGAAATGGATCGTGGTCTACTGGCACTGGTGGCGGTGGCACAGGTGGATCGGGCAGTGGAGTTACATATAACATTATTCGCTATACGAATCCTAATGCAACCATTTATTTTCATCCTCAAGCTTCACCTACGCCCAGAAATGGCGTTATGCAGGTGCATCAATGGTATGTTTATATTGAGACAACAACTAATTCACATGGACCGTGGTATTTGCTTTCGCAAACGTGTACTTATAATAATGGTCGCGTAACTCCTAATGCCTCTCTATCTAATTTTGGGTGGGTCAACTTAGACCCTACTTTGTCTACCGTAGAAGTGCGAACCAACCAACCGGGAGCGTAATCTGTGGGTAGATACACAAACACAACAAATACAAAAGGGCTAATATATGGCAATTTATAATGGTACGATGTCAGTCGATGGCAACGGACCGTACAGCAATACGGCTGGCGGTTATCAAATTGGAGGCGCTGATATAGGCTCCGCTTGGTGTACCATCACGCTTCCTGATACTTATTCGGCGTATAATGTATGTTCGCTCACTTGCGCGTTGTATTCGAGAACCGCGCCTTCAAACTGGTTATCGACATGGACGTGCGACATTAAGATTACCATAAAAGGCCAAACTGACACTTGGAAAAATGTCACTAAAGATGGTTTTGATAATGGCGGTGGGTCTACAAGTCGGCGTTTTGAAATTGACCTCGATCAAATTGGGTTAGGAACGCTATCTCTCGTTCCCGGTGATTATATCAAATTAGAGTTTGTGGGTCACGCAGGCACATTTGTTGACGATAATGATCGATGTGTGTACTTACGGTCTGCAACTCTCATTTCTAATGATGCGATTGAAGTCAACAATTATTTAAAAGTTGCCAGCTCTGGGCGCATATTATACGTTGCAGACAGCTATCAGCCGGTATCGGTTACGTCCAGCACCAGTGGCACATATTTTATGAAGTTCGCTGATTATAAGAAGTATTTTGGGTTTGCATGGGGCGCTGGGGAATATGTTCAAGTCACATTGCCTGAATATTATGTCGCAGGCGTTACATACTACAAGCCCTCTTTAGCACCTTTATTAAAAGCGGATTAAATGAATGAAAGGATAACTATGACAACTAAATTAGAAAATGCTTATCGGGCATTAGAGCAGCTTCAAATCCAAGGTGTAGATAACGCTGTGCTGTTGGGGTTTATAGGAAAAATGCTGCGAGAAGTGCTTGAAGAAATGCACGTTACACCTCCCAAGGAGGACTAATGTATGACCAACCTATATACTGTCGCAGAAGAAATGCGAATTATAGCGGGAGACACTAAGGTGCTCCCGTTTAGTGTCGGTAGACAGGACGGCAATCATGTCGACCTGAGCTTGTCCGGCACGACCATTAAATTCTTTTTGTACCTTTATGACCAACCTGAAGTTAATGTGTTGACCTTGAGTTCCGGCAACGGTATCTCAGTCAGTACCAGCGATACTTCATGGTTTGATGTCAAACTAACTTCGGAGCAAACCAAGGGTCTCGTGGGGCCATATCAATATCAGATAGAGATAACCACTCCGCTGAATGATATATACCGCCCTGTGACCGGCACTCTTGTGTTTGTGCAGATAAACGAGGGGAATTAGTATGATAACTAAAGAACACGCAACTGAGACCTTGCAGATGGAGTTCGGCAAGGGTTCGTATGCCATTCCTAATGTACATTATTTAGGGTTGTCCACCTCTGCCATATCTGAAGATACCGGCACGGGGTTTACCGAACCTACTGATGCCAACTACTCACGCAAGGAGCTGGCTAATGTGGCGGCAACGTGGACTACCAACTCTGCTGGCGAAGTTGTTAATGCGGCGTCCTTGGAGTTTGCCGCTTTCGCCGCTAACGCAAACACTCCTATTACTCACTGGTTTTTATCTTCTTCCGCAACTGGCGGCAAGGCGCTGTATTATGGTGCGCTGACTACGGCGTATCCTATCATACAAGGCAGTAAAATAGTCGTAGCTGCTGGCGGTCTGCAACTGCGCCGCACCAATCAGGCAACAGTTTAGGTGGTGATGTACCGTGCAGCGGATACGGATTCTCTTAGATAGCACATCGCAACGTATAGCTACAAATCTGGATGCTCTGGTTGCTCGTTCTGCTGTCACGTTAGATAAGACTGGCAACCGTATTCACATGACTATTGAGCGGTTTTTGGATGTCTCCTACTTGGTGCTACACCATATAGACTATGCGGCAGACCGTTTGCTGACTGAACTGTGGCTGTCTGCCAGCGGCGCAATGACCGATTATGATGGTAGTCGCCTTTCGCTTAGTGCTCTGAGTGATTGGTTGTTGACACACAAGGATTACGACGCGGCACGTTTAACAATGTTGTACACTATGCAGGGTGTGTTGCGACATACGGATTATGATACTTCGCGACTACATATCACTTTGTCGCTGGGTGCGGTCATGTCGCATATTGACTATGACGCTTCTCGTTTGCGTCAAACCAAGCTCATCAAACCTGTGCTGTTAGGTGAATACGGTGAGTTTGCCATAGGTAACACTTTTATGGCCCTCGCTGATTGGTGCTATGAGGAAATAACATAAGGTGGTGAAAAATGAGTTCTACAACTGAATATGCTGGCTTATTGCTTGTAGATCCGTTGGGTGCAGATAGCGCCATGTCGGGCAGCTCTTGGGTGGAGTCACAGGCGGGCATAGCGCCCACCAGCAATATGCAAATTATAGATGCCTTGCTGAAACAGAAGGCTTCTTTTACTGTAAAAACAGCCGACGAATGGAGCGCAGACACCACCACTATTCTTCGTGCAAATGATTTTGGCGTGGTGTCTGGCACAGGTGAAGTGCGGCGTGGCGACGGTATTCACGCATGGGGTGAATTGACTACATTTGACCCCGGTAATGCCAGTGGCAAGGTGGATAAAGTGCTGGGTGCTGTCAGTCATTTAGTGCAGTTTGCCAATGATGGTGCAATAGCTGATAGCGGTAAAAAGATAGATGACTTTGCCTCTGCAACGCATACGCATGGCAATTTGACCAATGATGGTAAACTCGGTTCTGTGGCAGATCAAGTGGCTGTGACTGATACTGGCGGTGCTTTGACTACTAAATCGGCGGCTGAAATGCGGACTTTACTGGATGTGCCGCAAAGCGATAGTAAACAGGATAAGATAACGGTGCAGGGCATTGTGAAGGGTGACGGTGCAGGCGGTGTGTCTGCGGCTCAAAGTGGTGTGGATTTCGCATTGCCTGCTACGCTCTATACTGCTATATTGACTGCGGCGGGTTGGAACAATAAATCTCAAACTGTAAGTGTTGCTGGTGTGACCGCTAATAATGTGGTATTGGTGCAGGCGCAAGCCGATTCCAGTCAGGCATATCGCATGGCTAAAGTGATGGCTGATGCCACGCAAGTGGCTGGGCAACTGACATTTAGTTGCACCACTACGCCTACTGTTGATTTAACCGTTATGATTATTGTGTTGGGTTAGGGGTGATTGTATGGCTATTGTAAATATAGGGGCTGGTAGCGGCTCTGAATATGGTATATACGTTGGTACGGTTGCCCCTACTGACCCCAGCACTACTGTGTGGATTGTGCCAGATGACGAACCGACTACGATTGATGATATAGCGGCGCAGGTAGTGATTAAGCCCACGACTAATACTACATTATCAGGCGTGCTTAAAGGCGCAAATGGTAAGATGGCGCAAGCAGTGGCGGGAACAGATTATCAAACGCCTTTAACTGCGGGTACGGATTACGCACAGCCGAGTATAACTGTAACGGTTACGTTGTCTGCAACGGGTTGGACTGATAATACGCAAACAGTGGCGGTGACTGGTGTGACTACTACTAATGCTATAATGATCGCTCCTGCTCCCGTATCTTTTTTAGCGTATTGTGATTCTCAGGTACGGGCAACAGCGCAGGCGGCTAATGCGCTTACATTCGCTTGCGAAGATGCGCCGACTGAGAATTTGACTGTGAATATTTTGATTATGAGGTGATTGAACTATGCTTTTTAATGCAAGTGATAGTGGGCCGCGCAATGTTTCCTCCCTCCCCGCCAGCGGCGCGGCGCTGACGGCAAACACCATATATAACGTATCCTCTCCTGTGGGTACATACGTGTTTACCCCGCCCGCTTCCGGCTGGGCGCACGGAACATTCAGCACGGCGACCTCGGTTGCGGTGTCGTTTGTGAGCGGGGCGAACTATTTAGGCGAGGCCCCGGCAATAGAGGCAAGCAAAACTTATGAATTTGACGTATACAACGGTGTGTGGGCAGTACAGGAGGTTGTGAGCGCATGATAGCTATGCTGAGAAGGAGGCTGATGGGTAACAGAAAAAAGATGTGTACTGTGGAAATCAGCGGTTTCTCCAGTATAAATTGGTTTTTTGGGAGAGTTTCGACTGTCGAGAACTCAACACAAGAAACATCTTTAACAGACGGGACTTATGATTTCGAGCAAGGTACACAGCTTTATTGTTCTATGACATCGAAGCAGGAGAATTATAACGCCTCTATTAAGTTAGACGGTAAGTTTGTTGCTATTAAAAGCTATCCGTATCCTGCAAAGTATACGCTTGTGCTAAACTCGGATTACACTGTTGTTATAAACTACACTCTTGCATTGATGGAGATAACAACTTTGCGAGAAAAACTTATACTGAGCTACGACGCACAAGGCGGCAGCGGCAGCTTTGCAGCACGGGAAGGAGCTGCGGACAGCACTGGCTATGCTACATTTGTGATACCGAGCTACAGCCCGTCTAAAAGTGGATATATCTTTATAGGTTGGGCGCTCACGCCGACTGCGGCTACGGCAGAATATAGCAGTGGCGACAGCATTAAAATTAACAAGGACACAACGCTTTATGCTGTTTATCGAGAACAATCACAACCACAACCAGATGTTTACTATACCGTTACCGTATCAGATGGGTCAGAACAAGGTAGTACCGCAAATTGCGCACCGTCAATAGGCGGCACGGGTACATACAATGTTAAGGGAGGATCATCAATCACTCTATATTGCTACAAAAGCCATAATCCCGATAGTGATACTGCATATATCATTGTTAATGGTACAAACGTTATAACTAATACAACATACGGCAAAATGTCTTATACATATTATGTTGACAAGAATTGTACTATTTCGGTTTATCAACACGGACTGAGTACAAGCACAAGCGTAAGTTAATTACCAAGGGAGAAAACAATGCTAAACACAAACTATGCCAAGCTGGCGGGCGGGTATCCCGAATATTTACGCCTGCCGGTTGAGTTGAAGTCGCCGCTTATAATCAACGGTGTGACGCACCCCGCAGGGGCGCACCTCTCCACCAATGACGATACGGCAATAAAGGAGCTGGGCTATAAGCCCGTGACCCGTTCCCCCATGCCCTCAAAGGAGGGCTTTTATTATACCGAAATATGGGAGGACAGCGGCGAAGCGATAGTCCAGAGCTGGACGGAGCATGAGGCGCAGGCCACCACGCAGGACTATATAGACGCGCTGGCGGAGCTGGGGGTGAATGTAAATGACGCGCAGTGAACTTATGGCGCTGGTAGCCGTGCGTAAAGCGGAAATCGAGGCGCACGAGACCGATCTTGTAGAGGTGCTGACGGCGGCGCGGGCTGGGCTTACCCCCACCCCCACGCAGGGCGCACCGTGGGACGCTGAGACCCGCTACATAGCCGGGGATACGGTTGAGGGCTATGTCGCCCTCAAATACAGCCGCAACAAGCCCCCTGCTGCAAACCTCGGCACATATTGGGCGGTGCAGACTGTGACCTATCCCGCGTGGGGCGACATCGAGGACGGCACGGTGATTGAGGTAGACACCATAGTGACCTACAACGGCAAAACGTGGCGCTGCACCGAGCAGCACATCAAATCCACCGTCTACAAGCCCAAGGCGGGAAGCTCCAAATGGACGGAGATCGCAAGTTAGCGGGGTGATTATGTGTCAATTATGAAAATCAAAGATGCCGTTACCGGCGACTGGCAAGAAGTAATAGCGCTTCAGGGACCACCCGGAATCTTTACTCGTAATACTTATACGGAAAGCCCAACTACCATAACATTAGCCGATGCCAACGAGTATTATCTTACCAATGTTTCTAATATAGAATTTTTGTGGCCGTCCAACCAATATTTTGAGTGTTGGGTCACATTAACCCTATCTAATGAGGCTGATCATATCATTGCCTTTCCAGAAGATATGCGTCAAATTGGTGATACGCCTAATTGGAATACTCCGGGTGCAACTTTTGAAATCTCCATTAAAGATAAAATTGCGATATTTAAGAAAGTAGTTGAACCTAACGTTGCAACTTAAAGGCATTAACTTATGGATAGACGTTTTTTTAAACAACGTAGAATGTTATTGCTCCCAAGTGTAAATTTAACTATCACATTAACCGGCACATGGGATAATTCTGGCACATTTGGCGAACGTTATGTGAAGATTAACAACGAGATAATTACCGAAAACGGAGTTTATACCGTTTGGGAAGGTGATATTGTAATTTTGCATACAAAGATAAGCCCCATCATGGGCGGAAGCGAGAATTACGGTATATTTGTGAATAACAAGTGCGTGAGGACAGCGGCAAACTGCGTAAATCACGGCCCGGACTATGGATATACCGTCACGCAAAACTGTACGATAAATGGTCAGGGCAATGTACACGCAAGGGGCGGCTATGCCAGGATAGACGTCACGACTTAATATCAATGTTTTTATGAATGTAAGAAAGGAACTCAAATGAAGAAAATTGTAGCAATAATTGTAACTCTGATGATGATACTTGCGATGAGCTGTGCGTTTGCTTTCGATTGGAGCAATGTCACTGTGCAGTCTGCGGGTTGCGACAAATACAATGTTGTGCTGTACAAGCTGGAACGTGTTGAGGGAATCAATGGCGACTTCTTCCGCATAGCAACTAATAGCACCGCTAAGATTGGTGATACCGTATACTTTGGCGGCTATGCTGTGGGCGAGAACTCTGTGCAGGCGTTTGCCAATGCGTTTCTAATGGAGGACTATAAGCTGATTGATCTGGCTCGTATAACTGAGGTCACTACTACCCAGTTCGAGGAGGATGCCGTTGGTGGTATCACTACCCCCATTTTCTCTGCTAAAGTTATCGGCAATGACCCCACCGTTAAGGTTGTGCTAAAGTCCGGCAATGATGTAACCGAATGTACTTATAAGGGCCAGCAGATTGTTGCTTCTGCCGACGCTACGCAGGTTGAGTTAGGCGATTTTACTTTTGTCCGCAATCTGGCTAATGGCATGGTCAGCGAAGTGTATTACGATCAGAACAAACTGGACAAAGCCCTGATGACTGCCGCCGACTATGAGAAGGCAATAGCGGCTCTTAGCGTACTAAATATTACCATAACTGATGTTGAGAATCTGACAATTTGCATGAGCAATGATAACATCATTAAGAATTTTGGTAATTATTGCGAAACCACCAAGTCTATCTGCTGGGGTGCGAAGTGCAAGGTAGAAATTGCTACTATGGAGATTCCTAAGACTGGTGATATGCCCTTGTGGGTAGAGATACTGAACTTCCTCGGTATCGAACTGTAAGTTATTGAATAATCGGGCGGGTGTCTTATGAGATGCCCGCCTTTTATTTTGCCGCAAAGGAGGTTCCTGTGAACGCGAAAGTATACAATCAAACGATGCGTAATGCGTTTCACGCCAAGGGCTATAAGGGCAAACATATCATTTTTGCCGTTATAGACAGCGGTGTAAATCCTGTGGGCTGGCTCAAGGGAAAGGTACGGTATTCATCCCTATTCCCCGCCACAGACACAAACGGACATGGCACATTTGTGGCTGGGCAGCTCATTGAATGGTGCCCCGAAGCTGCTGTGCTGTCTTACAACGTATTGCCTAATGGCACTGGCAAAGTATCTGACACCAATGCCGCTTTAGCCGACATTCTGAAACGTGTTAAGGCTGACACTTCACATCAATATATAGTCAATATGTCTTTAGGCGGTGGCGGCAGTGTCGTTAATCCGTCCATTGTGCAACAGGGCAAACTCATCTCCCAACTTGTTGATGAAAATGTGCCGGTGTGTGTGTCGGCTGGCAATGACGGCAAGGAAGCGAAGTTGGATGTTTGGCCGAGTTGTTTCCACGACCCTGTGTGTGTCGCTGCTATCAACGACAATGGTGCAAAAGCCAATTTCAGTACATGGCACAACGAGATGGATGTTGCCGATGCTGGCGTATCTATTAAGGGATTAAGCTACACTGGTACGTCTGGCGTATATATGTCCGGTACTTCTATGTCTGCGCCTAATGTGGCAGGCAAGATCGGTTTGATTATGAGCAAGTATTATACCGACAATGGAGATTGGCCTTCGGAGCCTGCGGTGTATGACACGCTCAAGAACAACTGCATTGACCTTTACAAAAAGGGCTACGACCCCTATACCGGTTATGGTTTTGTTTATATGGATGGCTCGGTGGGTGTGCAAGCAACATACGGCATTTGCGCCAAGACGACTGGCAATGTGCGGCTTCGCCAGGGGGCAAGCACTCTTACCGCTTCTCTGGCGGTTGTGCCTAAAGGTACACCCATTATTATTTGCGCCCATAATGCAAGCTGGCACAAATGCACGGCGTTTATCGGTGGTAAATGTGTAGTCGGATATATGAGTACCAAATATGTGAAGGAGGTGAAATAAGTGTACGACGTAACGAAGTTTATAGAATTTGCTTTGAGCCATGCCAAACGTGCGTCTGTGCCGGAAGGGGCTAAACTGCTTGTGCCGCTTAATAAGGTAGGCGTTGCCGGTGAATGGGAATACCTCTTTGGCACTACTGGCATTGTTTGCACTCAGTCAAAACTCGACCAGAAGTGGCGCACATATTACAAGCCTAATGGTTGGACGCTGGCTAACTATAAGGCAGCTACTAAGAATTGGGTGGCCGAAAAGCGTATTGTGTGTGACTGTCAGGGTTTGTGCGACTATTTCCTTAAAAATGACACCAACGCTAAAGGCAACTACGCTCGATATTGCACCGCCAAAGGTTCCACTAAGACTATTACACGCAAATACGTTATTGGCGAAGCGGTCTTTAAGGGTTCTGCTCCCGGCTCCATTACCCATGTAGGTTGGATATGCGGCTTTATGCCTAATGGTGAACCGCTGGTGGTTGAGGAAAAGGGGCTTAAATATGGCTGTGTAGTTACTCGTCTGTCTCAAACTGCATGGACTTATCGTGGCTTAATGACTAAGAAGTTTAAATACGAGAATGTGCCGAGTGAATCGGCCACGCCCTCCATGCCTGTTAAGGACACCACTTATCACGGTCAGATTACGGGTAATGTTTATCTCCGCACGGCTCCCAGCGTCACTTCCTCTAAGGTTATGGTGCTGCGTAAGGGCATGAAGGTTCTGGCTGCTCCTTACAATAACGAATGGGCGCAGGTAGCAACGTATGTGAATGGTATATCCCGTACTGGCTACGCCTCGATGAAGTATATAAAAGAGTTATGAAAATTCCACGACTAAATCAAAGATTTGCTACCAAGTGCCTGATATTTATTGCCATTTTCCTATGTGTTTTTACTGTGCTACAATATGCCAGCTTTATGATTACTGGCATGGAACAGACACAACTTATTGAGTCTGTCTTTACGGTGATCGGCTTAGAGTGCGGCTGTCTGATACTCAAACGTATATGCGATGTGGTATTTAAGAAAAAGAAAACGCAGGATAAAGTGCCTGAATTTGAGGATTTCCCCGATATGAACGATGACGGTGAGGATATAGCCGGTTAGAAAGGAATGTTATGAGTATAGATTGGACTACTATTATTGCGACAGCGCTGGAATCGCTAATACCCCTTATAATGACTGTGCTGTTTTATCTGGCATTGCGCTGGCTGAAAAGCAGGGGCGCAACCAGCGACCAGATACAGTTAGCTACTGAGGCTTGGAAGATATTCCAGAGCTGTGTGCTAAGTGTAAATCAGACCTTTGTTGACGTGCTAAAGGAGCAGGGCGCGTTCGATGAACACGCACAGGAGCTTGCCCGTATTAAGTGCAAGGAGCAGTTTGAGCTACTGATTTCTGAGGAAATGAAGCTGGCTATCAATGCACTGTACGGTTCTCTCGACGCATGGATAGATGCCAACCGTGAAGCAATGGTTTGGCAGGCAAAGCAGGATAAGAAAACTGCATAATGAGAGGAGGTCTGTATGGCCGAACAATTATCCATAGCTATATATAGCGGCATTGGTGTGGCCGCTGTAGTAGCTATTAAAGAAGTCATTATGTGGTGCTTAAACCGCAAGGCCCACAAAGAAGATGCGGAAGCGCAATCTGTGAGTGACACTCTGGAAAACAAGCTGGACCAACTGCAAGCAGATGTTACGACACTGACCACCACCATGGTCACGTTTGGCGAAGCACAGAAACGGCAAGACGCAGGGCTAATAGAGATGTTGTCCTGCAATATTGACCACTTATGCGATAAATACATTCTACGCAATGGCGTGCGCGTGTCAGAATTGGCGGCGTTAGAGCGTATGTATGAAGCGTATCATAGGTTAGGTGGCAACGGATACTTAACTCATCTAATGGAACGTGTGCGGACACTGCCCATAATCTCCTAAATACAAATAGGGAACCTACTGGCCCAAAAGGCTGGTAAGTTCCCTATTTTTTACTCAATATGCTAAGGTTTATGCACACTAAATAAGCATTAACATAGTAAGCGATGACGTGTCAGGTCTGCCAATCTGAGTCGATGGTGTCGATATCCCACTGCCAGACCTCATAGCCCATATCGCGGACGGTGGTTATAACGTTGTCGTTGTATTCGCCGTATGGGCAGCGGAAGGCCTTTGTGCGGTAGCCCAGCAGCTTTTCAATGGTGTCATCGTACTTCTCCAGCTCCTTGCGGATGTCCGCTGCAGAGAGCTGGTTCATGTGCGGGTGGGTGGAGGAGTGGTTCCCCACCTCGTTGCCCCGGGCAGCGATAGCCTTTACCTTTTCCGGGTACTTATCAGCCCAGAAGCCGCAGAGGAAGAATGTGGCGTGAATGTTGTATTTATCCAGTGTGTCCAAGATGAAATCCGTTTTGTCGGCTTCCCATGCTGCATCGACAGTCAGCGCGATCTTCTTGTCGCTTCTCTCCACGCTGTAGATGGGAAGCTCGCGTTTTTTGCCCGCCAGTACCTCAAGCTCGTATTCCTCCACGTTACGGAAGCTGTTGGCGGCTGCGGCGTTGGGGGCGAAGCTCAAAAGCAGTATTATGACGGTAATGAGCAGGAGAAGAACGACGGCGACGATTATCAGTGTTCGCTTTGTCAGAACCAATATCTTCATTTGGAAAAGACACCTCCAATTCGGCGTTTTTTGTATTCAGTGGTTAAATATATGCTCAAAATACGGTATTTTTACCTCTGTAAAACTTTTTTTGAGAATTAAACGTCTGTTTGGAATTTTTTATAATACGGCGCCGAATTTTTATGTCTTTTATGCCAACTGCCACCTTTTTAAAAGTATAAAAGTGCCTTATCCGCGCCTTTGTATTATACGTATTTTTTCATATGCCTGAGCGCGTTTTTTTCAAGGCGGGATACCTGAGCCTGACTTATGCCGATCTCCTCGGCTACCTCCATCTGGGTGCGTCCCTGAAAGAAACGAAGCTTTATGATGTTTTGCTCGCGTTCGGAAAGCTTATCCATACCCCGCTCTATGGCTACGTGGGTGAGCCAGTCATCATCAGAGGTCCGGTCGTCCTTGAGCTGATCCATGACGTATATGGCGTCGCCGTCGTCGTGGTATATGGGTTCAAAAAGCGATATTGGATCCTGAATTGCATCCAACGCAAAGGCCACATCTTCTTCTTTAACATCCATTGCCTTTGCTATATCACTGATATGAGGTTCCTGCCCGGATTCATCCATAAGCCGGGCGCGTATTTGCAGTGCATGGTAGGCGGTATCACGTATGGAGCGGCTTACGCGAAGGCTGTTGTTGTCCCGCAAATGGCGGCGGACTTCACCTATGATCATGGGCACGGCATATGTGGAAAATCGCACATTGAAGCTTAAATCGAAATTGTTTATGGCCTTGATAAGCCCTATGCAGCCCACCTGGAACAGGTCGTCCATCTGCTCGCCGCGGCCGGAAAAGCGCTGTATGACGCTCAGCACAAGGCGCAGGTTCTCCTTGATGAAGATATCGCGGGCCTCCTCGTCGCCTTCGCTTATTTTTTTGAGCAGCTCAGTACTGCGCTCATAAGTCATCATGGGAAGCTTGGAAGTGTCCAGTCCGCATATCTCCACCTTGTTCACAGCCATATCCGTTGCCCTCCTTGTTCTCCGCTAAAAGTAGCATTGCCGGGAGGGGCGAAATAAATGCGCGACAAAAAAGTGGAATAATGAGGAAAAGCAGCGCATGAGCATATTCAAAAAATGTTCAAAATCTTTTTGTTGTGGGCCGGTCAAAGTGATGGTATATTCATATAAAAAAGGGGGAATGTGCCCGTGAAACGATGCATATTTGCCATAATGGCGGCAATGCTGCTGTGCGGTTGCTCTATAAAGGAAGAACCGGATACGCTTGCAGTTTCGTTTTTCGATGTTGGAAAGGCGGATTCATTCCTTATGACCTGCGGCGGCAAAAATCTGCTCATGGACGCGGGAACTGCCAAAGACGGTAAAAAGGTGGCAAAGCGCCTGGAAGATATGGGCGTGGAAAGCATAGATTATCTCATGATAACCCATTTTGATCGGGATCACGCCGGCGGCGCTGCACAGATAATACAGGATTTTGATGTGAAAGCATTGCTGCGGCCGGAATATATGAAGGAGAGCGACGAATCTGCGGCATGCATGGCGGCGGCGGAAGATCGGGGTGTTAAGGTGATTATAATCACCTCGCAGACGGACATACAGCTGAGCAGCACAAAGCTTGTCATACACCCGGCGGACAAAGTTTATGAAAATGATGCCAGCAACAATTCTTCTCTCGTGACGGAAGTATTCCATGGAAATAACAGCCTGCTATTTACCGGTGATATCGAAAAAGAACGTATAGCAGATATAAAATACGAACTGAACGACGCCGGATACGACTTTCTTAAGGTGCCGCATCACGGAAGATACGAAAAGATCCTGCCGGAGTTTTTCAGCCTTGTGGGGGCGCAGAGCGCCGTGATAACCAGCTCTGAAAAAAATCCTGAGGATCAAGAAACGGTACAGGCTCTTGTAGACGCAGGCACGATGAATTATATGCTTACCCGCGGCGGCGAGATAACCCTGGAGAGCGATGGCAGGGAATTGAATTTTACACAGAAATAATGTTGCAAACAGGCGGTTTTTCGTCTTGACAGGCCGTGCTTGGCATGTTATCATGGTTCGGTGAGCCGCTCCGTATCGGCTTTGTAAGCGTGGAGATAATCCACCGCCGAATATGGGCGAGATTTAAAGAAGGAGGTACAGGACGTGTACGCTATCATCCGTACCGGTGGCAAGCAGTACAAGGTAGAAGCCGGCGACGAGATCCTCGTCGAAAAGCTGGATGCCGAAGTAGGTGCTGAGGTCGCATTTGAAGTATTGATGCTGTGCGGCGACGAGGTCGTAGTTGGCAAGCCCGTAGTAGAGGGCGTTACCGCCAAGGCAACCGTTGTCGATCAGGTCAAGGGCAAGAAGGTCGTAGTATTCCACTATAAGCCCAAGAAGAACATACGCAAAAAGCAGGGACACCGTCAGCCTTACACCAAGGTCAAGATCGAGTCCATCGGCTAAAGCATGACGCACGTAACGCTTATTCGCGACAGGTTCGGCCTTGTTGGCTTTGAGGCCAAGGGACATACCGGGTATGCCGATGAGGGCAGTGACATAGTTTGCAGCGCAGTGTCCGCACTGACGCAGACTGCAGCCCTGGGCATAAACGAAGTATTAAAGATACAGACGGCACTCGACATCACAGAGGCGAATATGTATCTCATGCTTCCTGCAGACATATCCGATCAGGACTGCGAAAAAGCACAGATCATTTTGGAAACGATGGCACTGGGCCTCAGGTCCATTGCCGCTACCTATGGTGATTACATCAAAATATCAGAAAGGAAGGTGTAACACGATGATGAACATCAATCTGCAGCTCTTTGCTCATAAGAAGGGCGGCGGCTCCACCAAGAACGGTCGTGACTCTGAGTCTAAGCGTCTTGGCCCCAAGCGTGCTGATGGTCAGTTCGTTCTCGCAGGCAACATTTTGGTTCGCCAGCGCGGCACTCACTTCCATCCCGGTGTAAATGTAGGTCTGGGCAAAGACGATACTCTTTATGCTAAGGCAGACGGTATCGTGCGCTTTGAGACCAAGCATCTCGGCCGCAGGGAAGTCAGCGTATATGCTGAAGAAGTTGCTGAGTAATTAAAAAAAGCTCGATAAACCCGGTTGCGCTCAATGTGCAGCCGGGCTTTTTGCTTGCCTGAAAAGCTCGATGATATGAGGCCGCCCGCAGGCGGCCCGTTTTCGTGCTCCTTATTCCTCCAAAAGATATTTAAGCATTCTTTCCGGGTTGTCGAGGAACTGCTTTGTGACTATATAATGCTCGGTGTTTTTGTAATCGGCACGCTCTATGCCCTCATCGCTCAATTGGTATATCTCCGCCCCGGGGTACGCCATAAGTATTGGCGAATGGGTACAGATGATGAACTGTGAGGCTTTCTTTACAAGACCGTCCATGGCCACAAGCAGCGACATAAGCCGCATTGGCGACAGAGCAGCCTCCGGCTCGTCTAGAAGGTACAATCCACGACCGCCAAAGCGGTTCTGCACCAGGGAAATAACGCTTTCGCCGTGAGACTGGGCGTGGAGGGATCGTCCGCCGTAGCTGTCCTTTATTTGCGGGCCGAACCCGCCCGCTTCGTCCAGCTCATCTATATTTGACGCGACGTTATAAAAGCTCTCCGCCCGCAGGAAAAAGCCGTCCTTCGGGTAGCCGTACCTGGTCAGTGATATGCAGTCGCAAAGCTCGGAATGGGTATTCCGGGTAGAAAAGTTGAAGTTTCTGGTGCCGCCCTCCGGATTGAATCCCGCTGCCACCGCTATGGCTTCCAGCAGCGTCGATTTGCCGGTGCCGTTCTCGCCTATAAAAAACGTCACAGGCGAGCGGAGTTCGATATGCCCCGCCTCCATCAGGTACTTGACGGCGGGTATATCGTTCAGATAAGAGCCCCCCTCGGGTCTTCTCTTTAATACTATGTCGCCTATGTATCTGTTTCCGTTGAATTCCATTATCCTAATCTAAATTCCCCCACACCGACAGATTGCCGTACAGGTCTGACACAAGTATAGCGTGCCTGCCGCTGGCAATGGTGAGTTTATTGCCGGGAAGCGGCGAGGTGTCATAGGTCTCAGTGATAAACCTGCCCTCCTCCAGCCTGCCCGCAGCCATGTAGGCGAGGCTGTCGTCATCAGGTGTTACAGTAAACCCTGTGCGGGTCCTTTGCACGGTTATGCTTGGCTTTTTCCCGGAAGCCGGCGTTTGCAGATATTCTATATCCATGCCGGCCGCTGTCTTTAGAAGGTTGGCGTCGCTGTTGTTGTCAAGAAGCCTTTTTCGCAGGGTCATAAGCGCTGCGGGAGAAGGATCCACAGCTATCCATCTGCGTCCCAGCTTCTGGGCTTCGGCCGCCGTGGTTCCGCTGCCCGAAAAAAGGTCTGCGACTATGTCCCCTTCTTTTGATGAAGACAGTATTATACGTCTGAGCAGCGCCTCGGGCTTCTGAGTGCTGTAGCCCGTGCGTTCCGGATCCCGTTGCTGAAGATGCTCTATGTCGGTCCACACGTCGCTTGGGTATATCAGCGAATCCTCATAGTACTTATACAGTTTGCCGCCAGAGCGTATAGAGTAGTATATCCTGCCGGTATCATCGATGTGCCGTTTCATATGGTTGCGGCGCTCCGGCCCCCGGGGTATCCCCACAGCCTCGATATTGAAGTAGTTGCTCCTGCCCTTGCGGTAGACAAGGATATTGTCATGCTTACGTGAAAAGTGCTTTGTAGCCCTTCCGCCAGACCTGTATGCCCAGATTATCTCATTTACAAAGTTCTTTTTGCCGAATACTTCGTCCAGCAGCACCCGCAGATAGGCGGCCATGCGGTAATCCACGTGCAGGTACAGGGTGCCATCGGAGGTCATAAGCTCACGGCATAGCTCCAGCACGTTTTTCATCATTTCCATATAGGCGTCGTCCGACATTTTATCGCTGTACGCCGGTACCTTTATCTTTTTTCCTTTTGTCCCCCGGCTTATCTCAAAGGCGTCGCCGGTACCGAAGGGAGGGTCGAGATAAATCAGCTGCACTTTGCCGCGATATTCAGTCAGCAGCCTCTCGCCCGACTCCTCCGCCCTGCCGAATATAAACAGTCCCGGGCCGCCTGTGCTGTGAATTTCTGCTGTGTATTCCATGCGCAGCATGCTTTTGCCCTCCTCATGTAAAATAAGAAAAATGCGCCCTATTGGAGCGCATTAAATGACCTAACCCTTGGCGCTGTGAGCGTTCTTTATGTGCTCCTCCATCGCCTTCTTGGCGGCCAGCGCGTCCTTCGCCTCCATAGCGGCGAATATGGCCCTGTGTTCCTCAAGGGATTCATTGGAACGGGCAGGAAGGTTAAGATTGCTGGTGCGCGCCCGACGTATGTTCTGATGCAGCGAACCCAGAATATGCTTAAGCATCCTGCTGTCGCTGGCCTTGTAGATTATATCGTGGAACTCGTTGTCAAGCCTTGTAAGCTGGTTGGCGTCTCCTTTTTTGGTGTAGAAATCCATCAGCTCCAGCTTTTCGGTCAGACTGTCCATCTGCTCTTGGGTTATCCTCTGAGTAGCCCAATAAGCCGCCTGACCCTCAAGTATCTGGCGAATTGTGAATATATCGTCTATATCGTTTTCGGATATGGCCTGAACCATTGAGCCACGATTTGGTATGGATACCACAAGGCCCTCCAGCTCCAGCTGCTTCAAAGCTTCTCTTATAGGTGTACGGCTGACCTCCAGCTCCTCGGCGAGGCGCGTCTCCACGAGAAAGTCCCCGTCCTTATAGCTTCCGTCCAGTATTCCGTTCCTTATGTGATTGTATACCTTTGTAGTCAGCGATTGCTTATCGCTCAAATCAAAAAACATATCTATCTCTGCATCTCCTTCGGAGCAAGGTTGCTTATATGTATATTGTACACCCGATATTTAAAACATTCAAGCATACGTGTATTCTTTGTATACAGGTTTGGTTGACGGCATTTATACCCAAAATACCCCGCGCATTGGTCATAAAGCATATGGCAATACTAAAGCATACAATAATTTGACCGCGAGGATATTTTTTGGCATGAAAAAAATATTTGCTATGTTCTCCATTCTGCTGTGCTGCCTATGCTGTGCCGCCTGCTCTTCCGGCTATTCCTCCATAGAGGAGGCGGAAGCCGACGGCGCCCGTTTGGGAGAATGCATAACAATAGACGGAGTAAATGTCTCAGGTATGAGCCCGGCCGAGGCGCTCGAAGCTGTGGAAACCGCCCATACAGAGGCGCTCAAAGCACTATACTACACCGTATCCGCCGGCGAGGACAGCCTTGACATATCCGGCAGCCTGCTGCCCGTCGCATTCAATACACGTGAAGTCATACTTGAGGCGCTGTCGCTGAAAAAATACTGGCCGGCAGCCAATGGGGCCCGCCAGCTTCATACTTCCATGACGGCAGACAGCGGTGAGCTGAAGGCTGCGCTTGAGCAGCAATCCGCATCGCTGCAATACGCCCCGGAAAACGCCGGTGCAAGCTATGACAAGGCCAAGGGCGGCTTTCGCTACACCGAGCATAGGGATGGACGCATTATAGATTTTGACGACCTTACATCCCAGATTTCCGCCCTTATCACGGGCAGCAGCGGCGGCAGCGTCACAGCCAAGTCCTCCCCCATCCTGCCCGAATACACCACCGACATGGCCAAGGCGGACACACAGCTGATATCCGAATTTTCCACATCGTTTGCCGGCGGCACATACGGCAAGGCAAACCGGGTATTCAACATATGCAAGGCGGCAGACATGATAGACGGAACCGCCATTGCCCCCGGAGAGGAATTCGATATGAACGCCGCCATAGGCGACCGCAATAAGGATAATGGCTGGAAGACCGCCACAGCCATAAAGGAGGGTACGTACGTTCAGGAATACGGCGGCGGAGTATGTCAGGTATCCACCACTCTGTACAACGCGGTATTGATGGCCGACCTTGAGGTGACGGAAAGGAAGCACCACTCATGGCCGCTGGGATATGTTGACATAGGCCGCGACGCCACAATATCCACCGGCGGACCCAACTTCAAATTCAGGAACACACAGGAGGTACCCGTGACCGTATCGGCAACTGCCGACGCCAAGGCAAAGACTGTCACTGTAAGGATTTATGGCCGTCCGCTGCCCGATGGGCAGCACATAGAGCTTACTTCAAAAAAGATAAGGGCGCTGAGCAGTCCCGGAACAAATACCGAATTTGATTATTCCATGGCCCCAGGCCAGAGTAAGATTACCCGCAAGCCCCGAAGGGGCAGCGTAGCGGAAAGCTACAAGCTGTATTACGATGCAGATAACAACCTGATAAAAAAAGAGCTTGTAAGCACGGATACTTACCGCTCTATAACAGGCATAATCAGCGTTTCGCCATATTAATCCAAAGGGCCGTCCTTTTCAGACGGCCCTTGCTGTATTTGCATTAGTTTTCGCTTATCACATTGTGGTGCATCTTGTACATCAGACAGATAAGGCTGTCAGTCATATGTATGTTCTCAACCGGTACCGTAGCCGTTACGTCCATAGGGGCAAAGTTCCATATGCCCTTTATACCGGAGGCTACCATTCTGTCGGCAATCCCCTGAGCAACGCTTCTGCGCGCGGCGATAACGCCTATAGTGATATTGTTTTCCTGAACGTACCTTTCCAGCTCATCTATATGATACACTGGCTTCCCGTCTATCTCTGTGCCCAGCAGCTCTTCCTTTACGTCAAACAGCGCCTTTATTATGAAACCTTCCTGCTCGAACCCGTCAAAGTTGGCAAGGGCGGTACCGATGTTGCCGGCGCCCACGATTATGGCGTTGTAAGGGTGGGTTATAGCGAGTATGTTCTTTATTTCGGCAAGCAGCGTGTTTACGTTATAGCCGTAGCCCTGCTGGCCAAATCCGCCGAAGCAATTGAAATCCTGCCTTACCTGAGAAGCGTTAAGGCGCATCATCTGGGCCAGACGCCCGGATGAGATACGCTCCATGCCCTGATCCCGCAGAACAGTAAGCTGCCTGTAATACTTGGGCATGCGCCTTATGACCGCTTCGGAAACCCTACGAAACTCCATCTATTATAATCCTCCATCTTTGGAAACATAAGCTTGATCAAAGCTATTATACATTCATCATCGTTAGTTTTCAAGCATTATAATTACGCGGTATTTCGAAGGATGGCCGCCGGTATTGTTATTTTCGCTTTGCCCTTTCGGCGTCCCTATAGAGTATGGGGGCAAGGTATTGACCGGTGTAGCTTTCCTTTACCTTTGCCACCTCTTCGGGCGTGCCCTTTGCTATAACGGTACCTCCGCCTGCGCCTCCCTCAGGGCCCATGTCAATTATATAGTCCGCGCACTTTATGACGTCGAGGTTGTGCTCTATGACCACTACCGTGCTGCCGCCGTCCGCAAGCCGCTGCAGTATATCAAGAAGCCGCTGCACATCCGCAACGTGAAGTCCGGTGGTAGGCTCGTCCAGCACGTAGAGCGTCTTACCGGTATCCCTGCGGGAAAGCTCGGTAGCGAGCTTTACCCGCTGCGCCTCGCCGCCCGATAGCTGGGTGGAGGGCTGACCCAGCCTTATATAGCCCAGGCCCACGTCATACAGGGTTTGCAGCTTGCGCTTTATTTTTTCTATGGGACGGAAGAATTCAAGCGCTTCCTCCACCGTCATATCCAATACGTCGGAAATGCTCCTGCCCTTGTATTTTACCTCAAGAGTTTCACGGTTATACCGTTTACCCTTGCATACCTCGCAGGGCACATATATGTCCGGCAGGAAGTGCATCTCTATTTTGAGCATGCCGTCGCCGTGGCAGGCCTCACACCTTCCTCCCTTTACGTTGAAGCTGAAGCGGCCGTTGCTGTAGCCCCTCACCTTCGCATCGGGCGTCATGGCGAATACGTCGCGTATCATATCGAAAAGGCCGGTATATGTAGCCGGGTTGCTGCGGGGCGTGCGGCCTATGGGGGACTGGTCTATGTCTATTATCTTATCCAGCTGCTCTATTCCCTCTATGCCGTCGCACACGTCCTTTGGGATATACTTAGCCCTGTTCAGATCGTGGAGCAGTGTCTTCTTGACGACCTCATTCACCAGGCTGCTCTTGCCGCTGCCGGATACCCCTGTAACGCAGGTGAACACGCCAAGGGGTATGTCCACATCTATATTTTTAAGGTTGTTTACCCGCGCGCACTTTACCCTGAGCCACTTGTCGCCGTTGCGGCGCCTGCTTTCAGGCAGGGGTATGAACCTGCGTCCGGATAGATACTGGCCGGTAATGGAGTTCTCCGACGCCATTATCTCCTCCGGCGTGCCCTGAGCGATTACCCTTCCGCCATGCTCTCCTGCGCCCGGGCCTATATCGACTATATAGTCCGCGTCCAGCATGGTCTCCTCATCGTGCTCCACTACGATAAGTGTGTTGCCCATGTCACGCATTCCCTTTAGCGTGCTTAAAAGCCTGGCGTTGTCCCGCTGGTGCAGTCCGATGCTCGGCTCGTCCAGTATGTACAGCACGCCCATAAGGCCGCTTCCTATCTGAGTGGCAAGGCGAATGCGCTGAGCCTCGCCGCCGGACAGCGTACAAGCGCCTCTTGAAAGGGTCAGATAATCGAGGCCCACGTTTTCAAGGAAGCCAAGCCGTGCGTCTATTTCCTTCTGTATCCGCTCCGCTATCATGCGCTCGGTATCCGTAAGCTTCAATGAGGTTATGAACCTTCGCGCCTCGGTGACTGTCATGTCGCTCATCTCTGCGATGGAGACGCCGTTCACCGTAACGGCAAGGCTTTCCGGCTTGAGTCGCTTTCCCCTGCACTCCGGACAGGGTATGTTGGACATATACGCCTCAATATCCTGCTTGGCAGCGTCGGAGGTTGTCTCCCTGTACCTCCGCTCCAGGTTTGTTATCACTCCCTCGAAGGTGGTCTTGAAGGTACCGCTGCCGAACTCTCGCTGGTACTTTACCTCCAGCTTTTCCTCCCCTGTGCCGTAGAGCAATATTTCCTGTACCTTCTTTGGCAGCTCTATGAAGGGTGTATCCATGGAAAAGCCGTAGTGCTCAGCCAGGGCCGAAAAGTACATGTTGGACATGCTGCCGCCGTTTTTGCCGCTCTGCCAGCCGCTGACATTTATGGCGTTCTGATTTAGAGACAGGCTTTTGTCGGGCACTATTATGTCCGGGTCTATCTTCATCAGCATACCCAGTCCGCTGCAGCAGGGGCAGGCGCCGTAGGGATTGTTGAAGGAGAACATGCGGGGCGTGAGCTCCTCAATGGATATGCCGCAGTCCGGACAGGAGTACTTCTCGGAAAAGATAAGCTCCTCCTTGCCTATCACGTCCACCTTTGCAAGGCCGTCGCCGAAGGCGAAGGCGGTCTCCATGGATTCCGCAAGGCGTCCCTCTATGCCGGGCTTTATGATGAGCCTGTCCACTATCACGTCTATGGTGTGCTTCTTTTGCTTATCGAGATGAGGCGTTTCGTTTATGTCGTACACCTCACCGTCGATACGGACGCGGACGTAGCCGTCCTTGCGTATCTGCTCCAAGAGCTTTGCGTGCTCGCCCTTCTTTGCCCGCACGGCAGGGGCGATTATCTGTATGCGTCCATCAAGGGCCATCACCCTGTCAACCACCTGATCTATGCTCTGCCGCTCTATCACCCTGCCGCACTTGGGGCAGTGAGGTATGCCTACGCGGGCATACAGCAGGCGCATGTAGTCGTGAATCTCGGTGACAGTTCCAACAGTGGAACGCGGGTTATTGGAGGTGCTCTTCTGGTCTATGCTTATGGCAGGGGACAGGCCCTCGATGTAGTCCACATCCGGCTTTTCCATCTGGCCCAGGAACAGCCTGGCATAAGATGACAGCGACTCCACGTATCTTCTTTGTCCCTCGGCGTATATGGTATCGAACGCCAGAGAGGACTTGCCGCTGCCGCTGAGTCCCGTAAACACTATAAGCTTGTTGCGCGGCAGTGTAAGGTCTATATTTTTTAGGTTGTGCTCTCTTGCGCCCTTTATTATAAGCTTTTCATTCATCACTTTACTTTCTCGTTCTTCCTCTTGCCTTCTTCGTGCTGCCCGGCATGCCGGGAGCTATCTTTCTGGGCTTATCCTCTCCCGTCAGGTCGAACAGCCTGTCGCGTAGCCTTGCAGCCGTTTCAAAGTCCAGCTCGGCCGCCGCTGCCCGCATCTGCTCACGCAGTATCTCTGCGCGGGCTTCCCTATCCTCCTGCGCCTCCTTGGGCCTGCCGCTTATCTCTATTATGTCGTGAACCGCCTTTGTGATTGTCCTCGGCGTAATGTTGTGTTCCTTATTATATGCCTGCTGCTTTTGGCGGCGGCGGGCAGTCTCGTCTATTGCCTCCTTCATGGAAGGCGTTATGGTATCCGCGTACATTATCACCCTGCCGTCCGCGTTTCGCGCGGCGCGGCCTATAGTCTGTATCAGCGACGTTGCGGAGCGCAGGAATCCCTCCTTGTCCGCGTCCAGTATGGCAACGAGGCCCACCTCCGGAAGATCTAGTCCCTCGCGCAGGAGGTTTATGCCTACCAGAACGTCAAACTCCCCCAGGCGCAGGTCGCGGATTATCTCCATTCGCTCTATTGTCTCGATTTCCGAGTGCATGTACCGCACCCGTATGCCCATGCCGTCAAGATATTCCGTCAGCATCTCCGCCATTCGCTTTGTAAGGGTAGTGACCAGCACCCTTTCCCCCTTGGCGGCGGTCTTCTTTATCTCGCCCAGCAGATCGTCCACCTGTCCCTCTACCTTGCGCACCTCAATCTCGGGATCCAACAGTCCTGTGGGGCGTATCACCTGCTCCGCCACCTGGCTGGCCCGGCTCAGTTCATACTCGCCGGGTGTAGCAGATACGCATATGAGCTGATTTACCCGCTCCTTAAACTCGTCAAACTTCAGGGGTCTGTTGTCATAGGCGCTCGGTATGCGGAAGCCGTAATCCACGAGGGCTGTCTTTCGGGATAAATCCCCGCTGTACATACCCCGTATCTGAGGCAGCGTCACATGAGACTCGTCTATTATCATAAGAAAGTCCTTGGGGAAATAGTCGAGCAGCGTATATGGAGGCTGACCCGGCTTGCGGCCGTCAAAATAGCGGGAGTAGTTCTCTATACCCTGACAGTAGCCTATCTCACGCATCATCTCCATATCGTATGTAGTGCGCTGCTCTATGCGCTGTGCCTCTATCAGCTTATCCTCCGCCTTAAACTCCTCTACCCTGACCTGCATGTCATGTTCTATCTCTCCAAGGGCATTTACCAGCTTGTCCCTGCCCGTAGCGTAATGGGAGGCGGGGAATATTGCCACATGGCTCCTGTCCAGAAGTATCTCGCCGGTAGTACAGTTTACTTCGCTTATGCGCTCCACCTCGTCGCCGAAGAACTCGATGCGCAGCACCTTATCCGACCAGTTGGAGGGGAACACCTCCAACACGTCCCCCTTTGCCCGGAAGGTGCCCCGGACAAAGTCGTATTCGTTGCGCTGGTATTGTATATCAACCAGCCGCCGCATTACCTCATCCCGGTCTATCTCCATGCCCTTGCGCAGGGATATGGAAAGTTTAAGGTATTCTGCCGGGTCTCCCAGAGCGTATATACAGCTTACGGAAGCCACGATTATAACGTCCCTGCGCTCGTTCAGGGCGCAGGTAGCGCTGTGGCGCAGCTTATCTATCTCGTCGTTTACTGTGGCTACTTTTTCTATATATGTATCCGACGAGGCTATGTACGCCTCAGGCTGGTAGTAGTCATAGTACGAGACGAAATACTCTACCGCGCTGTCCGGGAAGAACTCCCTCAGCTCGCCGCAAAGCTGCGCTGCAAGGGTCTTGTTATGGGCGATGACAAGAGTAGGCTTTTGCACCTGCTCTATCACCTTCGCCATGGTGAAGGTCTTGCCGCTGCCGGTGACGCCCAAAAGCACCTGAAGCCTATCCCCCCGCTTTACGCCCTCGCTCAGGGCGGCTATGGCCTCGGGCTGGTCGCCCTGCGGCTCAAAGGGGGATACTACTTTGAACTCTCCCATGCTGATACCTTAAACTCCCGAAAAAAATCAATCCTCGAAATCCACGGATATGCCGTTTACCAGCACCTTATGGATATACTGCTTTACCTTTACATGCTCCGGATGGTCGGCGTAAACCGCCAGATCCTCGCGGTTCGCAAACTTTGCGATAAGCGCCAAATCATAGCTCCTGCCGCTGCCCATGAAGTCGGCGCCGGCTTCCATGCTGATAAGGCCGGGAACCTTGCCTACCAGGCCCTTGAGCATTGGGGCTATCTTCTTTGCTTCTTCTCTGTCGGTGTACTTGTGGCAAACGATATGAGTTACCATGGTTTTATTCTCCTTCGATAATTTGGGGGTTGTTGGTCGCATTACCCACCTGTATAGCATTATAGCACAATCGCACAAATGTTTGTACTATATTATTCCCATATTGCCAAACTTCCACTATCGAATAAGCTTATACCCGGATGTTATGCTGTATATACGTGCAACACGGTTATCTATCACAATAAAGGAAGGTATCGATATGACTGTGCTTTTTCTGCTTTATGCGGGGATAATACCCGCCGTGCCGCTCATAGGCGCAGAAATATACAAGCGCCGGAATGATAACACCCGGCGCAGCGTATGCTATGTTCTGTTTATTCTCCAGTTGATGCTCAGCGCATGTTACGTTGTTGAGTGGTTCTCCCGCTAACGGTTCATGTCGTATATGCGTGCAAGGCCTTCCAGGGTTAGGGTAGGATTGACGTAGTTTATCCTGTCTGTCTCGCTGGCTATCATGTTGGACATGCCGCCTGTAGCCACTACCGTCTGCTTTACGCCCAGCTCCTTCTCTATCTGCCGGAGTATGTAGTCCACCTGGCCCACATAGCCCCGTATGACTCCGGACTGTATACCGTCGCGGGTATTGGTGCCTATGACCTTCTCGGGCTTTATGTATTCCACCTTGTGCAGCATGGCAGCCCGCTCTATGAGGGCGTCTGCTGATACCATTATGCCGGGGCATATGAGGCCGCCCAGGAACTCGCCCTCAGCCGATACCACGGCGAAGTTGGTTGCAGTGCCGAAATCCACTATTGTGCAGGGGCCGCCGTAGATATGGTAAGCTTCGACCGCATTGCAGATACGGTCGGAGCCCAGCTGCGAAGGCATATCGTAGCGTATGGATATTCCCAGGTTCATCTCGCTGTTTACCACCATGACCTTCTGCTGATGGAAATACAGCTCGCACATATGCTCCATGGTGTAGTTCATGGACGGTATGACAGAGGACATTATTATGCCGTCTACTTCGCGGGTATCTATATTCAAATGACCGAAAAAGCCCTCCATCTGGGTGCCGTACTCGTCCGCTGTACGCAGAGAATCCGTACGCAGACGCCATGAGTTCTGGAGCCTGCCGTCCTTGAAAAGGCCGGTCTTTATATTGGTATTGCCTATGTCCATTACCAGAAGCATTGTTTGTAATTATCTCCGTATATTTATTTTTTGTTGATGTACGCGCTCAACGCCTTGCCTACCGCAGTACAAAGTATCACTGCGGCCATTGCCTCAAGCACGCCGTTGAAAACCACTATGCCCATTAGAGCCTTGAGCAGCGCGCTGCCCGCCACGCCCATTATGTTTGCGGTCTGTTCGAAGGCCAGAAGATACAGGCCGCCGAGGTAAAATACCGTATTTGTCATACTGCCTACGAAAGCGCTTACACCCATGGCAGCTATCTGCCTCTTGCCGGTACCGCCTATAAGCTCATACAGCGCGGAGGAAAACAGTCCGGTGAGTATACGTGGAAGAAATATGACCGCCAGAATAAGAAGCAGGTTATACGCTCCAAATCCTGTGCCTGTTCCGAGTATCACCGCCGCCGTGGCGTCCGGTGTGGTAAAGCAGCGCATGAGGCTGGTAAGGCCAAAGAAGAATCCCAGTACCACTCCGCCCTTTTTGCCCAGCACATATCCGCCCACTATCACCGGGATATGCACCGTGGTTATGGCTGCGATGGGAAGGTTTATATAGCCAAGCGGAGTAAGACCCAGAAGAAAAATCACGGCGATAAACAGCCCGTAAAGTACTATTGTCCTGGTTTGGATCTTTCGCATAATCATTCCTCCTGTCCTTTCCCTGCTAAAGGTTAATTTTAGCATCATAGTGCTATACTTTGCAACCAAAGCTTTATCAGGGACCCTTACCATCAGTTGACAAGAGCACACAAGCCCTAAAGGCTTGTTTTGGGACGCTCCT
>ERZ824600.151-NODE-151-length-102196-cov-4.930243_pt1 | contig 102196 bp, 72 predicted proteins | sample MGYA00519933_ERZ824600 | MGnify/ENA primary metagenome ERZ824600 (study PRJEB31778, sample SAMEA3449178) | human gut metagenome | biome: human gut; feature: human-associated habitat; material: faeces | place: United Kingdom | collected 2010/2012 ...
ATACATTGAATTTGTATTTAGTAAAATGCAGACAACACCACGGATCGGCTTTTGGTTGGACAATTCCAACCAAACACCACAGCAAACAGCAGAAACTATTCTGAACGCCAAGAAGCCGGTATGATTGTTAACATATAAGAGGAAGAAAAATTTCTTTTAGGTACTTGCTTTCCTAAAGCTGATGTGATATAATATGTCTGTACAGTTCTTATAGTTAGACAAAATAATTCTCATTGCCACCATACCGTTTTTCAGAAAAATGAAAAGTAGGTGCAAATTATGAGAAGCCATTGACTTTTTGAACGATGTTCAATATAATATGATTGAACATCGTTCAAGGAGGACTTGATATGGACAAAAGCGCCAATGTAAAAAATCGCATTATTGAAGTTACAACTGAATTGATTGAGCAGCATAACGGCAATATTAAAGACATTACTGCTCGTATGATTGCGGAAAAATCAGACATTGGATTAGGCTTAATTAACTATCATTTTGGAAGTAAAGAAAAATTGATAACAGAATGTGTGCAACGCATTATTGGTCAAGTAGTTTCAGGTTTTCATATGGAGCAGGTGTTTCAGACTGATAAGGAGCGTTTGGCTGCTTGGGCGACCTATGTTTTTAATTTTCTATTTGAGCATTCTGCAATTTCCCGCGTTTCTATTTTGGGAGATTTCCAAAATTATACTGAAAATTGCAATTCTGTACTTACTCAACGGGGGTTTTCACTGTCTTTGAAGAATGGTATATCAAATGAGGATAAATCTATGTTTGTATTTATTCTTACTGCTGCAATGCAAGTAGCATTTTTAGGAAGTGAAACGGTAAAACAATTACTTGGTTATGATTTTACAAAAATCGAGGACAGAGCTGCATATATCGGTAAATTGGTAGATTTTCTTTTTGAAGGGACGGTGCAGATTGATGAATAAGAAAATAGGTGTGTACGGCTCTATTGCTAATTTCATTGCAGTAATCTGTTTTGCCCTGTCTATGCTATTTGGTTTTAATTATGGCAGTTATTTTTCTTCAATGTTCATTGCGTTTAGTTTTGTACTAATGATGTGCGGATATGCTTACTTTGCCGAGAAAAAAGCAAAATTAGCGGGATATGTTTCAGTAGCTTTTGCCGCTATATACACAGTCATCATTCTATTAGTCTATTTTGCACAGCTAACGACTGTACGACTAAATGACTTAACACAGCAAGCTGCTATACTTCTTGATTTTCAGCAATATGGATTGCTGTTCAACTATGACCTGCTTGGCTATGCTGTCATGTCATTGGCTACATTATTTGCAGGATTGACAGTGCCGTTACAGACGAAAGCAGACCGATGGTTGAAATATCTGCTCATGATACATGGAGTGTTTTTTATATCGTGTCTGGTTTTTCCTATGCTTGGATTATTCAAAACGGATAGTCCAACATGGATAGGCGTAGCGGTATTGGAATTTTGGTGCTTATATTTTTGCCCTATCAGTATTTTATCCTTTTTGCATTTTTCTAATTGCAAGGAATGAGGTGTTGCTATGGACAAAACTGAATGGGTACGCTGTCCTGTTTGCGGGAATAAAACAAGATTACAGATAAGGCAAGATACAGAACTGAAAAACTTTCCTCTCTACTGTCCGAAGTGCAAGCAGGAAACATTGATTAAAGTAAAAAAATTTCAAATAACCGCTATTACAGAGCCAGACGCATAAGACGCAGAGCCGACATACTTGTGAGAAATCACAGTTTGTCGGCTTTCTTTTTTTTCAAAATATAAGCCGTTTCCACACGGCAGGGATAGCAAGGCCGCCGTTTCTTTTATCCTCTAAAGGGAATGACGACTGAACGCTGACAAATACGGCGGCTAACGGAGGTAGCCGCCATGAGCGATAAACCATATCGACGATATTCTACTTTCTTTGACTTACCAAAAAAAGCCCGACCGCCGCCGGGGACACGTTTACCCTTAGATATGAACTGTCAAATCATCTGAATACTTCTTACAATTCCTTTGCGTCTGTCTGCGTCTTGCAGACAGGCGCATTTTGCATTTTCGGGAGGTTTTTTCAAAAAAGTTTCGCTTTCATTCGGCGTTTGAAAAAATCGCCTGTATTATCCCGCGAAAAGGGGAGGTACCGCCACCTTTCAACACGAAAGGAGGTGAGAACATGGAACCTAATCGCGTGGAATTTCAGAAGCAATGTATCTTTCAAAGTTTCTGTAAACGGGTGCTGCACAACGAAGCCTGCAACGCCCATGAGGAAATCCGGCGGCGCAGAGCAAAGGAAGTGTCTTTTTCCGACCTTGCCTTGTATGAGGAACGGCAGCTTTACACGCTTGACAAGTATTTTCAAGACGAAGAAGCCGAGCCGAGCTATCAGCAGGCAGGAAAGAAAATAACGCCGAAGCTGCTGCTTGAAGCAATCCGCACTTTGCCGGAAGAAAAAAGGAAAGCTATCATGCTGTACTATTTCGAGGGCATGACCGACGTGGAGATTGGAAAGTTATTCAATACGTCGCGCAGCACGATACAGTACAGACGGACAAGCTCTTTTGAAATCTTAAAGAAATATTTGGAGGAACACGCTGATGAATGGGACGAATGGTAAACAATCTGACTTCCCGGACGTTGCCCTTGTTCCCTATCCTGTCATTGTGGCAGCGACAAAGGGCGACCCGGACGCTATGAAAATTGTCTTGCAGCATTTTAGCGGTTACATAGCGAGCCTTTCCATGCGGAAGCTCTGCGACGAGCGCGGAAACGTCTATTTTGGCGTTGACGAGGATATTCGTGAGCGGCTACAAGCAAGGTTAATGAGGGCAATCCTCATGTTTAAGGCTGAATAACTGCACCGATAGCGAAACGTCTTAACCCCTTTTCCGTTTCGTATCAATCCGCAGCAGCCCCGTATGTTCCTTGACAAAGAAAGCGGCGCAAGATAGCGGCGGCGCAGCATAGGGCAAGATCGGACACATTCTCCCTGTACCGAGCCGGACGGCGGGTGCGCCATGACCGCTTTTCCCCGTAGGGGAAAAGCAGAGCGAACAACACCGTGCCGCAAAGCAAGCGTGGCAGCTTGCGGGCGACGACCGTACAGGCAGGACAATGATACTCCCGCGTTGAACGCCCTCACAGCATTGCGCGGCGCACCCACAAGCATGGGACGGGGTGAAACTCCCGTGGAGCTGTTGCCAGCAGCCGTCCGATGAAAAGCCCATTTTCGTATTGTACTTTTTAGCCATTTTACGAAAGGGGGTTTTTCTTATGGCAAAAAAGGAAACCGCAAGCCAGACCGCCCCCTTGCTTCCCATGCTTAAAACCGTTGAGCAAATGAGCAAGGTTAGCGGTATTGGAGAAAATAAACTGCGTGAACTTATGGATAGCGGAGAGCTTGAATATATCCAAAACGGGAACCGCCGCTTGATTGCCGACGCTGCAATTTGGGATTGGTACCACAGGGCAAAGAGATCGGCAAAGCCCCCGACAACACAAGGGGGTTAAAGTATGGCTATATCATCAAGACAAGTACAGAATAAGCGCGATAGCAACGGCGTTCTGACGGGAAAGCCAGGTACCGTTTACGATGTGAATATCAAGTACAATTCCCCGGAGGGGAAGAAAACCTATTCCAAAAAAGGTTTTGCTACCAAAAAGGAAGCAGCGCAGCATGAAGCAGAAATGAAAGTAAAACTTTCTAATCCTGTTTATACGCCTGTTATTGCTTCGCAGGGTAAGCAGACTGTCAAAGAGTATTTAGAGGAATGGGTAGAAAATCACGGCAAGGCAAATTTGCGTCCGAGTACGTTTGCCAGCTATAAAAGCCATATCAAAAATCACATTGTGCCTTATGTCGGTCATGTTCAGCTAAACCAACTGACGCCAGCTATGCTTGATAATATGTTCCAGCAGCTTTTTGATAAAGGACTGTCTAACAGCACCGTCCGCTACGCACAGCGCATTTTGAGCGTATCAATGGAACACGCACGAAAATATCACTATATCGAACATAATCCTGCCCGTGATGTAATCACAAAGTTTGGCAAGCAGGGAAAAACACCCGACCCGTACACCGTTGAGCAAATGCAGCAATTTATGAGCAACGTGATCGGTACGGAGTGGGAAATGCCCGTTGTCCTTGCCGGAATGTACGGATTGCGTATGAGCGAGATTATCGGCTTGCGAACATTCAATATCGACCTCGAAAAAATGCAGTTTGGAGTTGTTGAGCAAATGCCTTTCAAGGTACCACCCGGCACAAAAACCATTACAGAAATGGCACCGACAAAATCCAACGACCGCATTTTGCCGATCACCGAGGAAACGCTGCCGTATTTCCTGCGGCAGTTTGATTTAATCGAGCGGCAGAAAGCATTGATAGAAGCAAGCGGCGGCGTGTACTATGACAACAAACTCTTTATCGCAAAGCCGGACGGCTCACCGCAGCGCAGGGATAGAATGTCGGCAAACTTCGGTCAGCTTATCCGGCACCTCGAAATGCCGCACATTCGTTTCCATGATTTACGGCATACGGCAGCTACAAATATGCACCAGCTTACGGGCGACTTTTATACCGTAGGCGAGATATTGGGGCATACACTAAAAGGTATTGGCATGTCGCTTGGTATCTCAACTAATCTTGAAGCGGTAACGGCACAATACGTCAATGTCCGGCTGGAACGAAAAAAAGCTGTCCTTGAAACCTACCACAAAGCCCTGCACCCGCAGAAGCCCACGCCGGATAAAGGCAGAGAGCCGAAAAAAGCCAAAAAGAAAAGCAGCGAAATAGAGCTGTAAAGGACGTATCTCTTTATAGCTCCACGCTGCTTTTTATATGCTTTTAGAAGTTCCGGGCACCATTCGGGCACCACGGCATACATTTTTTATGAATAAGATGTATAAGAAGTTTGCCGCAGGGCACCACAAATCAGGGCACCACGGGCACCATTCACCCGGATTTGCCTGCTTTCAGCAGAGCAAAATCACCCGCTAAAAGGCATAAGAAAACCCGCGTAAACCTTTGATTTACGCGGGATTGTTGTTGGCGGAGACGGTGGGATTCGAACCCACGTGCCCTTTCGGACAACTCGATTTCGAGTCGAGCTCGTTATGACCGCTTCGATACGTCTCCATTTAATGATTATTCAATTTTTGGGGCAAATAACATGATTTCGAGTCAGCCCCGTTATGACCACTTCGATACGCTTCCGTATAATATATAATGAATAGATGCTACCACAAAAACTGTTTTTATCAGCGGCAATTATCAAAGCGAATCTCAGCATAATATCCGATAATAATAATTGCCGCATTTGTATGTTCAATGCCGTACGCCGGGTAATGCGCAGGCAAGGGAATACCGATAAAATCAGAAATCAATTACATAGCGTTAAGCGCTTTTGTAAATTGGCTTTTCTTTCTTGCGGCACAGTTGGGATGAACAAGACCGTGATTTGCAAAACGGTCGATCTTTTTGACAACAGCAACATATGCTTCTTTAGCGGCTACTTTGTCTCCGGATGCTACTGCTGCTTCAAACTTCTTTGTGAGAGTTTTGAGCTGTGTGCGGTTCATCTTGTTTTTGAGTGTCTTTGTCTTAATAACAAGAACTCTTTTTTTAGCGGATTTAATGTTTGCCAACCTTATATACCTCCCTTATAGATTCGGAAAACGATAAAATTTGTATATTGCGACAGGGTAGTAGAAAGTACCTGAGAGGGTGTACAATCAAATCCAACCGCATACCTGTATATGATATCATAGATTGTTTTAAATTGCAAGTGCTTTTTTAAATTTTTGGTAAAAGTCATATTTTTTTTACATTTTATACAATGATATGCCTGAACAGAGGCTTTATAAAAATTCTGTGTAGATATAGCAGGCAATTTCAAGCTTAGTCTGATGCTAAAATCTTATTCTTTATAATAAAATGTAAAAATATTTCAAAGAAATGAAATCCTATAAAAAATAATGGAAAAAAGTCTTGACATTGCTTGAAAATGATGATATAATACTAAACTGCATTATAATTGCTTGGATTATGTGTTTTAATGTTTAATGCTTGAATGGAGTGATTGAGTTAATGATCAAAGTAAAAGAGCAACGGCAGGGTCAGACCACCAGAATGAGCTTTTCTTCGTCAAAAATGACACTGGAGCTTCCTAATCTGGTTGAAATCCAAACGAAATCATTTAAATGGTTTCTGGAGGAAGGGCTTATGGAAGTGTTGCGCGATGTATCCCCGATTACGGACTATTCCGGTAATCTTTCGATAGAATTTGTTTCATATTCTATTGATACCGCTCCGAAGTATTCCGTCGAGGAATGTAAGGAGCGCGACGCGAATTATGCCGCACCTCTTAAAGTGAACGTAAGACTGTACAATAAGGCGACCGGAGAAGTAAAGAGTGCCGATATATTCATGGGTGAGCTTCCTATAATGACCGAAACGGGAACATTTGTCATTAACGGTGCCGAACGTGTAATTGTTTCGCAGATTATCCGTTCACCGGGAATGTACTACTCCTCGGAAATTGATAAGGCCGGCAAAAAAACATATGCCGGAACGGTTATTCCTTATCGCGGTGCTTGGCTCGAATATGAGATCGACGCCAACGGTATTATGTACGTTCATATCGATAAGAGCAGAAAACTGCCCATGACAGTGCTTATCCGCGCTCTCGGTGTTGAGACCCGTGATGACATATACGCGCTTCTCGGCGAGGACGAAAAGCTTACCGCTACATTTGATAAAGATGACAGCGAGCTTTTGGCTACTCAGAACCATTCAGGTATCGGTATTGAAGCTCTTAAAGAAATATATAAGAAAATACGCCCTGGCGAACCGCCTACGGTCGAATCCGCTACAACGCTTATCAATAACTTTTTCTTCGATGCAAGACGTTACGATATAGCCGCTGTCGGAAGATATAAATTCGATAAAAAGATGGCAATTTCTCAGAGAATTGCCGGTCATGTATTGGCAGAGCCTGCCGTTTCTCCGGTAACAGGCGAGATTGTCTGCGATGCCGGTACCTTCCTTACGAACGATTTTGCCCTTAAGATAGAGCGCGCGTGCGTAAACGAAGTAAAGCTTAAACTTGAAAACGGTTTTATATTGAAGGTAATCTCCAATGAAACGATTGAACCAGAATACCTTATAGGCTGTGACCTTAAGGATTGCGGTGTCAATGAAAGAGTTTCCGTTCCTGTTATGCGCGAGATTATGGAAGCCTGTGACGGCGACATCGACGCCATAAAAGCAATGGCGCGCGAAAGAATTGCGGATCTTTGCTGCAAGCATATAACCAAGAGCGACATTTTTGCTTCCATTAACTATCTTCTTTGCCTCACACATGATGTCGGAAATGTTGACGATATAGACCATCTCGGAAATCGTCGTATCCGCTCGGTCGGTGAACAGCTTCAGAACCAGCTTCGCATCGGCTTTGCGAGAATGGACAAGATCATAAAAGAACGTATGACGACTCAGGATACCGATAAGCTTTCACCTCAGTTGCTTATCAACTGCCGACCTGTAACGACCGTTATCCGCGAATTTTTCGGATCGTCGCAGCTCTCACAGTTCATGGATCAGGCAAACCCGCTGTCAGAGCTTACACATAAGCGCCGTCTTTCGGCACTCGGTCCCGGCGGTCTTTCCCGTGACCGCGCATCCTTCGATGTCCGTGACGTCCATTATACTCACTACGGCAGAATGTGTCCTATCGAAACTCCCGAAGGTCCTAACATCGGTCTTATCTCTTATCTTGCAACATATGCAAAAATCAGCGACTACGGCTTTATCCAGGCACCGTATCGCGTAGTTGATAAAGAACGCGGAGTTGTAACCGACAAGGTGGTATATCTTACCGCGGATGTCGAGGATAACTACATTATTGCACAGGCAAACGAACCGCTTGATGACGAAGGACATTTCAAAAATAAACGTGTTATAGTCCGTGACAAAAACGATATCGTTGAAGTGGATTCTTCAACTGTCGATCTTATGGATGTATCGCCTAAGATGGTAGTTTCGGTTGCAACCGCTATGATACCGTTCCTTGAAAACGACGATAACACACGTGCACTCATGGGTTCAAATATGCAGAAGCAGGCTGTCCCGCTTATGGTTACCGATTCACCTATCGTAGGTACCGGTATGGAATACAAAGCTGCTGTTGACTCGGGTGTTCTTGTTACGGCAAAAGAATCCGGATACGTTGAACGCGTTGAAGCCGATAAGGTTGTCATCGTGAGCGACGGCGGCCGTAAACACGTATATAACCTTATTAAATTTAAGCGCACTAACCAAAGCACCTGCTGCAACCAGAGACCCATTGTAAAACGCGGTCAGCGCGTTGAAGCCGGAGATGTTATCGCGGACGGTCCCGCTACATCAAAAGGTGAGGTCGCTCTCGGTAAAAATGCTCTCATAGGATTTATGACATGGGAAGGCTACAACTACGAGGACGCTGTTCTTCTTAATGAAAGACTCGTAAGAGACGACATATATACTTCTATCCATATTGAAGAATATTCACACGAAGCGAGAGATACAAAGCTCGGTGCCGAAGAGATCACACGCGAAATTCCCAACGTAGGCGAAGATGCGCTTAAAGACCTCGGACCTGACGGTATTGTAAAAATAGGTACCGAAGTCCGCGCAGGAGACATCCTTGTCGGTAAAATTACTCCTAAGGGAGAAACCGAGCTTACAGCCGAAGAAAGACTTCTCAGAGCAATTTTCGGCGAAAAGGCAAGGGAAGTCAGAGATACATCACTCCGTCTCCGCCATGGCGAATCCGGTATAGTCGTTGACGTCAAAGTGTTCTCACACGCTGCAGGAGATGAGCTTCCCGCAGGCGTAAATAAAGTCGTCAGAGTTTATATCGCTCAAAAGAGGAAGATTTCTGTCGGCGATAAGATGGCAGGTCGTCACGGTAATAAAGGTGTCGTTTCAAGAATACTTGCTTCTGAAGATATGCCGTTCCTTGCCGACGGTACTCCGCTTGATATCGTTCTTAACCCGCTCGGCGTTCCTTCTCGTATGAATATAGGACAGGTTCTTGAGGTTCACCTCGGAATTGCCGCCAAAAAGCTTGGCTGGAAGATAATGACCCCTGTGTTCGACGGCGCAAACGAAAAGGATATTCAGGAATGCCTCAGAGCCGCAAAGCTTTGGCGCGATGTGTTCCCGAATGAAAACGTCAAGGGCAGGGAGCTCTATGAAGAGGTAACAAATCCGACGACAGGCGAAAAGGAAGTCGTTCTTATAACAGGCGAGGAATCATACGATCCCGAAACCGGAGACAGAATAGTCAAACCGTTCGACAACAATTATCTTGAATCCGATGAATTCAAGGAAAAGCTTGCGGCTTTAAGTGCCGAAAAACGTCTTAAGATAATCGACGGCAAGAGAACCTTGTACGACGGACGTACCGGCGAACCCTTCGATAACCCGGTAACGGTAGGTATAATGTACTACCTCAAACTCGACCACTTGGTAGACGATAAGATTCACGCCCGTTCCAACGGCCCGTACTCACTTGTTACTCAACAGCCCCTCGGCGGTAAAGCGCAGTTCGGTGGACAGCGCTTCGGAGAAATGGAAGTCTGGGCACTTGAAGCATACGGCGCAGCATATACGCTCCAGGAAATTCTGACTGTTAAGAGCGATGATATCACCGGACGCAGACGCGCCTACGAAGCGATCATCAAGGGGCAGAATATACCGACTCCGGGTATTCCCGAATCCTTCAAGGTTCTTATAAAAGAACTTCAGGCTCTTGCACTTGACGTTAAAGTGCTTGACGAAAACGGCGAAGAAATCAAGCTTTCAAGCCTTTGCGTCGACGATGAGCCTATGGTATATTCCAACCAGGCGGAGGCGGCAGCTATTGAAAACGCACTCGGTCAGCATGGTGAGGAAGATATCGAGGATTCATTTATCATCACAGATGCCGACGGCGAGGTCGCAAATATCGATGACGATTCCTTGGCTGAAGACGAGGAAGTTTATGAGGACGATTCCGATGATAAATATTCGAATTTCGATTCCGACGATTACGATGTCTGACAGATAACTCACAGAGCCGTACAACAGCTCGTAATGATATAATTCTTAATACAATATATTAAATATCGAACGGCGTGCGGATTGGTTTTACATATCCGCACCGTTCGATGAAAATCAATACTGTAACCGTAATCAGACTATTGCGGGGGTCAGTAAAAAGCGAAAAATTGTAATTTTTAGTTAGGAGAACAGCTGTGGAGCAAAAAGAATTCAGTTCAATACGGATAGGTCTGGCATCTCCGGAAATGATAAGATCATGGTCCTCCGGCGAGGTAACTAAGGCGGAAACCATAAACTACAGAACACTCAAGCCTGAGGTAGGCGGCTTGTTCTGCGAAAGAATATTCGGCCCGACAAAGGACGGTGTCTGCGCGTGCGGAAAATATAAAAATGCTCACGCGGGTACGGGCAAAGAAGTGCGCGTCTGCGAGAAATGCGGCGTTGCGGTAACAAGTAAAAAGGTCAGACGCGAGCGCATGGGACACATCGAGCTTGCGGCTCCCGTCTCACATATCTGGTATCTTAAATCCATTCCTTCAAGAATGGCACTTGTGCTCGATATTTCACCCAAACAGCTTGAACAGGTGCTTTACTTTGCCGAGAACGTAGTCCTTGATCCGGGAATCACTCCTTTGGTAAAGGGACAGGTGCTCAGCGAAAAAGCATATATGGATGCAAGGGAAAGCTACGAAAACGATTTCAGAGTCGGCATGGGCGCTGAAGCGATTAAAGAGCTCCTTGCCGATATAGATATCGAAGCTCTTGCCGAAGAACTTAAAGCAGAGCTTGTAAAGGCATCGGGACAGAAAAAGACAAGAATCATCAAACGTCTTGAAGTCGTTGAAGCATTCCGTAAATCCGGTAATAAGCTTGAATGGATGATACTTGACCTTATTCCAGTTATTCCGCCGGATATCCGTCCGATGGTTCAGCTTGACGGCGGACGCTTTGCGGCATCCGATTTAAATGAGCTTTACCGCAGAGTTATCGCAAGAAACATCAGATTGCGTAAAATGCTCTCTATAAGAACTCCTGAGATCGTTATAAGAAACGAAAAACGTATGCTTCAGGAAGCGGTAGACGCTTTGATAGATAACGGAAGACGCGGAAAACACGTAACAGGCCCTAATAACCGTCCCCTTAAATCTCTCTCTGAAATGCTCAGAGGTAAACAGGGACGTTTCCGTCAGAACCTTCTCGGAAAACGTGTAGACTATTCCGGACGTTCTGTTATCGTTGTAGGACCGACACTTAAGATTTATCAATGCGGCTTGCCTAAAGAAATGGCACTTGAGCTTTTTAAGCCTTTCGTTGTCAAACGCCTTACCGAAACCGGTAAAGCTTCCAATGTAAAAGAGGCTCAGAAAAAGATAGATAAGGTACATCCTGACGTTTGGGATGCACTTGAAAATGTTATCAAGGAGCATCCTGTGCTTCTTAACCGTGCACCGACACTTCACCGCCTGTCAATTCAGGCATTTGAACCGGTACTCGTTGAAGGACGCGCAATCAAGCTTCACCCGCTCGTTTGTACCGCATTTAACGCCGACTTCGACGGTGACCAGATGCCCGTACATGTTCCGCTTTCCGCAGAAGCACAGGCAGAGGCAAGATTTCTCATGCTTTCTGCAAACAACCTTCTCAAGCCGGCAGACGGACGTGCCGTTACGGTTCCTTCACAGGATATGGTACTCGGCTCATACTATCTTACCACTGTTAAATACGGCGAGCCCGGCGAAGGAAAAATTTTCCGTAACTACGATGAAGCGGTTATGGCATATGCCAACGGCGAGCTCGGACTTCATGCTCCTATCGCTGTAAGATACACAAAACTTATTAACGGCAAGGATCAGACAAAGCTTATAGGCGTCGAAACCGTTGAGGATGAAAACGGTAATAAAGTAACAAGAGTCATGAAGAATGACCAGAGTGTAACACTGGGACGACTTATATTCAACGAGCCGCTCCCGCAGGATCTCGGATTTGTCGACAGAAGCGATCCGGATAAACTGTTTGATCTTGAAATTGCTTTTGTTACAACCAAAAAGAAGCTCGGACTTATCGTCGATAAATGTATAAAGGCACACGGATTCGCAATTACCGCCAATGTGCTTGACTATATCAAACAGATAGGCTACAAGTATTCAACCCGCGCTGCAATTTCCATTTCGGTTTACGATATGACCATTCCGCCGGAAAAGAAATCTTTAATAGAAGAAGCACAGAATAAGGTAAATCAGATCGCCGAATACTTTGAGGACGGTGAGCTTTCCGAAGAAGAAAGATACGCAGCCGTTATCAAGGTCTGGGAAAAGACAACCGACGACGTCACAAATGCGCTTCAGATAGGATTCGACCAATTCAACCCAATCAAGATAATGAGTGATTCCGGAGCCCGTGGTTCTATCGCTCAGATGCGTCAGCTCGCAGGTATGCGTGGACTTATGTTCGCAACAAACGGACGCACGATGGAAATTCCGATCAAATCGAACTTCCGTGAAGGTCTTAATATCCACGAGTACTTCATCGGCGCAAGAGGTTCCCGTAAATCACTTTCCGATACGGCGCTCCGTACGGCTGACTCAGGTTACCTGACAAGACGTCTCGTAGATGTATCCCAGGAAGTTATAATAAGAGAAGAGAAGTGCGATACCACAAAGGGAATTTGGGTAAGCACGATAATGGAAGGCAACGACGTAGTCGAGCAGCTTAAAGACAGACTTATCGGACGCTATACGATGGGACCTGTTGTCGATCCGAAAACAGGCGAGGTGCTTGTTGAAGATGATGTTCTTCTCGGCGACGCAGAAATTGCAAAGATACTTGGAGCAAAGATCGAAAAGGTCTATATCCGTTCGGTACTTACCTGTCATTCAAGACACGGTATCTGCGCTCATTGTTACGGCGCAGACCTTGCATCCGGAAACATGGTCAACGTCGGCGAAGCTGTCGGTATCATAGCGGCTCAGTCTATAGGCGAACCCGGTACACAGCTTACGATGCGTACCTTCCACTCTGGCGGTGTCGCAGGCTCGGATATCACACAGGGCCTTCCCAGAGTTGAAGAAATCTTTGAGGCAAGACCGCCTAAAAAGACCGCTATTATTTCCGAGGTCTCCGGCGACGCTTTCATCGGCTTCGGCGAGACAACGAACGTACACGTTATCACTGTTATACCTGATGACGGCAGCGAGCAGAAGAAATATCAGATACCTTACGGTATGAGAATTACAATTCCGGAAGGCGCTCATGTTGAAAAGGGTCAGGCTATTACAGAAGGCTCAATGAACCCGGCAGATATTATGAGAATCTGCGGAATCGATGCCGTATATCAATATATAATCAAGGAAGTTCAGCGCGTTTACCGTTCACAGTCCGTTGAGATCAACGATAAGCATATCGAGATAATTGCTCGTCAGATGACAAGAAAGATCAGAGTTGAAGAATCAGGCTCCTCCGAACTTCTCTCCGGATCTGTTGTTGAGATCAATACCTTCGAGGATGCCAACAACGAGATTCGTGAAAGAATCGAAGCAGGAGAACGTGGACTTGAATATGCGGAAGGCACTCCCGTACTGCTCGGTATTACCAAGGCTGCACTTCAAACCGAATCCTTCCTTTCTGCGGCTTCATTCCAGGAAACAACCAAGGTTCTTACAGAAGCGGCTATTAAGGGCAAGGTCGATAACCTTCTCGGACTTAAAGAAAACGTCATTATCGGTAAGCTTATTCCTGCCGGAACAGGTCTTTCTCTCTACCGTAATGTCGGCATAGAAAGCAAAACAGACGAGTTCGTGGTTGACAGCAATTCATAATTATTCAGATATTTGAATAAAAAACCATAAATTATCGGAAGCTTCCGATATATATCAAACAGAAGTGTGCGTCGGCTTATCTGCCGATTGTACGCTTCTGTTTGATTGATGAGGCTTTTTTTCTTATACATTTGCTCAGATGCGCGGATTACAATATTCTATTAACACCTGCATTTCCTGAACAATATAAATTTTTAGCAATTTATTACACTAACATAAATCGTTTTTTGTGCAAAAAAGAGAAAAAAATGCTCATAAATAATGCACCTTGACAAAATTAAAGTGTAATGGTATAATATAATCTATGCTCGGTCAATGGGCAATATATTTTTATTGATACTTGTATGTATGAAATTCATGATTTTATACATATGTGTATATAAACATTAAAAAACGATTATCAAAGAAGGAGGAAAAACGAGAATGCCAACCTTTAACCAGCTTGTAAAACAGGGACGTCATGACAAAGTATATAAGTCAAAGGCACCGGTCCTTCAAAAAGGATTCAATACCCTTAACAACGTTCCGACCGATCAGTCATCACCTCAGAAAAGAGGAGTATGCACAAAGGTTTCCACAACAACACCTAAAAAGCCTAACTCCGCACAGCGTAAAATCGCCAGAGTAAGACTTACAAACGGTCTTGAAGCAACAGTTTATATCCCCGGCATCGGACATAACCTGCAGGAACACTCCGTCGTTCTCATCAGAGGCGGGAGAGTTCGTGACCTGCCTGGCGTACGTTACCACATTATCCGCGGTACACTTGATGCACAGGGCGTAGCAAACCGTAACCAGAGCCGTTCCAAATACGGTGCAAAAGTTCCGAAGAAAAAATAATCGCCAAGCTTTTGTCGGTTAAAATCGGAAAAATACTTGTCCGCATTTGCGGATAAATAGGTATACAGCATAAATAACGTTTGACCGTTTGATAATAAAGTACAGTTTTTTAATGTTTATGTACAGGCTGTCAACCGAGTCACTTACGAAAGAAATGCTTTCGAGTACCTGAGAGATCATTTATATTTAATGAAGGAGGGAAGTACAGTGCCGAGAAGAGGTCGTATATCCAAAAGAGACGTATTGCCGGATCCGTTGTATAATTCAAAGCTTGTAACAAAGCTTATAAACAACGTAATGTATGACGGCAAGAAGGGAGTATCCCAGAAGATCGTTTATGATGCTTTTGCTATTGTTGAAGCAAAATTGGGACAGAACCCCCTTGAAGTTTTTCAGGCAGCTCTTGATAACATCATGCCTGAGCTTGAAGTTAAAGCACGCCGTGTAGGCGGTTCAACTTACCAGGTTCCTATGGAAGTAAGAGCTGACCGTCGCCAGACACTTGGTCTTCGTTGGCTTGTCGGCTTCGCGAGAAAGCGCGGAGAACGCACAATGGCAGACCGTCTTGCAGCCGAAATAATGGATGCAAAGGCAGGAACAGGCGGAGCATTCAAGAAAAAAGAAGAAGTACACAGAATGGCAGAATCCAACAAAGCATTCGCACATTACAGATATTGATAGTATCTCAGTTGCTTTGCAAATTGTTGATATTCTTTACCATGTCGGAAAGAGATGCACTTCTGATTTTCAACATCAACAAAATTAAAGAATTAAACCAAACAGCTTTAAAGGAGACCAAATATGCCTAGGGAATATTCGCTTGAGTGTACTCGTAATATCGGCATTATGGCACACATAGATGCAGGTAAAACGACAACGACAGAGAGAATCCTGTTTTACACCGGTATTTCACATCGTCTTGGCGAGGTGCATGATGGTGCTGCCACAATGGACTGGATGGCACAAGAGCAAGAAAGAGGTATTACGATTACCTCCGCCGCCACAACATGCGCATGGCGTAATCATCGTATAAATATCATAGACACACCCGGTCACGTTGACTTTACGGTAGAGGTTGAGCGTTCACTCAGAATACTCGACGGAGCAGTAACGGTTCTTTGTGCAAAGGGTGGTGTTGAGCCTCAATCCGAGACAGTATGGCGACAGGCTGATAAATATAAAGTTCCGAGACTCGCATATGTAAATAAAATGGATATTACGGGCGCGGATTTCTATCATGTAATCCAGATGATGAAAGATCGTCTCCATACAAATCCCGTACCGATTCAGATCCCGATAGGTAAAGAGATGACCTTCAAGGGACTTATCGACCTTGTAAAGATGGAATCGGTTATATACAATGATGACCTCGGATGGGACATGACAGTCGGTCCTGTTCCGGATGACATGGTCGAACTGGCTGAAGAATATCGAAACAGCCTTGTTGAGTCGGTTGCCGAATCAGACGAGTCGCTTTTCGAAAAATACTGTGCAGGTGAGGAAATCACGGTTGACGAGCTTAAAGCCGCAATTCGTAAGGCTACGCTTGCCAACAAGATGGTTCCTGTACTCTGCGGAACATCATACAGAAACAAAGGCGTTCAGCGTTTGCTTGACGCAGTTGTTGATTATTTGCCGTCACCTCTTGACATTCCGTCAATCGTCGGCAAGAATCCGAACACTGACGAAGATGTCGTAAGACATCCGAGCGATACAGAGCCTTTTTCTGCGCTCGCTTTCAAAATCATGACAGACCCGTTTGTCGGTAAGCTTTGCTTCCTTCGTGTTTACTCCGGTACCATGAAGGCGGGCGACGCTGCATATAACCCAACAAAGAGACAGCGTGAAAGATTCAGCAGAATCCTTCTCATGCATGCAAATGCAAGAACCGAACTTGATCAGTGCTATACAGGCGATATCGTTGCAATTGTAAGCCCGAAGTGCACAACAACAGGCGACACACTCTGCGACGAACGTAATCCCGTAGTCCTTGAATCAATGGAATTCCCGGAACCGGTTATCCGTGTGGCAATCGAGCCTAAAACACGCGCCGGTCAGGAAAAAATGAGCATCGCTCTTTCCAAGCTTGCCGAAGAAGACCCGACCTTCAGAACATACGTTGATGAAGAAACCGGTCAGACTATTATCGCAGGTATGGGTGAACTCCATCTTGAAATCATTGTTGACCGTCTTCTCAGAGAGTTCAAGGTCGAAGCAAATATCGGTAAACCCCAGGTTGCATATAAAGAAACCGTCCGTAAGGCTGTTGAACAGGAAACCAAGTACGCACGTCAGAGCGGCGGTAAAGGTCAGTACGGTCATGTCAAGATCAGAGTTGAACCCAATGAGCCCGGAGCAGGATATCTTTTTGTCAATGCTATTACAGGCGGTGTAATTCCGAAGGAATATATCCCCGCAGTTGATCAGGGTATTCGCGGCGCAATGGAAAGCGGCGTACTTGCCGGTTACAACGTAGTCGATACCAAGGTCACACTTTATGACGGTTCATATCATGAAGTCGACTCATCCGAAATGGCATTCAAGATTGCCGGTTCAATGGCATTCAAGGAAGCTATGAGAAAAGCAGATCCGGTTCTTACCGAGCCTGTTATGAAGGTAGTGGTATATGTACCGTCTGAATATCTCGGTGATGTTATCGGCGATATCAACTCACGCCGCGGACGTATTCAGGAAATGAGCACTCAGCCAGGTATTGAACAGATTACCGCTTTTGTTCCGCTTTCCGAAATGTTCGGATATTCAAACTCGCTCAGATCACGTTCACAGGGACGCGGTCAGTATTCAATGGAACCGAGTCACTTTGAAGAGGTTCCGAAGTCGATTCAGGAAAAGATTATTTCCTCAAGAAAATAATTTTTTTCTGTCGGAAATCAAATTGTCTTGCAGTATAGCTTGCAATTAACAATAAAATTAAAAATAACTAATAACGGAGGATTTCAAAATGGGAAAAGCCACATTTGAACGCACCAAACCCCACGTAAACATCGGTACTATTGGTCACGTTGACCATGGTAAGACCACCCTTACCGCTGCTATCACAAAGACTCTGTCTTTAAGCAACGGTAATATCGAATTTCTTAGATACGATCAGATCGATAACGCTCCTGAAGAAAAAGCAAGAGGTATAACAATCAACACAAGACACGTTGAGTATGAGACTGCAAAACGTCACTACGCTCACGTTGACTGCCCCGGCCACGCTGACTATGTTAAAAACATGATCACCGGTGCTGCACAGATGGACGGCGCTATCCTTGTTGTTGCTGCAACAGACGGCCCGCTTCAGCAGACACGCGAGCACGTTCTTCTTGCTCGTCAGGTTGGCGTTCCTGCAATCGTTGTTTTCATGAACAAAACAGACCTCGTTGATGACGAAGAGCTCCTCGACCTCGTTGAGATGGAAGTAAGAGATCTTCTTTCCGAGTATGATTTCCCGGGTGATGAAGTTCCGATAATCCGCGGTTCCGCTCGTGACGCTCTTGAATCTGAGTCCACAGATCCTTCCGATCCCGTATACGCTCCTATCCTTGAGCTCATGGATGCAGTTGACAGCTACATTCCTACTCCTGAGCGTCAGTCCAACCTTCCTTTCCTTATGCCTGTTGAGGACGTGTTCTCCATCTCCGGACGTGGAACAGTTGCAACCGGTAGAGTTGAAAGAGGTACAGTTAAAGTCGGTGACGTTGTTGAAATCGTTGGTCTTTCCGATGAAAAGAAACAGACAACCGTTACAGGTGTTGAAATGTTCCATAAGCTTCTTCCTCAGGCAGAAGCTGGCGATAACATCGGCGCACTCCTTCGCGGCGTAGCTAAAGATGAGGTTGAACGTGGACAGGTTCTCTGCAAACCCGGTTCTATTCACCCGCACACAAAATTTGTAGGACAGGTTTACGTTCTTACCGAAAAAGAAGGCGGTCGTAAGAAACCCTTCTTCGCAGGTTACAGACCTCAGTTCTACTTCAGAACAACCGACGTTACAGGCGTTATCGAGCTTCCCGAAGGCGTAGATATGTGCCGTCCCGGTGATAACGTAAACATCACCGTTGAACTCATCACACCTATCGCTATCGAAAAAGGTCTCCGTTTCGCTATTCGTGAAGGCGGCAGAACCGTTGGTTCAGGCGTTGTCGGTGATATCATTGAATAATTGATCTTAAAGATTAATCTTCAGATAAATCTTCAGATTGATATAATTCATACCGTGAGACTGCCCGTATTGCGGCAGTCTCACGGGTGTTCGCTTTTGCATATAATAAAATAAATTATAAGTTCATAATAACAATATCTTTGGGGTTTGGTGAAATTCCATACCGGCAGTAAAAGTCTGCGAACTGTCAGAAATGACAGCCGAACAGGTGTGATTCCTGTACCGACGGTAAAGTCCGGATGAAAAAGGATATGTTTATACGGCTTTTTGCCGTAACAGGTCTGCTCCATGGCAGTCCTTTTTTATTTCCCCGAAGCCTTGATATGATCGGAAAGGCTTTAAATAAAAATGAAACCAAAAACAAATCAATCAGGAAAAAATAAATCCAATATTACCTCAAAAACGACCAAGCTTGTTATCCTTGGTATGCTTTGTGCAATAGGCTATGTCTGCACTCTTGTGCTGAGAATAGAAGTTCCACCGTTTCTTACATATGAGCCGAAGGACGCAATAATTACATTCGCAGGGCTTATCTACGGTCCGCTCTCTTCACTTGTGTTGTCTTTTCTTCTTCCGTTGCTTGAAATGGTTATCAGTCGCACAGGCATATACGGTATGATAATGAATTTTATAGCAGCTGCCGTTTTTTCATGCACGGTCTCGCTGATCTATAAGTCAAAAAAGAATCAAAAATCATTGTTGATCGGTGTATTTGCCGGCAGTGCAGTGCTTGTAGGCGTTATGATGCTTGCAAATCTTGTAATTACCCCATATTTCATGGGAGCATCGGTAAGCGATGTTAAAGCTATGATCCCTACCTTGCTTTTGCCTTTCAATGCGGCAAAGGGAATACTGAATTCGGCGATCGTTATTTTGCTTCATTCTTACGTTCTGACGGCTTTGAAAAAGGCAGGGCTTGTATATAACACCGAGGAGAGCACACTGCCTGCAACAGTTACAGAGAAGACGGTTGCAAGGTCAAAAGTATTGAAATATACGATTGCGACTGTTATCGCGGCAGTGCTTGCGGTCATAGCATTTGTACTGATCTTTGCACTGCTTAAGGGAAATTTAAAATAGATCTTAATCGGACTTAACGGCATATATACTGCCGCTGTTTCTGCTTAACGGATATACATCAGCTGACCGTGCGTGGCTGTGTATATCCGTTATTTGTATCTGCAGATAAAAAAACTTATAAAAACTATTGATTTGTCGAAAATAGTATGCTATAATATATTTTGACCGTATTTGCGGTAATACAATTGCAATAACATCATAAATCTTATCAAGAGTGGCGGAGGGACTGGCCCTGTGAAGCCCGGCAACCTATCGCGGCTTGCTTTGCAAGAAAACAAGCCTTCGGAAAGGTGCCAATTCCAAGGAGATGAGAGAATGCAAAAGCTCTCACCTCGTCAACGAGGTTTTTTTGTTGTTAAATTGAATGTTGACTAAGATAAGAAAGAGGTAAAACAAATGTCAGAAAACAAAAAAGAAAAGATCACGCTTTTTACATCGGAATCTGTTACGGAAGGTCATCCGGATAAAATCTGCGATAAAATTTCGGATTCAATACTTGATGAGCTTTTGAAGCAGGATCCTATGTCCCGTGTTGCCTGTGAAACGACCTGTACAACCGGACTTGTGCTTGTTATGGGTGAGATCACAACAAAAGGCTACGTCGATATTCAGCATATCGTACGCGAAACAGTCAGAGAAATCGGATATGATCGTGCGAAATACGGTTTTGACTGCGACAGCTGCGCCGTTATAAGCTCAATCCATGAACAATCTCCGGATATCGCACTCGGCGTTGACAAATCATACGAAGCAAAGCACGGCGATACAGATGAGCTTGATACCGGTGCCGGCGACCAGGGACTTATGTTCGGCTTCGCCTGCAACGAAACACCGGAGCTTATGCCGCTGCCCATATCACTTTCACATAAACTCGCATATAAGCTTACCGAGGTAAGAAAGAATAAAACGCTGAATTATCTCAGACCCGACGGTAAGACCCAGGTAACAGTTGAATATCATGATGATAAGCCGGTCAGAGTGGACACCGTTGTGGTTTCGACCCAGCATTCTGCCGACGTTGAGCTTGATCAGATCAGAAACGATATAATCAAGTATGTTATAGATCCCGTGGTTCCTGCGGAATTGCTTGATGAAAAAACAAAGATATATGTAAACCCGACAGGCAGATTCGTAATCGGGGGTCCTGCGGGTGACAGCGGACTTACCGGTCGTAAAATCATTGTTGATACCTACGGCGGTTATGCCCGTCACGGAGGCGGAGCATTCTCCGGAAAGGACCCGACAAAGGTTGATCGTTCGGCATCATATGCGGCAAGATATATCGCCAAAAACGTGGTGGCTGCAGGACTTGCAGATACCTGCGAGGTTCAGGTAGCATATGCTATCGGCGTTGCAAAGCCCGTATCAGTTATGCTTGATACAAGAGGAACCGCTAAGGTTCCGGAAGCGGATATTACCAAGGCTGTCCTTGAGCTCGTCGATTTAAGACCGGCTGCCATAATCAAAAAATTCGATCTTCGCAAGCCGATTTATGCACAGCTTGCGGCATACGGTCATATGGGACGTGAAGAGCTTAATGTCGGATGGGAAAAATGCGATATAGCAGAATTGCTCAGAAAGAAACTGCTGGGCTGATCCGGACACTGTTTGTCTGAGGATCAATTTAAAAAACGTGAAAGGAGGTCTCCGGAAAATGAGAGAGAGCAGCGACGATAAGCTTCCGAACGATTTTTCCGCTTTAAAAGCTTTAAAAGCGGAAAAGGATGTTCCGGAGATCTCCGGAACGGTCGAGGGTATTATTTACCGTAATGACGATAACGGCTATTGCGTGTTTGATATAAGTACCGACGCAAATGAGCTTGTTACCGTAAAGGGTATCGTCCCGACAATCGGCGAAGGCGACCTTATCACAGTCTACGGAAAGTGGACACATGACGCAAAATACGGAAGACAGTTTTCTGCCGAACAGTATAAAATCGATGTGCCGTCGGATTCAGCGTCGGCATTGAGATATCTTTCTTCAAGAGCGATAAAAGGAATAGGTCCCAAGCTTGCCAAAAAAATAATCGAGAAATTCGGAGATCAGACCTTCGACATAATAGAAAATCACCCTGATTGGCTTGCGGAAATTAAAGGAATTTCAAAAAGCAAAGCCAATGAGATATCCGAAGATTTTAAGTCAAAGGTTGGCATACGCAATGCCATGATGTTTTTCGGCGATTATTTCGGAGCGTCGCTTATAGTGAAAATATATAAGCACTTCGGCGGAAACGCGGTCGATATCGCGAAAGCCAATCCTTACGCACTGTGCGAGGAAATCGACGGAATAGGATTCGAAAAAGCCGATAACCTTGCAAAACGGATAGGCTTTCCCGAAGGAAGTCACGAACGGCTTAAGAGCGGAATAATATATGTGCTCAGACATAACACAATACAGAACGGTCATACCTGTCTGCCGCGTGAAAAACTTGTTATGGCAACCGCTGAAGCGCTTGAAGCCAATGAAAAAAACGTCGATTCCGCCATTTCGGAGCTGATATCCGAGAAAAGGCTTTGCATAAACATTTTTTCCGACACACAGTATGTATTTGATAAATATACATACGATTGCGAGAAATATGTTGCTTCAAAGCTTTTGCAGATAGACCGCATGAGCATTCCCGTTGATGTGACCGATGTAAACGCTTTTCTTGACCGTGAAGAAAATGAATCGGGAATAAAGTACGCCGGACTTCAAAGGCAGGCGATATCCGATGCACTGCTTTACGGAGTTCTGATTTTAACAGGCGGTCCCGGTACTGGAAAAACCACTGTTGTTAAGGCACTTCTTCATATTTTCGAGAGTATGGGATATAAGGTGGCATTGTGCGCTCCGACAGGCAGAGCCGCAAAGCGGCTTTCCGAGTCGACCGGAAAAGATGCCAAAACAGTTCACAGATTGCTTGAAATGTCATACAGCGGCGACGATACAAGCGATGATGCACGTCATTCAGAATTTATGCGGAATGAAAACAACCTGCTCGATGAAAACGTGATCATAGTCGACGAAGCTTCAATGGTGGATATTTACCTGATGTCGTCATTGCTGAAAGCCATAAAACCGGGCGCCAAGATGATAATTATCGGCGATGTTGATCAGCTTCCGAGCGTGGGAGCCGGCGATGTATTGCGAGACCTTATAGAAAGCGACAGATTTTCAGTTGTCAGACTGAATCAGGTCTTTCGCCAGGCGATGCAAAGCGCAATAGTGACAAATGCACATGAAATAAATTCCGGAAGAATGCCCGACCTCGGTATCAAAGATAACGACTTTTTCTTCCTCCCGAGAAATACCGATAAGGATATAGCAATGACTATTGCCGACCTTTGCAAAAACAGACTTCCGAAGGCATACGGAAGTAATATAATAAATGATATACAGGTGATCTCTCCGTCACGCCGCGGAGAGGGCGGAACCGACCATTTAAATATGCTTTTGCAATCGGTTCTCAATCCGTCTTCAAAATTCAAAAGAGAGTATATACATAAAGACGTCACATTTCGTGAAGGTGATAAGGTCATGCAGATAAAAAACAATTATGATCTTGAATGGCGGCGCCCCGACGATTCGGTAGGACAGGGGATCTTCAACGGAGATATAGGAGAGATAAGATCCATAAATCGCTCGGACTCCTCAATGAATATATTGTTTGAGGACAGAGAGGTGGTTTATGACTTTTCATTACTTGACGAATTAAGCCCGGCATATGCCATAACGGTGCATAAAAGTCAGGGAAGCGAATACCCGGTAGTAATAATCCCGCTTTATAATGCTCCGCCGATGCTCATGACGCGTAACCTGTTCTATACGGCCGTGACAAGAGCAGAGCGTATGGTTATTCTTGTCGGAAGACGCGAAATAGCCGAAAAAATGATCGAGAATAACCGTCAGTCATTGCGATATACCGGACTTGCAAAACGGCTTTTTATGCCTGAAAAATAATATGATACTCTTAAATTTTGCGCTTGCGTTTTTCGGAGTTTTATTGTATGAGCTTTGATTTTGATAGAAAAGATAAGATAAAACGTTTTTTAAAGGGAATATTGTGCGTTCCGAAATGTGTTTCATGCGGCGAGCGCCTGCCGATCGATCGACTTGATGACGGCGAAAATGTTCTTTGTGATAAATGCCGCGCGGCATGGGAAAAATCAAAAAGAACGGTTTGCCCGAAGTGCGGAAAAAACCTTTCCGAGTGCGTTTGTATAACAGACGCACTTGCGGAATCCTGTTGCAGTGTTCTCATGTCACTTGTGCCGTATAATCACGAAAGTGCAATGTACAGACACGTTGTGCAAAGCGTCCTGTTCAGAATTAAGGATTATAATGACTCCGAGCTCAGCAACTTTCTTGCTAAGGAGCTTTGCTTCCGTGTCCTCGGACTTGCATACGAGATAGGAAGCGAAAATATCTTTGTAACATTCGCACCGCGTTCTGCAAAAGCTAAGGCGTCCGCAGGACATGACCAATCTGAAATATTGGCAAAGAAGCTTTCCAAATATCTCGGTGCAAAATTCTGCCACGCCATTAAGAGGAAAAACGTATTTTCCGGACGTACACCGCAGAAAATGTTAAGTGAATCCGAGCGTTTGGCTAACGCACAAAGGTCATATGCTCCGACAAGAGAAATTGATAAAATAAAGGGCAGGTGCATCATCCTTGTTGATGACATAGCTACGACCGGCGCTACACTTGCCGCCTGTACCGGAATTCTTAAGAGCGCCGGCGCCGGAAGCGTTATCTGCCTTACCGTAGCCAAATCGGTTTTTGAAGCCGAACAAGACGAGGTAGAAATTATAGATCCAAAACAGCTGTCCGAAACCGAAGGGCAGAAATAATTACAGAAAAGAAAGGACAGACGGATGAAATCAAACCTGAATTTTTCAAGGAATATCGGAATAGACCTTGGTACCGCAACGGTTCTTGTGTATTCACAGCAGCAAAAAAAGATAGTAATTACCGAGCCGTCTGTCGTGGCAATTGACCGTAATACCGATAAAATAATCAAGGTCGGCGATGAAGCCCAGGAAATGCTCGGAAAAACGCCGGATAATATAGTCGCCATACGCCCGCTGAAAGACGGAGTTATCAACAGATATGAAATAACATTCAAAATGCTTCAATATTTCATAAGGAAAGCCTGCGGCTCGCGTATGCTTTTCCCGCCGAGAGTGGTTATATGTGTACCCTCCGAAATAACCGAGGTCGAAGAGCGTGCGGTGAGAGATGCCGCAATGGAAGGCGGCGCAGATAAGGTCGACCTTATAGAGGAGCCCTTGGCTGCGGCGATCGGAGCGGGACTCAACATAGGTGAACCGTGCGGAAACCTTGTCGTGGATATCGGAGGAGGAACTACCGATATAGCGGTCGTGTCTCTCGGCGGCATCGTGGTTTCCGATTCGATAAAGGTTGCAGGAGATAAGTTTGACGAGGCTATAATAAGATACGTCAGAAAAAAATACGGTATCCTTATAGGCGAGAGAACCGCTGAGGATATAAAAAAGAAGATCGGCGCTGTCTATGAGCACAGAAATCCTAAATTTTACGAGGTAAAGGGACGTTGCCTTACATACGGATTACCTAAGGTTGCCACCATAAGCTCATTTGAAATGATTGAGGCAATGATTGAGCCGATAACTGCCATACTTGACGCAGTATGCTCTGTTATCGAGCATACGCCGCCCGCATTATTAAGCGACATACTTAATAACGGTATAGTCATGACCGGAGGCGGAAGCCTTATCCCGGGATTTGCAAGACTTGTGGAAAAAGCGACCGGAATAAAAACAAGAGTAGCAGACGATCCCGTGTCCTGCGTTGCACTCGGTACGGGTATGTCACTTGAACACCCGGAGTATTTTTACTATTCAAGCAAAAGCTCCGGAAGAGCAAAAATAAAACGCTGAAATAATAATATATTTGACAGAATATTATATTTGATAAAGGGGGAGATATTTTGAATACGGAATATGTAATTAAAGGGCGCAAACCCGAAAGACTGTTCAGATTTTTCGAGGATATATGTAAAATACCGAGAGGATCGGGAAATGAAGAGGAAATCGCAAATTACCTTGTCGAATTTGCAAAAGCAAGATCGCTTGAAGCTCATAAGGATGAATTCAATAACGTACTGATAAGAATGCCTGCAACCGGGCAATATAAAAATGAGCCTGCTGTCCTTTTACAGGGACACATTGATATGGTCTGCGAAAAAAACAGTGATGTTGAGCATGACTTTCTGAAGGATCCTATCCGCCCGTATGTTGACGAAAGCGGCAAAATGCTGAGAGCCCGCGGCACAACTCTCGGCGGCGACGACGGCATAGCCGTTGCGGTAATGATGGCTATACTTGACGGCGAGCTTTCGGAGCATCCGTCACTTGAATGTCTGTTTACTACCAATGAAGAAGTCGGACTGACCGGAGCCGGCGGCTTTGATTACAGCGTCCTGAAAGCAAGAAAAATGATAAATATGGACAGCGAAAAGGATGGCTGCGTTATTGTAGGCTGCGCAGGCGGTGTAAGAAGCGATATATACGGAAACGCCGGAACGGTAGCCGTACCTGAAGGATATAAAACACTCAGAATCTCGCTTACGGGGCTTAAAGGCGGTCATTCCGGCGAAAATATAAATTCCGGCAGAGCAAACGCAAATAAGGTTATGGGACGAATTCTCTCATATCTGCTTGCCGATAATACGATCCTGCTCTCGGAAATCGTCGGCGGCAGCAAGGATAACGCTATACCGCGCGAATGTACCTGCGTTTTGTGTGTCGAAAATGCGAAAAAGGTAAAAAAAGAGACGGAAATTATTTCCCGGGTTATATCTGCCGAGCTTTCTGACGAGGACGCAGGTTTTACAGTGATATGCGAGCCCTGCAATACCCCATCAAAGGCGATATGCGCACAGGCGAGCGCTGCTCTTATCCGTCTTTTGAACGTGGTTCAGAACGGCGTAATAACAATGAGCAACGACGTTAAAGGCTTGGTTGAGTTTTCACGCAATCTCGGCGTAATATCTCTTTCGGACGGGGAATTCAGAATAGTTTTCTCTTCAAGATCTGCAATTGAAAGTCAGATAGATGCCTCGATAGCTCAGATAGATGATGTCGCAAGCCTTGCAAAAGCGGCATCCGAAGGTACTGCCGAATTCTGCACAAAGCATTACAGCAGATATCCCGGCTGGAAATATGCCAAGGTATCGCCGCTACGCGACAGCTATATGAAGGTTTATAAAAGACTGTTCGGCGAAGAGCCTGTAACCGAAATAATTCACGCAGGGCTTGAATGTGGCATAATCAGCTCAAAGGTACCGGATATGGATATCATTTCAATAGGTCCGAATATGGAGAATATCCATTCACCCGCCGAAGCACTTGACCTTGAGTCGTCCGAGCGTTTCTTTGAGACCGTAAAGGGAATACTTCTCGATAAATAAGCCGCGATGCGCGGTAAATAAAAAATAAAAGCAACCGTTGGTTTTGGGTAAAACAAAATTCGCGGTTGCGTTTTTTTGCATGCCGCTCCGAATGGCCATTCCTGAAAATTAAGGAAAATTCAGACAATATAGAAAAGTGTGACATAATTTGGTGCGACCGGTCGAAATGTTTTTGTCTTATATTGCCTGCACAGCCAATAAAAACACAAAAAAACTCTGTACATAAAACGAAAAATATGGTATAATGTTTTACATAGCAGAAGCCGGAAAATATTTGAATCAGAGTATCGAAAAACCTGAAACGGTAAAGTACACTTGATTTACGATAAAATTTTGGATGCTTTACCACTGTGTAAATGCTTCGTATACAGACCGGTATATAATAAGCTTATCCGGTATAGACCGGAAATCGACCGAAAGGAAGCTGCATTCAAAAGCAGCATTAAAATGAGCAGAGAAGAAAAAAACATACATAAAGACCGCAAGACGTACCCGGAGAGACAAACAGGAGTTACGCGCAAAAACAGCGATTTCAACGGTTCTCGAAATTTCAGAGATCAGCGACGTGCGCCGAAACGTGACTATCGCGACAGCTCATACGGCGAACATGAAAGAAATGCCGAGCAAAATTCGCGCCGATACGATTCGGATTTCGAGGATGAAGGCTGCGGCATAATAGTAGGCAGAAATGCTGTAAGGGAGCTTTTGAAATCCGGCAGAGATATTGATAAAATATTTGTCAGAAAAGGAGACCGCGAGGGCTCGATAGTTGTGCTTGTAGCTACCGCTATCGAACGTAAGATCCCCGTTGTTGAAGTCGAAAGCCAAAAGCTTGATACACTTGCAGGCTCCGGACAGCATCAGGGGATAGTTGCAATGGCAGCCGGGAAGGAGTATTCGACTGTTGAGGATATTCTTGCGATCGCGGCTGAAAGAGGCGAAAAGCCGCTTATAGTTATCGCTGACGGAATAACGGACCCGTATAATCTCGGCGCTATAATAAGATGCGCGGAGGGCTGCGGAGCACACGGGATAATAATACCGAAACGCCGTGCCGTCGGGCTTACACCTGCTGTTACAAAAGCCTCTGCGGGAGCTATCGAATATGTGGCTGTCGCCAAGGTCGTGAATATTGCCGCAACTATCGAACAGCTTAAGAAAAACGGCGTGTGGATATTTTCAGCCGAAGCAGGCGGCGAAAGCTGCTATAACGCAGATTTTGATATCCCCGCCGCAATAGTTCTCGGAAGTGAGGGCAACGGAGTTTCCAAAATCGTTAAGGATAAAAGCGACTATATTATCTCAATTCCCATGTACGGCAATGTGAATTCTTTCAACGTCTCGACCGCGGCTGCAATATTGCTTGCGGAGGCAGTGCATCAAAGAAAGAAAAACTGATTTGCAAACAGATAATTATAAAAGTCAATAAAAAACAGGAGGAACGGTTAAATGCAGAAAAAAAACAAGCCGGAAAACAGCGAAGATCTTTTAAAAAATCTTAAAGCTATGTTATCGGGCAACGGCTTCACGTCCGGGAAAAATACCGATTCCGGCAAAACGGTTTCTCATTCATCACGATCCAAAGGACATTCTGAAAATACAAAAGGCGAAGATGCAGGAAACGATGCCATAAATGCACAGCTTATGGAAACGCTCGCAAGAGCCAAGGAGAGAAGTAAACAGGCACCCGAAGGTCATGCGACAAAAGGTAAATCAGAATCACCCGCAATGAGTAAAGCAGAAGCTACTGCAACAGCTACAATGATAAAGCCTTCGGAAGGCTTATCAAAATTTGCGGGAACCCCGGAGATTTCGGCTAAACAATCCGGATCGGATAATGCGCCAAAAACGGAATCAAAGCCGAATACATTGCACGGATCCGAAAATCAGGCGGTAAACTCTAAAGAAAAGGCACCGGATGATTCATTGTCGATCTCAGCCCGCATCAGAAGTACGGTTGAAAATGAAATATCTCAGAGCAAAGTGCAGCCCGAAAAATCCGAAACGGATAGCGCTGCTGCTTTGTCACAGGATGAGTCAAAAAATGCGGTAAAATTTTCACCCGCAATCCGGGCAAAAAGTTTAACCGTGCCCGAGGAGCTTGCCGCAGTAAATGACGAGCTTTCCGATCTCGATACCGACTTCGGCGCAGAGGATACCCTTGCTGAGCCGTATGAAGAAGGATTTTTCGGCTCAAATCAGAGAAATGAGTCCCATCATACCACTGGTGCTTCGGAAAATATTATTAGAATGCCTGAAGTGTCGAAAAAGTCGGAAATATCGGAAAATGACAGATCTAAAAATGCCGGAGCAATCGTCTCTGCAATATTTGCAGAATCAGATCCGGTGGATTCGGATGCTTCAATGGAGTACATTACGGAAGACGATGATGACGATCTCGATATTTCGCTTGCGGATATAGTCACCGGAGCTCCTTCAAAGGGTGATGCTATGGGTGTGACCGATGAAACCGATAAGCATATATCCGAGATAGCACCGTCCCCTAAAAATGAAAGCGATATAAAAAAACGAGGCTTTATTGTAAACGATTCTGATATTGATAATACCGCGGATATCCCGGGACTTGTACAGCAAAACAGCGCAAAAGATCATAAATCTGCTGCCGAACGTAGCGAACGTAACGGTCGTAAAAAGAAAATCATATCGGATAACGATAAATCCGAAAAAGCGCTGAATGAAAACGATATAGCTCTTGCAATAGACTTCGGATATGAATACGAGCTTGCAAAAAAAATCGGATTTGAAAACGTTGAAGATAAAAGAAGAAAGCTGAACAATGAAAAAAACAGCGAAGATATCCAAAATGATCTGAGAAATACATACGGCTACTGCGGCAGTGAGTATGTCTCATATTCTCAAAACGAGGATATAAACGAGAAGTTTACAAGAATAGGCAAGCAGTTGAAAATACAAACCGTTGTTACGGCAGTTTTGCTGCTTATTGTGTTTGCATTTGAAAATGCCTCTTTGTTTACCGATAATCATTTCGGAATTGAAGTGTTTGCAAAGCATCCGGTATTGGTGAGCGCCGTGTCATTTGTTTTGCTGGCAATAGCGACTGCACTGTCGGCAAAAAAACTCGGAGGAGGATTTATAGATTCGCTTAAATTCAATGCCTCAGAATATTCGGTCACTGCATATTCCGTGATCTCAGTCCTTGTTTATGATATCGTATCAATGATACTTGTCTCAAAGGGTAAAGAGCAATTCATTATGCTGAATACGGTAGCTTTGTTCGGTATATTGATAGCGCTTGTGTCTTCCTGCCTGAATTATAAGCGCGAGGCGGCAACCTTTGCGGTCGTATCCGCAGAAGGGAAGAAATATATAGTCGAAAAATACGATCCTATAGTAAAAAGACGAAAGCCCGAACCGTCGGCAGACGAGCGTGACGCAGGCAAAAATGAGTATAAGGCTGTTTGCGTTGATATTCCCGGAGAGTATTTTGAACGGACGGCCAAATGCTCAAAATGGAAGAAACGACTCAATTTTATGATCCCGCCGATATTTGCGGCTGCTTTGGCAGTATTCCTCGTTTCATACATAAAAACCGGAGATCTCTATAAAGCCTATTCATTCCTTGTTTGTACGGTCGCACTTTGTATGCCGACATATATGCTGCTTTTCAATGCTGTGTCATTTATATATGCGTCCGTAAATATGCAAAAGCGGAATTGTGCCATAATAGGCGAAGGTTCCGTTGAAGATTATGCCGATGCTGACAGCGTCGTATTCGGCGAACGTGCTATGATCGAGGCAAAATTCAATAATATAGTCCGCGAGCGTTCATGCAGTGATTATGATATGGAGGATCTTATAAAATACATAGGCGCTATCCTTGCAGCATTTGACAGCTCTGTGTCGGACGCGCTGTCTGAAATCATCACACCGCAAAAATGCCGCGACGAAATATCAATTGTTTCAATTGACAGCGACGGCGTAAAAGCTTCGGTGAATTCCTCGCAGTATATTTACATAGGCGAACGCGATTTTATGGTGCGAAACGGCATACAGGTTCAGTCCGCTTCCGTAAAAGTCAACAGCGAGGAGATCACAATGACAGCAACAAAATATCTCTATATAGCTGTTGATGAGCTAATGTGCTGGAAGCTTGCTCTTGATTATATGGTCAAGCAGGAATTTCTGGATATGGTAGCTATCTTTGCCGATGAGGGCATAGCTATTGACGTTGAAACGGTAAACCCAAACATAAACGAAGGGCTTATGGCAGAGATGCACATCCCCGCCTCTGTACATTTTATCCGCCCTGATAAATTCGGCTTCAGTAAAAGGGAGCCCATCGAAAACAACGGAATAACCGAGAATTCCGAAACGGCAGGACATGAAGTCGTTATATCAAGCGGGATCGTATCAGTGAAGGAAAGCGATATTGCATATCCGCTTATCTGGTGTAAAAGACTGAAAAACAACCTTCGTCTCGGGCTTAAATTGGTCTGTATACTTTCGGCACTCAGTGCGGTATTTCTGTCCGTGCTCGCTGCCTTTGAATTGTATGCTCTGATGGATTCGGCAATCCTTTTGCTGATATCCTTCATTTTGAATGTACCGTCAATGCTCGCGGGAATATTTATGAAACCGATAAGATCCGGCAACGATGAAAACCGGGAAATTAACGATGCTATCCAAGCGGACGACCAAAACTAAAATAATAAACTCAGGAATGCAAAATGAACAATAAAGAAAACAGTGTTGAAAATAACATTATTCCGGATAAATCCGGACTAAAATATCAGGCGATACTTAAATCGGTAAGCAAGCCCGGACGCTATTCCGGCGGTGAATTCGGTCAGATTATAAAAAATAAGGCTGATATTAAAGCCAGATGGGCGTTCTGCTTCCCGGATACATATGAGATCGGTATGTCCAATCTCGGCGTAAGGATACTATACGGAACGCTTAATCAGGAGCCGGATATATGGTGTGAACGGGTATATGCTCCATGGACGGATATGGAGGAGCAGATGCGTAAAAACGGTATTCCACTGTGCGCACTTGAAAGCGGCGACGCACTAAAGGATTTTGACATTATAGGCTTTACGCTTCCGTATGAAATGAATTATACCAATGTTACGAATATGATCGACCTCGCCGGTCTGCCACTGTATTCAAAGGACAGAACCGATGATATGCCTGTGATCATAGGCGGCGGCTCCTGTGCGTATAATGCCGAACCTCTTGCCGATTTCTTCGATTGTTTTTCGATCGGAGAGGGCGAGGAAGTGTTGAGCGAGTTTACAAAGCTCTACATAAAAATGAGAGAAAACGGTACTTATACAAAAAAGACCTTCCTTCATGAAGTCGCAAAAAGTATCTCAGGAATATATGTACCGTCACTTTATGAGGTGACTTATAACGAGGACGGAACGATAAAGGCATATACGAGAGTATATGACGATATTCCTGAAAAGGTCAGAAAACGTATCATCAAAGATATGGATAGGGCCTTTTATCCCGATAAAATCGTCATGCCGTATATCGAAGCTGTACATGACAGAATCATGCTTGAGGTGTTCAGAGGCTGCATCAGAGGTTGCCGCTTCTGCCAGGCAGGTATGATATATCGCCCGGTGCGCGAAAAATCTCCCGAGGTTTTGTGCAAACAGGCAAAGTGTCTCTTTGAAAATACGGGCTATGAGGAAATATCACTTATATCTCTTTCAATAAGTGATTATACCAAGCTTGAAAAACTGACAACAGATCTTTTATCATGGACAGATAAAAATATGATATCCCTCTCGCTTCCGTCTCTGCGTGTTGACAGCTTCTCGAAAGAGCTTATGGATAAGATAGGTACCGTACGTTCATCATCGCTGACATTTGCACCTGAAGCAGGTACACAAAGGCTCCGTGACGTTATAAATAAGAATGTGACCGAGGAGGATATTCTCCGAGCCGTGAACGTGGCATTTGACGCAGGTAGAAACGTAGTAAAGCTCTATTTTATGTCCGGACTTCCGACAGAAACACTTGAGGATATCGAGGGAATAGCGGATACCGCCCAGTCTGTGGTCAAGGCATATTTCGCAAATCCAAATCATAATAAACGCCGTCCTCCCGCGGTTACAATAAGCGTTTCATGCTTTGTTCCGAAACCGTTTACTCCGTTTCAATGGGAGCCGCAGGATACATTTGAAATGCTTGAGGAGAAGCAGAAGCATCTCGGCGAGCATATTACGGACAGATGCATAAAATATACTCACCATGATGCAAAGGTATCAAGGATCGAGGCGGTGCTGGCAAGGGGCGACAGAAGACTTTCAAAAGCACTTGAATTGGCACAGAAGCGCGGATTTGCCTTTGACGCATGGGACGAAAGATTTGATTACGATAAATGGATAGAGGTCATAAAGGACGCAGGACTTGACCCGGCATTTTACGCAAACCGTGCATACGGGCTTGACGAAATACTTCCGTGGGACGTTATCGACTGCGGCGTAACCAAGAGCTTTCTCATTCGCGAACGCGCAAAAGCATATGAAGGAAAGAGAACACCTTCATGTCGTGAAAAATGCTCCGGCTGCGGCGCAAACAGCCTCGGCGGAGAGAGAACCTGCTGTCCTAAAAAAGAAAAAGCTGAGGAAAACGAATAATGAAATATTGCTATACAAAATGCGACTTGCCCCTTCTTGAAAAGCCGGTGTTTGTCCGTGTCAGATTTTCAAAGCTCGGATCGCTTCAGTTTATCTCACACCTTGACCTTCACAGAACCATAAACCGTGCAATAATCCGTGCGGGCATACCGGTATGGTATACACAAGGCTTCAACCCGCACACAAAGCTTGTATTTGCTACCCCGCTTTCGGTCGGCACTCAAAGCTTATGCGAATATCTCGATATACGCATAGACCGCGAAATCACACCCGAAGAAATCAAAAACCGTCTCAATTCCGAATTGCCGGATGAGATACGCATATTAGACGCATATTTCCCCGATACAGAGTTTTCCGATATAATATGGTCATCATATACAATTAAGATATATTCATGTCCACCGACAAAAAACAGCCTTTCTGCAATAAACGAACTGTTTTCGCGGCAGGAGATACTCATGCTGAAACGCTCAAAGGCGGGAGATAAAAACGTAAATATAATACCGTATATCAAAAGACTTACCGTCGATGCTGAGGACGATATAACGGTTATCCGTGCCGTGCTTTCCGCCAACAGTCAGAATTATCTGAATCCGGAATACCTTATAGGCGCAATAAAGAGTGAGACGGATATCCTGAGCGCCGAACCGACAGAAAATCTCTATACAATAATAAGGAATTCCGCCCTGACCGAAGACGGCGAGACAGAATTCAGATAACAAAGAGAAGAAAATATTTTAAAATTCAAATACTTTTGACAACTAAAAGATGGTGTCGGAAAACTCAAAAAAGCTTTCTGACATCGCCTTTTTATTTGTATCATTGCCTGTAAGTCATTGTAATTTAATAATCGTTTTGTTGCCCGCTTTTCGATTGTTTCTAATCCGCTCCCCGTTCCTCCCCTCTCACGAACAGCTTTATGAAAAGCATTACGGAAAAGGTAAACATTGAAAGCGAGCTCTCATATTTGATCAAAAGATAAACCGATATCATCCATAAAAAACAGATACTTGCAAATGAAAAAATATCCACGACCGTATCCGCAGTGCGGACACCCGCGCGCTCGCAAAGGATCGAATGAAGTATCCGTCCGCCATCAAGATTTCGGACGGGCAGGGTATTTATTATCATAAGCGAAGCGTTTACGCGGCAAAAAAACAGAGCTTCTTCAGACACGGCGGGAAGCCTGAAATATAAATGAAACGAGCTTCCTATGAGAAAGCATAAAAGATTCATAAAAGGACCCGCAGCGCAAAGTAAGCGCTCGCTCCGATATGAATGTATCCCGGATGTCATAAGCAATGCTCCCATAAGGTCGAGCCGCATCTTGCTTATCCTGATATTTAGCATTCGCGCTGCAAAAATATGCCCGAGCTCATGCAGAAACGCGGCTAGAAATATCAATGTCGTATGTAAAATATTACCCGAAAACAGCGCGTAAACCATGACTGTAAGCGCGCCGTAATTCACCTCAAACGTCGAAAGCAGTCGCTTCCTTAGCTTTGACCTTTTATTCATTTGCTCCGAATTTATTTTGCCTTTGTTCGTATTGTTCACCGATATATTCCCACGGATCAATTGCAGTACCGTGGACCCGTATCTCAAAATGCAGATGAGGTCCCGTAGCGCGCCCGGTGCTTCCCGCCGTCGCTATTACCTGACCTACGCTTACATAGTCGCCTTCCTTGACATTTACACTCGCACAGTGTGCGTAAAATGAATCGTGCGTGCCGTGAGATATCAGAATATAATTGCCGTACGACCGGCTGACCCCGACCTTTGTCACCTGACCGTCTGTGTACGCCATGACCTCTCGCGATTCGCTTGCAGAAATATCAATGCCGCTGTGAAATTCATACCCGGCAGCCGCATAGCCGGAATTGTCAAACGGATCGCTTCTCCAACCGTATTCTGACGTGATTCTGCCGTTAAGAGGAAATACCTTTGCCGGCACGGAAACTGAAGTCGTGATCGCCTCTTCCGCGTTTGAGTCGGAATGCCCGTTTTTTGCGGCATCCCGTTTCTCGAAATGTTCAAAAAACGGCAAAGAAATCAACAGCAGAATTGCAGAAACAAAAAGCATGCATATTGCAATACGAGAGTTCTTGTATGAGCTGCACATTTCCTCTGATGTAATGTTTTTTGCCCTATGCAATTTCTTTATAAAAATTTTTATCCCCGAATTATCGAAAAGCTTCAAAATATTATCCTCATTATATATTTTTATGATACATATATAAAAATATATGCATCGACAGCTTGTTCAATTCGGGAAAAGAAAAATCGGCAATATGTAAATGCTGTAATACAATACGCTTTTATCCTTGACAAGAATAATTATCAATGGTATAATTGTGCCGAAAACAAAATTCTGAACAACAAACGGAGGAAAGACATGGACCAGAATAAAATCAATAATCCGGATATAAAAGGGAAGCACGATTCGCTTAATTTCCTGATGTATGTAATATATTATTTTTCCGCTCTCGTTCTGTCGACCCTTATCTCCGAAATAATACTGAAATTTCTCGATAAAATAATGAATATTGATTTTTTTACTTCGGTTGTGGTAAATTGCGTTATAAGCATGATAGTTTCCGTCGCCATCATATTCGGATTTGTATTCAAAGATAATTATCGTTCTAAAAGCTATCAGGTAAAATATATTTTGCTTGATTCAGCCGTAGCGGTACTTGTCAATGCCGTAATCGGTTTTATCGACGGCTTTCATCCTTTTACATCGGGATGCGCCAGAAATCTCGGAGGAATAATTAAATTGGGACAGGATCTTGGCTCCATGGAGGACTTCGACGATGTGGGCAGACTTGTAAAGCTTGCCGCTTTTGCAATAATATCCGCTCTTCTTGTCGTTACTTCATTACTCTCCGGAAAAGCAGGGTACAATAAGAGACTTTCTCAACAAAAATTGCTCTTAAACCACACCTCGCAAAATGATATAAAAAAATAGTTGCTGTTAAAAACTTGAGATTTTTAACGCCGCCTTTCAAAGCATATTATCAATGGTTGCATATGTATAGACAAAATGTAAACATTGAATAATATGCTCTTTTTTTATAAAAAACTATTGACAATTGAATGACCACTCAACTATAATATACACGTAATCAGTTGAATGTTTGCTCAATTGTTCAATTGAACAAATGATATGTAATTTTGAAAGGAAATTTGAATTATGAAAAAGGTATTTCTTCTTGAAGGACTTGATTGCGCAAACTGCGCTGCAAAAATCGAAAAGGCTGTTTCCGAGCTTGACGGTGTTAAAAGCGCTTCTGTAAACTTTATTACGACCAAGCTTACGATCGAAACCGAAGAAGATACGGTCAGCGACGAGTTTCTCAAAAAAATTAAAAAAACCGCAAAGAAAACCGATTCTGATGTTACAGTAAAAGAACTGTAAAATAACTCAAAACATAAAAGATTATAATAAAGCAACACAGGTAAAGCCTGATAAATAAAAACGCAAAGGCGGGCGCTAATGTCATGAAAAAAATCCAGAAGGGTATTATCAAACTTTCAATATGCACGGCTGTCGCTGTTGCCGGCTTTGTATCCGAAAAGCTTGGCGCACCGACATGGCTGTTCATAACTCTTTATATGCTTGCTTATGTTGCAAGCGGATATGATGTACTTATCGATGCAGCTAAAAATATATTCAGCGGCAACTTTCTTGACGAAAACTTCCTTATGGCAGTAGCTACGATAGGAGCTGTAATTATAGGTGAATATACGGAAGCCGTAGCTGTTATGCTGTTTTTCCAGGTCGGTGAATTGTTTGAAAAATATGCCGTCAACAAATCGAGAAGCTCTATCACTGAGCTTATGAATATCAGACCGGATTATGCTAACCTCAAAAAAGGCGATGCATGGGAAAAGGTCGATCCAGAGACAGTCAATCCGGGAGATATAATTATGGTGTCCGCAGGCGAAAAAATACCGCTTGACGGCGTCGTGATTGGTGGTACTTCAATGCTCGATACCTCAGCATTGACAGGCGAGTCCGTTCCGAGAAGTGTAAAGACCGGCGATGAGGTCATAAGCGGCTGTGTAAACCAGAACGGTGTTCTTGAGATCAGGGTAGCCAAAGCTTTCGGCGAGTCTACCGTCAGCAGAATACTTGATCTTGTCGAAAATGCGACTGCCAATAAATCAAAATCGGAAAAATTCATTACGAAATTTGCAAGATACTATACCCCAATCGTTGTCGGAACGGCTGTCGCACTTGCAATAATTCCATCGATAATCACAGGAAATTGGTCGGAGTGGGTATATCGTGCACTTGACTTTCTTGTAGTTTCCTGTCCGTGCGCACTTGTTATTTCGGTGCCGCTAAGCTTTTTCGGCGGAATAGGCGGAGCATCCCGTATGGGCGTTCTTATAAAGGGAAGCAACTATCTTGAAGCTCTTGCCAAAACCGAAACAGTCGTATTTGATAAAACAGGTACTCTCACAAAAGGTGTGTTCCAGGTTACGGATATCAAGCCGTGCGAAAAAGTAAATAAAAATGAGCTTCTCAAGGTTGCGGCTTATGCCGAAAGATTTTCAAATCACCCGATAGCAATATCGCTCCGTGACGCATATAAAAAACAAAGCGGTGAAGAAATACCCGCATCGGATAATACGGATTTTGAGGAGATCTCCGGACACGGCATAAAAACAGTCGTCGACGGCAGTGTTGTATGCGTAGGAAATCTTAAGCTCATGGCAAAACTCGGACTTGGTGTCTCACCTGCAACCGAGGTCGGAACTGTCGTATATGTTGCAAAAGACGATAAATATCTGGGCTACATCGTTATTTCGGATATAGTAAAGGATGATGCGGCTCTTGCCATAGCCTCACTTAAGGAAGTAGGCGTAAAGAATACGATAATGCTTACAGGTGATAATCACGCCGTTGCAAATGATGTAGCAAAGCAATTAGGCATTGATGAGGTATATTCAGAGCTTCTTCCGACCGATAAGGTAGCTAAGCTTAAAGTTGTGCTTGACAATAAAACCTCCGGTTCTTCGGTGGCATTTGTCGGTGACGGTATCAATGATGCGCCGGTGCTTGCAGGGGCTGATATCGGTATCGCCATGGGCGGTCTCGGATCTGACGCAGCAATAGAGGCGGCTGATATCGTTATAATGACCGATGAACCGTCAAAGATTTCCGACGTAATAAAGATTTCTCGCAAAACACTCAGAATTTCAAATGAAAATATAGTGTTTGCACTTACTGTAAAGGTCATCGTACTCGTGCTTTGCGCAATCGGTGTTTGCGGAATGTGGGCGGCGGTCTTTGCCGATGTAGGTGTATCGGTTATCGCTATTCTTAATGCAATGAGGGCACTCAAATATAAAAAATAGCTTACAGGATAAAACTAACAGATAAAACGGGCAGTCACGCTTGACGTGACTGCCCGTTTTTATATGTTAATAATGCTTTATATACAAGTCAGAAGCAAAGACACACGATAGAGCCTATCGTTACTCCCAGCAGAGCTCCCATCAATACCTGAATCGGTGTATGCCCTACAAGCACCTTTAATTTGTCCGAATCGCTGACTTTATCAGAAAACAGTGTGTCGAAAAGTTCATTGATTCGTTCGGCGTGTTTTCCTGCCTCACGGCGTACACCGGCGGCATCATTCATGACTATTATAGCCAAAACTCCCGAAATAGCAAAAAAAGGTGAATCCGCACCGTGAAGGATAAGGGCAGAGGTGGTTAGAGCCATAACCGTTGCGGAATGTCCGCTCGGCATACCGCCGTCGCTGAACAGCTGTTTTAAGCTGAACTCATGATGAACGAGTAGCCTGATTATGGTTTTCAGTATTTGCGCAATCAGCCATGAGCCGGCAGCTGACATAAGCATTTTGTTGGTAAAAATTTTGCAGAGTATATTGATCATTTAATTTTCCTTTTAAAGATTATGTAAATGCTGTGCGGAGCAGGCAGGGGCGTAAGCTTTACTTTTCAATACTATAATAAATGTTGACATTATTTGAAGGAATCAAACAGCGTCTGAATCTTCTTTATGTCTTTTTCAATTGAAATCTTGGCGGTTCTCATCTTGGTTGTCCAAGCCATGCTGAGCTTACCGGATACTGCATCCTGATAGTTGCTGTCAATGGCACCATTGCATATTACCTTGTAGAACACTCTTGAAAGGTCGTATACAACATTCTCGCGGATTATATCGTACATTTTCGAATATTCGCTTCCTGCGGAATATTTGATCTTCATGGTGATCTCGAATATGCTCGGTGTAACAAGTCTGTAGCTCTCCGATGCAAGACATTCAAGTACGGCCGCTGCCATATCGGCTTTTTTGGACATTCTCGTAACCGAGTAGAGAGAGAATGGATTTCCGAGAAGTGTACGGTAGTCTTTCTGATTTGAATCATATTTCGGAATCGGAACGATACCTATCTCGAATTCGTCTGTTTTTACATCGGTTATAACGATATCCGCACGGTCGGTCACAAAGAGAGAGCGTCCCTCGGCAAATATTGTTTTGTAGGCTTTGCTGTCAATAAGACCGGCGTCGGATTCAAAGAATGTTGATATCTTTTCGATAAGCTTCATGGTCTTTTCACCCTTGTAGTCATCACTGAGCATAAGCTTACCGTTAGTGTCCTTTACAAGACAGATGATGTTACTACCCTGAAGATAAGCGTCAAGGTGAAGAGCTCTTGTTACATGACCGAAGGTATCGGTCGTATCCTTTGTGCCCTGTCCGCCGCCCGGAGCGTCTTCATAGCAATCCTTAGACATTTCAAACATTTTTTCAAGCGTCCATTCGTTGCTGTCAACAAATTTGATGGGATCCTCGAGATTGTGGTCAGCCAGCATCTGCTTGTTATAGAAAACAACATACATCATGTAAAGCACGTTTGTGGAAATGTCACCCGAAGCAAAATGAAGCTGATCGTTTATCGTGCTCTGTTCGAGAAGGGATTTGCTCCACCACGGCTTCTCAAAGTCGATGTATTTGAGTGTACGGAGATTTCTTGTAAGAGAGTTGTATGTAAGCGCACCTATTGTACGGCTATGCGCGGAAGCTATATCGTAGCTGTCTGAGCCGTCTGTTCCGCCGCTTTCGTTTGCGGCTTTGACCTTGCTTACAAATGTCTGGTAATTTCCCGAATTGCCTTTGCAGGGGATGTAATTGAGTTTAACCTTGAGGCGGTTTGTAACATTGAGATTGCGTTTGTAAATTGCGCTGTCAACAAGGCTGCCCTCATATTGTTCAACGAAATATTCGGGGTTTTCAACGTCTTCCCAATAGATAATATTGATTGTCTGACCACCGAAGTCAAGGTCTTTGAGACCGTCACGAATGTATCCGTTTTCATCCGTGTCCAGTTGCGTCTGATCCGGTGTTTTGGTTTCGTTTGTGTTGTCCGATGAACTTGGACCATCGGGCTGTGCAACGCTGTCTGATTCCTTGGTGTGGTTGCTGTCGATAGGTTGATCCGGTTGTTTGGTGCAGGATACGACAAAAGCAAATACCATAATGGTGCAAAGAATAAACGAAATAATACGTTTTGTCATGTGCTTTATTCCTTTCGGTAAAAATAAATCATTCCCAACAATTAAGGATAAAAAATTGTAACATATTTTTCTTTCAATGTCAACCTCTACATTGGAATAACTTATTAACCAAATATTAAATCGTAAATCAAAAAGCGATATATCATGCCGAAAAATATCGGTAAATATATCGCTTTGAATTTTAATGCTTATAGCCGTTTTTAAACGGTCTGACAGAGCTGTCAGCGGTTATCCGGATCCGTGCTTTGCACCTTTTTCTTTGCGTGCTTTTTTAAAATGATCGAAGCGCACATATATGTCAGAATTATCAGACACGAAGCAAACGGAGCAGTCAGGGACGTGGAAGATCTGCAGCCTTTGTCGTCTGACGGCTTTTGCGTTTCGCTTTCCGAAGGCTCACTGCTTTCGGTATCAGGCGGCACGGAAGTGCTCTCGCTTCCTTCGGGAAGATTACCTGAATCGCTTTCCGAAGCACTCGGAGACGAGCTTTCGCTTTCGGTATCCGTGTCATCCGACGGCAAGTCGCTGTCCGATGGTTCGGGCAAAATTTCACTTGTCTTGGTAACAGTTTCGGTCAAAAGACTTTCCGCACTTTCGGGAATACCGATCATGGTGACAAGGCAGGAGAGGCTTTTCTGTATGTCATTGACCGACGGTGTATATTCATCGGAATTTGCACCCGGGATCACCGCACCGTCGCTTAACCATTGATAACGCACGCTTTCGCGGAAGATATCAAAAATATCCGATGAAACTGTCGCCGTAAGTTTTTCGCCTTTTTCTGCGTTTCCGGAAATATTGACCGCAAGTCTGTTTGCAACCTTATCGCCGTCAACATTTACCGAGAGACTGTATATTGTCATTTCTACGCCTCCAAGTGACGAAAGCTGATATTTGCCGTCGCTTTTCTTTACAGATGCGATTTCTTTGCAGTCTTTCTTAAGCGAAAGTGTTGATGTGATATTGTCATATCCGAAAACATATTCACCGACTGTGTTGTCTGTGCTGTTGCATTTCAGCTCGTTGCCGCAGAACAGGAATCCGCTATCGGTCTTTTCAAGAATTCCCGGAATAATGCTGCCTGCGGAAGCGAAGCTGCCTTTTATTGTGATCCTCCAACTGTTTGTGGAGGGAAGTGTTATACCGCTCTCTAAGTTCAGAGAGTCATTTTTACCAAAGCGGTACCCGTAATCTGAGCTTAAAAATTTTGTTGAACCTTTAATAAGCTTCATTGTGTAGTTGCCGCTGTCGTCGGTAAGGGAATTGTTAAAGCCGAAAACTATGCTGTCTCCACCACCTCTGTTTATATTCTTTTGCTTAAGCTTTATGTAATCGATTATCGCGGCATTTGATGCACCGGTAGTCCCGGAGACCCCGCTGTTTGTGAACTGCAGATCGGTATTGATTGCTGCGGATGAAAGAAACTCTCCGTCACGGTAAAGCTTTATCTGTTTCTGTGCGGAGGTGTATTCGATCCTCCATATGTGGAATGACGAAAAGTCCGCAGCAGCTACCTTAAGCTTTACATATGCCCCCGAGGAATATCTGACTCTGAAGCCGGGATCGGTTACATTGGCAAATATGGTGTTTGAACCGCCTGCATTTGCAAGGATGGCGGTATTTTTTGTAATTGTTCCTCTCATTTCAAAAGCCCAATCCGCAGATCCTTTGAGCCATATTTCCTCAAATGAATAGTTGTTTTTGGAATAAACAAGATTGACCGATTCGGCTTCAAAGCTTCCGGAGCCATTCGGCGTAAGCTTCAAAAGTCCGTTTGATTCATTAAGTTCGTTTTCGAATTCAAACGTATATGCTGCCTTGGCATCAAACATATAGTATACTTTCAGATTTTTTATGTGTGCATATTTGTTTTCTGTTGTAATTGAACCGGTCTTTCCGATTTGCGAAAGCGTCATACCTCCCGGAAGTATCTCGGTCGACTGAAGCTTACCGTCTTTGTAAAGATAAAGCAGATTGAGCTTGCTTTTGTAGTAAAACCGCCATGTATTCATTGAATAGAAATCATTAATGTTACGGACAGAAAGTGTAATAGCCGTTCCTTCCGCGCCTTCTGGACCGTAACGAAGCTTGAAGCCCTTTGTGGTGCCGTCGGAAAGATTAATATATATCTGTGACGAATTGTCGTAACTGCCGAGTACCGCGAACTGGGTTGAAGCCCCGTCAAGCTTCATAGTAAATTCAAGCTCCCAATCGCCGGACGTTCCGAGTTTTAAAGCCTCTGAAAGCTTATACCACGTCTGCCCGTCAGAGAATTCAAGCGAACCGTCAGCAGCAATTTTTTCGATACCGCCTTCAAGTTTGAGCTCTGTGCTTCCTGAAACGGGAGAAAGTCCCTTTGCAAAATTAAAGGCGACGTCGGGAGAGGCTTTGACCGATGCGGGGGCGGACGCTTCGTATTTGCAGCCGGGAACAAGCGCCTGAGCCGCGGTATTTGCCGCCATAAGCTTTCCGCAAAGGTCATGACCTGCCTGCGACATATGAAGCATATCGCTGTTTATGAGTGACGGGTCAGCCTGAATGTAAGGCTTCATTTCGCATCCCATGTAGATGTTGTCCATTTCGGAAATTATTCTGTTGTGCTGTGAGCGAATCCATGTAGTGTAGGCACGGTCGGAGGAAAAATATTCGAAAAACGTACCGAATTCGAAGTCGGTTTCGGCAAACAGCGTTTCAAAGCAGGAAACTACCATCGCATGATAATTCTGATTGAAATTGCTGCCGGCATCAGCCGAGCCGTGGTTAAAATAGAAGAACTCTCTGTATATCTCAAAGTTTTTGCTTTCGGACATCAGCTCTTTTACTCTGTCATATTCCTTTTTCGCACCGATATATGTTTTGCCGTTTTTTTGCCATTCGGCAATCTTGATCCCGGGATCGGCGGCGTTGATAAAAAGAATCTTTTCTCCGGTAGTTTTATACCATTCGTTCGCAAACGCCTGTCTGACGCCCTCAACTCCTGCACCTGTTCCGTCCGTTGCACCGAGTCCGCGCGGAATCGTGTTGCCGTTGCTTGCCTGAGTGTTTCCGTCGTAGCCTATATCATATGCCGTTCCGGGGCGTATTTTTTCGGCAAGCGCTGCATTTCCGCCGCGACCGTACGCATTGCTCTGCCCGACGGACATAACTATATCTATCTGAGCCTTGACTATTTTGTCGATTATTAATGTTTCACGTTTTCCCGTACTGCTTTCCGCAGTAATTGTGATCGGTTTGTCGCTTACCGATTTTGCACGGATCATTCCGCTTGCAGGGTCGACAAAAGCCTTTTCCGGGTCACTTGAGGTGAAGCTTATGCTTCCCGTAAGCGCTTCCGGAACAAATTTGTAACGGTCATCATATTGAAGCACAAATCCGAGTTTTTCGGAGCGGATAAATCTTATACTGTAAGTTGATTGCTTCACGCCGTCAGTGGCGACAATGTAAGCCGTTGCCGTCAGGGAATCATCACTGAAAAAGGCTTTGTATATCTTTATATCAACGCCGCTTGCGGCTTCGACGGATATTCGCGGTATCCGCGGGCGTCCCGACGGCAAAAATACCGTGTATTCCGATATACCCGGATCAAAGTCGATTTTATATCCTCCGTCAAGTATGACGGAGCTGACAGACTTACCGGATTTTGTGTCATCTGCGGAGATGCCACACGGCAATGCAGATATAACTATGATAGTGATTAGTATGAAGCATAGTGCTTTCGTTTTGTTCTTCACGTTTTCTCCTCCGAGTTGTAATTCGACCGTAATATATGCTGAACCTGTCTGACAGGCAATTATCGTAATCACCTGTATTACAGCCGGCAACATTAATTATATCATAAATGAATTATAAAGTCAACTACATGATTTTTTGAGGTTTTTTAAAAATTCATCATTATAACTAAATCAAAAGTCGAAAATATGTGAAAACAAAACAAAAATATAAGCTTTGAAAATTAGTGGATTGACATATATTTTTTTAGATGCTATAATTAATACTGTCGAGATGTATTACAGGTGATGCTTTAACCTTGCTTTTTTCGTAATACTGCTTCATCAGCCTGTAAAATTCAAAGAAACGAAAGGTAATATTGAAAATGAAAAAGATTATTTCATTTGCACTTGTTGCGGTAATTATATCCGCAATGTTCGCTGTAACAACCCCTGCGGCATTTTTGTCCGAAGGAAATTTTGATGTATTGATAACAGAAGTTTGCGTCGCTCCTATGAGCGATTTCAAAAACGGTTTCGGTCAGCTTGTTGAAATATATAATAATACCGACGGCGAGATTGACCTTTACAATTATGAAATGATGATCACCAGCGGCAGAAGCGTAAAGAAGATATTCAAGGAAAGCGAACAGTTCGGAGGTCTCATCAAGATTACAAATAAGCAGAACGAAGCAACGCTTGCTTCCGGAGAACTAGCCGTTATCTGGATCGTTTACAACGATGCTTCAAAGCAGTACACCGAAAACACAATGCGCGACGAAATGAAAAAGCTCGACGCCGAAATCCCCGCGCAGACTCAGGTATTCAGAGTAGATACGACCGATCCCGAGTATTTTTACGGTAAAGCGGAAGAAAACCATCTCGAAACCAGCACAAGATATCTCTTTATAAACAAACGCGGCTGCTTCGATCTCAATAAGGAAAAAGAATTGGCTAACTATGCCGATGGTGACAACACTATGCGCGGCGCTTTCGTTCGTGTTTACGGTGTTGAAGACGGTACATCACAGCACTTCGGCACTCCTGTAAACTCCGGCGATAAGGGCGGACAGCTCAATTGGCAGAAGGACGGCACAACAGCCAAGAGCTATACGGTTCCGAACTTCGGGGGCCTTGAAAACAGTGACAATATCAAGCAGTCGGAAATGTTTATCGGTGCTAAAGAAAACGTTGTTGAAACCGAATCCGAAAGTGTGACAGAATCTGAAAGCGTGACAGAATCCGGGAGCGTAACAGAATCCGAAAGTGTTACAGAGTCCGAAAGCATAACGGAAACCGAAAAAGCAGAAACCAAAGCACCCGACACGCAAAAAGTAACCGATAAGCCCGCAGAAGAAAAGGGCGGCTGCAAATCAACAGTCGGAATAAGCACAGGCGTTATCGCAGCTCTCTGCGGAGCGGCACTTGTCCTGGCAAAGAAAAATAAAAAAGAACATAACTGAACCAAAAGGAAAAGATCATGAAGTACACTCAATGTAAATTCATCGGTATCGTTCTTGCAGTACTGCTGCTCACACTGACATTGTTTGCGGCAGTGTCCTGTAATAAGACCGATGATCCTTCCGACAGTTCAAAGCCCGACTACTCGGAAACAAGCACGGACATCGTCAGGAATACCGATTCCGAACTTGGCTCCGAGACAGAAGCGCCCGACGACTCCGACGGAATGCTCACGCTTGTCGAAGGCGGCAAAGCAAAATATACGGTAATCCTTCCTATACTTGCTACCGACGAAGAGAAGGCGTTCGCGGCTTCCCTAAAGGATGCGTTTAAGGAAGCAACCGGGTTGAATCTCAAAGTCGGGGACGACTACATAACCGCCAATCAGAAGCACGATCCGGATAAATTCGAAATACTTGTAGGCAGAACCAATTACGAGGAATCGTCCGAAGTTTATTCCGAAGTGCGTTATCACGATTACAAAATAAAAACCGTAGGTAAAAAACTTGTTATCGCGGCATATACCACCGATAAATTTGACGCCGTCCTTTCTTACTTAAAGGAAAATGTGCTTTCTCAATTTAAAGGTTCGGGAGACAACGCCGAGCTTTCGGTTGAATTTTCCGAAAAGTCCATTTCGGACGGAAATTATGCCGTAAAGTCGTGGAGTATAGCAGGAAATTCTCTTGAAAAATACAGATTCGTTTATGAAAACGCACTTATTCTTGATTCATTGAAGAAAATGCGTACGGAACTTGCGAAATTGACCGGCTATTATCTTGACATAGTTGAGGATTCAAAGTCCAAAGCCTCCGACAGTGATTTCGAGATTCTTTTCGGCGACACAAACCGCACGGAAAGCAGCAATACACAGAAGCCCGGCTACCTTGAATATGTCTATAAGACCGTTGGCAATAAGCTTGTTGTAAAGACAGGCGGCTTGCATTCTCTTAAAAAGGCAATCGAAAGCTTTGTCAAGGACTATGCCGAAAGCAGGGAATCGGTTTCGATCAAAGCCGATTACGAAAAAACAGGCGATTGGTTTGACGATCCGTATGAAAATCGAAGCATGGCCGAAGGTGCAGATATAAGAGGCATGAGCTGCAACGTTCTTGCCGAATATGAAAATTACGGCAGTACAATACCGGTAGAATTCAGAAAAGAAATATTTTTCGCAATGCTTGATTATTATCAGCCTACAATAATCGGCGTTCAGGAGTTTTCGCCGGCATGGTATGCCGCTCTTGAGGAATATCGTGACAGTGATAAATGGGATATCATACGCGTTATGTCACCGAATAATAAAGACTATTATTTTTCAACGGTGATGTACCGCAAGGATCTTCTTACACTTGAGGAGAGCGGATCGTTCTCATATTCCGTCGGCAACAACCAGCGCGGCAGATGCTTTACATGGGGCAAATTTACCGTTAAAGCAACGGGAGTCAGATTTGCATATACAAGCACGCATTTAGACGGCTTCGAAAGTGAGAATACCGTTGTCCAGATCGGCGAATTTGCCGCAAAGGTCAAAGAGCTTGAACGCGATTGGGGAGCGGTAATATCAACGGGCGATTTCAACACCGCAGAACCTGAGGCATGGCCCGAAGCCAAATGCTACAATCTTCTGATGGAGCAGGCGGGAATGTCCGATTTCAGATATAACTGCCTGGAAAAGCTCAATAACCACAGCTCGTATCACGGACTCGGTACCATGATAGGCAACGATCCCGTCAGCGGATCGCTTGACCATATATTCGGTACCTCCGCCGCATCGTGCATTAAGTTCGAGGTTGCCATATTCAACGAACAGATATGGGCATCCGATCACTCATGGCTCATGGGAGATATAAAGTTCAATTGAACAACATGACAAGAAATCAGATATAAATAATCGGCAGAAGCCACAGTTATGCGACCGTGGCTTCTGCCTTGCTTTATACTTTTTTGCGCCCTTTGGGGCAATTGCCGTTTGATCTTACGGATTTCGCTTACATCAATCGTCGGCTTTAGGAATCCTTTCGATTGCAGGATCCGTAAAAACGTCAAGCTCGTCAAAGCTGCTTGTCGAAAATTCGGAGATCACGGCACCGTCTTCACCTGCCTGAAACCAATGTCGTGTATTCGGCTTAATGGTATACTGCTCACCGGGAACAAGCGATATACGGTGGAATACCGTAAAATAGGGAAGCCTGTCCGGCGTGACACCGTGGATCTCAAACGGTGTGCCGTCGCCTTCGACGAACAGCTCCACTGTACCGTATCTGCAACGGAAGGTCTCCTGCTTGCCGACATAATTTATCTCCGGCAAAGGACGGTGCGTATGCTCAGGGCATATCTGATACGGAAAGAGCACCATTTCCTTTGCACAGTATTTTTCGTTATTTACATAGGTTACAAGCTGAAGTCCGATGCTTTCATGTATTCCGAGTCCGAAATCAGCAACCTCAATATTTTCAAGCTCATTTTCGGTCATTACAATGCCGGCTTTTTTGTAGTAATCGGCAGCTCTTTTCCTCGCTTTGATGATGTCTGTTTTTTTCATAATGATCTGATCCTCGCTTCGGAATTTATTTTTTGAATTTCAGGGTAACAAGCGAGCATGGAAGATATTCAAACTCAACCTTGCTGCTGTTTTTATCTGAAACGATATCGAGCTTTTTCAATTCGACCTCGTTTGTATCCGTAACAGCCGCATATTTGATTACTTCCGGGAAAGATATCGAAGCCTTTCCGGAGCATCCGTTTTCCTCATATAACCGTACAATAAATCCGCCGTCCTCGCCGGACTTTATTGCAGATACCTTGAGCGTCTCAGTGTCCGTTCCGAATCCGAAGAATTTTGAGCAAAGCGGCAAAGTACCGCTGTGCCTGAGACCGGCTATATACGGCATTCTGTGATTGAAACAGTCGGAAAGCCTTCTTGCCGAATCAGCAGTGTCGGCAACGGCAATACCTATTTTGATCCTGAAGATTCCGGACTCGGGAAGCGGATCCGGAGTGTGCGCACTTCTGATAAGTGTTACCGTACCGGAATTATCATACCCTCTGTAACCGTATTTGGTGTCGGTCATCATCATGATATGCGCCGAAGTCTCGCTGCCGTTTTCAAGCATTTCAATGTAACTGAGAGCAGGAACATCATGCGCCAGCGGCTTTCTAGTAATATGACCGTAAGGAATATCATATCTGTAATTTTCACAGGAATATCCGACAGGAAAATGGAAGTTGATCTGCGGAACAAACGTAGCCGGAGTTCCTATTTCGTGCCAATCCGCAGTAATGTCAAATAACAGTACGTCACTTTCACCGTCAAGCGATACGGTTACAGTGAACTTTGAAAGTCTGTAAACCATTTCATATGTAACGGATCTGCGCATAGTTTCTGATTTAACGCTCGTTATGCGTACATCTGTCTGCTCATTGAGATTTATGCTGTTCATTATCGGACCAACGCGCCATGCGCTCATACCGTCGCGGTTGCTTTCCTCTGCAAATCTGATAATACCGGCTTTACGCTTTGAGTCTGCCATCTCTTTTCCCGTCGCCTTGTCGATAAATGAGGTGAGAGCCATGGTCTGCGGATCAAAAACAGCGCGAAGCTTTGAGTTTTCAAAAACTATCGGAGCGTCCTCCATAAGATCCTGACGCGGATCCCGTCTGAATTCAAATTTCATAAGCCTTTTTGCATTGACATCATCCTTCTGACGGATCACATATGTTGTGTATCCGAGCGGCGGAACCTCGGCATCAATGAGAATTCTGAAAAGCCTGTGATGATTGAAATTTTTGTTTTTTTCAGTGATCTGAAAATCAACGCTGTTGCCCTCGGTGTCGAGAATTTCAATATTGTCAAGATCATATGTATAATCAAATACAGTGATCTCGGCAGGCTCTCTGCGCTTATATGAGGTCGTGTTGAAAATGTGTATAACACGCGTCCTGCCGTGTCCCATTTCGGCACTGGTGAACTGATAGCCGTTCGGCGCGTCGATTCTGAACCCGACGCCGCCGCCTTCGGATACGGTATCGGCTTTGTCGCTGTCATCAAAAGGAAGTGCGGATGTGTCTATTGCGTCAGCTATCGCGTGCATCGCGGCATTTGCGTTTGAATTTGCATAAGCCATGGTCTTCTGGAATCCTCCGAGACAGAACTCGCGCGTCTCGGTTACTCCGGAGCCCGGAAGAATATCGTGGAACTGTGAAAAGAGCACATTCTCCCATGCTTTTTCGAACGATACGGCTCTTGACGACGCATCTGTCAAAACGGAAGCTCCGACTGAAAGAGCCTCGGAATCATAGAGCCTTGCCTCGCCCAAACGGTTAGCCATCTTGATCCGCGACTGCGTTGTGTAGCAGCCTGTAAACACGAAATTGAGTTCTCCGTTCACAACGGGAAATTTCTCTCTGTAAGGCTCAAGGATTTTAAAGAATTCTTTATATGTACTGAATTTCATGGTGGGGAAGAGAGGCCATGTATTCATGTCGATTATACGTTCGATGTCGCGTCTTGAAGGACCGCCGCCATGATCACCGACTCCGTAAACCTTCAGAAAAGCGGGGAAGCCGCCTTCGCAAACACTGCCGCAGAATATCGGATAATCGCAAAAGCCTTTTGAATCAATTTCTCCTAGATACCATTTCGGTTCCTGATATGCAAGTATCTCCTTGCCCGAAGCCGCGCGCCAACGGTATATAAGCTTGTTGTCACATCCGCGGCAGTGATAATAGTAATCAACGCCGCCGTTCTGAAGAATTTCCGGAACATTGATATTGTGTCCGAATGTGTCAGGCTCAAAATCAAGATTCAGCGTTTCGGGGGCAATCTCAAGAAGCTTTGAAAGATAACGCTTTGTATAGAGAATCTGACGTGTGAGCGATTCTCCGCTCGGCATATTCTTGTCGCATTCTGTCCAGGTCGATGCCGAGACCTCCCAGCGTCCCTCTTGGATTCTCGCCCTGATCTCATCGAGTATTTCAGGGGCATATTCCTCAATGATTTTATAAACCGATGCCTGGGACTGTGCAAATCTGAAATCCGGGTACTCATTCATAAGGTGAAGCATGGTTTTGAAGGTTTCAATAACTACCGCAACGGTCTCCTGATATCCCCATTTCCAGTTCATGTCAATATGAGCGTGCGCAACGCAGTAGGCGGTATATGCTTTGGCGGCTTCGGAAAGTCCGGCAAGCATTTCTTCTGCCGTTTCTGCTGTGTGTTTTGTAATGCTTCCTTCTTCGTCAAGGCACGCCAAAACATGATCGCAGGCATTTTCTATTTCAATATCATATTTTCCGCCGTTGTATTGCGAAACTCTGTAAATATATAAAAGCTCGGAAGCTATTCTGTCCGCATAATACGCAGTGGACTGAAGCGCTTCAAGTCTTTTAAGCTTTCCGGTAAGATTCATTTCGGGATCTCCTCATATAACATTATAGTAAAGTATAAATATTATAGTACATATATAGGATTTTGTCAAGACGCATTGACAAAATATGGTTTGAGAAGTATAATATTATCGGTTTGATTTGATTATGAGAGTTAAAAAATGAAAATTGAAAGGTGAAAAATGAAAAATGTTTTGTGTGTCGGCAGCATAACCGCCGATATAATCACATCTCCGGTAGATTCACTTCCGGAGAAGGGGACGCTGCGTGCGGTTGAAAACATTACGATCAGCGTCGGAGGCTGTGCGTCAAATGCCGCAATCGATCTGGCAAAGCTCGGAATTCCGGTTGCCATTGCAAGCAAGCTCGGAGATGACCCCATGGGAAGATATGTGAAGGACGAGCTGGAAAAGCACGGCGTAAATATACGGGGGTTGGTGACGGGAAGCGTCCCGACAACCGTATCGAATGTTTGCCTGACCTCTGACGGAGAAAGAAGCTTTCTTTATTCCCCGGGATCTGCGGCGGATTTTTCGATTGCGGATGTAGACCGCGATTTGCTTGAAATGACCGATATAGTATTTGTTGCCGGGGCAATGCTTCTTAAAAGGTTCGACGGCAGAGAGTGTGCCGATCTCCTGAGAACTGCCCGTGCTGCGGGAAAAACCACGGTTATGGATACCGCATGGGACTATGAGGGTATCTGGCTTGACAAAATATCCGAAGCACTGCCGTATCTGGATATATTCATGCCGAGTATAGCCGAGGCAAAGAAGCTGGCAGGCGTCGACGACGATGACGGATATCGCGAAATTGCCGCACGTTTAAAAGCCCTCGGACCTAAAAATATTGTCGTTAAGCTCGGCAATAAGGGCGCATATATGCTTAAGGAAAACGGTGATGAAATGCTTGCGCCTACATATACATCAATAAAGCCCGTCGATACGACCGGGGCGGGGGACGCGTTTTGCGCCGGATTTATCGCTGGACTCTCACTCGGAAAAGCATATGATGAATGTCTGCGTCTCGGAAACGCCGTCGGAACCTCGTGCGTGAGAAAAATAGGCGCATCGGCGGGAATACTCAGTATGCAGGAAACGGTCAGATTCATGAATGAGAATATCCCGGGATAGAAAAATGGGCTGTTAAAAACATCGAGTTTTTAACAGCCCAAGTTTATATTTATGTGATGATCAATGCGATAAAGTATGGCTTTTTTGCTTTATTAAGTGTGGCCTTTAAGAACCTTCTCTGCGATAATATCAAAGGTTGAATCCTTCAGATCAAATACAGCAGAAAAATCAGGTGCCGAATCAATAGTGAGAACGCCGATATTCAAATGAGCATTGCCTGCATTTACACTTTTTTCGGTCGCGGTCAGCTTTGAACCGTACGGAACCTCAAACTCCTTTTTGTCCGTGCTGTCATTTGTCAGATCGTATTCGAATTTGCTTATCAGTACCCGATCGGCTTTGTATCGGAACTGAATAAGGCAAAATCTGTCGGAACGGTATTTTCCGTCCCTGCCTTTTTTGATTTTTCTGCTTTCGTCAAATATGTAGGTCGATAATTCATCGTCGGCTTTTTCGCATCTTGAGGAGTCGGCTTCCTCCAAAAGACGTACAAATTTTTCCGTAATATCGTCAATATCGGAGTCTTTGATTTTTGACGAGCTGTATGCTATCCAGAATATGACGGTTATCATAAGCATCGGAAGTGATATGAACCCCATACCCCGTCCAAAAAGAAACATAACAGCCGCAATCGCTGTCAAAGCAATACATATCATGTCAATAATGCCGAATGCCTTCTGGTTGAAATATTTAATCGTTGTTTTATTCATTGATGTTGTCCTCTTTTCATTTTTGTAACAGTAATTTCTTTGATGGCTTTGAGGGGAATGGCTTTTGGAGTTTTTTGCTGAATGTTTGACGATATATTTAATTTTTATAGATATATTATACAATATTATTTTACGATTGTTATCAACGCTGTGTGAATTTTTTTTAATTAATGGAGTTGCCCCGGCTTTTTTAATATAAACTATTGACACGGAAATTTATAAAGTGATATAATAATCGCATATTGAGCTTTGATCTTTGCTCGATCATTTTATTTTTATTTCTGATTTTTCGGGAGGTTTGTCATGCCGGAAAATACGCCTTCACATCCGCACAGCGGTCACAGAGAAAGAATGAAAAGCCGTTTTCTTCAGGACGGGCTTGAAAATTTTCAGCCGCATGAAGTGCTTGAAATGCTCTTGTTTTATTCAATACCTCGCCGTGATACCAACGAACTCGCACACTCGCTTATTGAACACTTCGGCTCTCTTAACGGAGTATTCAATGCGGATTATAACGAGCTTGTAAGAGTTGACGGTATAAAAGACAGCAGCGCCACTCTTATCAGATTCTTTTCGGAGCTTATGCGCCGCGTAGCTATTGAGGGATACGAGGAGCCGAAACGCTTCGGAAAATTTGCGGATATAGCGAAATATCTTATAAATCTCTATGTAAACGTGAATGTCGAACGGGTCTATCTTTTGCTTTTCGATAACAGCTTGCGTCTGATTGACAGAATATGCCTTGGCGACGGAACCGTCAACGAATCAAACGTGATCATTCGTACGATCGCAGAGCACGCACTTAATCATAAAGCGGCATCTGTATTGCTTGCCCATAACCATCCCGGAGGCATTGCCGTTCCGTCGAAAAGCGACCTTGAATACACGCTTTCCTTGAACAATGCACTCGGACTTCTCAATATAACGCTGATAGACCATGTGATAGTTGCCGGAAATTCGGTGGCGTCAATAATGAACAATATGCTCGGAATGGCGCGTATGTCACCGATAGACGGGAAGATAGACGAAAGCTTTTATGTCGAATATTACCGTAAACCCGAAGAGGTTATGAAAGATCACGAAAGCAAACGCAAATAAATAAACAGACGGCGGGAAATAGGTTAAATGTTTCCTGCCGTCTGAACTTTAATTATTCAGCTATTAAATTTAATCGGTAATCTTATACATGAACAGGTTCATCGTCTATTACACTGACCACTGCTCCCGTGCGGTCGGATTCAAACGCAGCTTCCATGATCTTCATGACTCTCATCATTTGAGCGTGAGTAACTATCTGCGGCTCAATACCGTCGATCGCCTTTACAATATTGCGGTAAAAATCGTGAACATCGGATGCCATTCTTTCAATCTCATATGTTTCCGTGGTCTTTTCGTCTCTCGGCGCCATGGTTTTTGTAAGTCCGGCGGAGGTAACTACCGGAACAACATTTTGCTCGTACCATTTCTTGCAGCTGACGACCTTGCAGGCATCACGCCAATCGCTCACGATAGCGGCACCGTTGGTTCCAGCCATATAGAATCGGGGCATTGAAATGAAATGCGATGTACCGACCTCTATTCTTGCGGTAAGATCGCCTTCAAAATACAGGTCAAGCTTGAAGCCGTCATCAACCTCTTTGTTTGTGATATGATCGCAACGGCAGTACAGAGACTTGACCTTTCTGTCACATACAATACCGAGCATCTGGTCAATAAGATGAACTCCCCAGTCAAGTATCATTCCGCCGCCGTGCTCTTTTTTGCCGCGCCAGTCGCCGGGAATTCCACGCGACCCCTGTATTCTTGACTCGACATCGAATATCTCTCCGAGATCGCCGCATTTATATGCTTTTTTCATCATGAGATAGTCAACATCCCATCTGCGGTTCTGATGGACCGTAAATATCTTTCCGGCTTTGTCCGCTGCATCTATCATTTTCTGAAGGTCGGCGCTTGAAAGCGTGACGGGCTTTTCGGAAATAACGTTTTTGCCGGCGGCAAGAGCTTTGATTGCGAGAGGCTTGTGAAGCTCGTTCGGCGTAGCTATTGTAACAAGATCGACTTTTGGATCGTTAAGAACATCTTCAAATGAAGCATAAGCAAAAATTCCGCGCTCATTCGCGAGCTTTGCACGCTCGGGATTTATGTCATATATTCCGGCAAGATTGCATACATCGCTTTCAAGCAGATATCTTGTATGCCAGCCTCCCATACCGCCGTATCCTATAACGACAACATTTTTCTTGTTCTGACTCATATTGAACTGCTCGCAGGCATCTTTAAGTTTACCTGCGGCAACCTCCTTTTGAATTATTGAATTATAAAGCATTAATAAAATTCTATTTTTTTACATAATAATTATAGGACAAATCATGCGATTTTTCAAGTCAAATATAGACAATTTCAGGACATTTGTTGCATAAGTGACGTTTTTTGACGAAAAGAAAGAGATATAGACTGCCTTTTATCGCACAATTCGGAAGAAACGCGAAAAATATTTTAAAACCTCTTGTGCAAACAGACGAAATATTGTATAATATAAAAGATAAATAAACAATATCCGTAATTTAAGGAAGTAAAATTGATGCAGAATATCAACGAAAGACAAAGACATATACGCAATTTTTCAATCATAGCGCATATAGACCACGGCAAATCGACACTTGCCGACAGATTGCTTGAAGTTACCGGTACGGTCGAAAAGCGTGAGATGGAGGATCAGGTTCTCGACAACATGGATCTTGAACGCGAGCGGGGGATAACGATAAAAGCGCGCGCAGTCAAGCTTGACTATGTAGCCGAAAACGGCGAAAAATATGTGCTCAATCTGATAGATACACCCGGTCATGTTGACTTCAATTATGAGGTCTCACGTTCACTCAATGCCTGCGACGGTGCGCTGCTCGTTGTTGATGCCACTCAGGGAATAGAGGCACAGACACTTGCAAACGCATATCTTGCCGCCGATGCCGGACTTGAAATAATACCCGTTATAAATAAAATAGATCTTCCGTCCGCCGATATAGAGCGGTGCCGCAACGAAATTGAGGAAATAATAGGCATACCCGCCGAGGGCTGTCCTGCAATCTCGGCTAAAGTTGGATTGAATATCGACCAGGTCCTTCGTGCGGTAGTAAGCGATATTCCGGCTCCGCAGGGCGATGAAAATGCTCCGTTGAAGTGCCTTATATTCGATTCATACTATGACAGCTATCTCGGAGTCGTAGTTTATGTGCGCGTTTTCGACGGTAAACTGAAATCCGGTGACAGGATCAGACTCATGAGCAACGGAAAAGAATTTGACGTTGTAGATGTCGGATACATGGAACCGTTCGGACTGAATAAAACGGACGCGCTTTGCGCCGGAGACGTCGGATATATAGTTGCGTCAATCAAAAGCGTGGGCGATACTCGCGTGGGCGATACGGTTACGCTTGCAGCTTCGCCCGCAGATGAGCCGTTGCCCGGATTCAAAAAGGTGCTTCCCATGGTGTATGCAGGTATCTATCCTGCGGATGGGTCAAAGTACGGCGACCTTCGCGACGCGCTTGAAAAACTGCGTCTCAACGACGCTTCGCTTGTTTTTGAGCCTGAGACCTCCGTCGCTCTCGGCTTTGGCTTCCGTTGCGGTTTTCTCGGGTTGCTTCATATGGAGGTCATAGAAGAGAGAATTGAAAGGGAATTCAATCTTGACCTCATAACCACCGCTCCGAGCGTTATATACGAGGTGGAAAAGACAAACGGACAGCGTTGCCGCATAGATAACCCGTCCGATTACCCCGCACCCGAGGAGATCGCGGCTGCCTTTGAACCGGTAGTCAAGGCTTCGATAATCACACCTGCCGAATATGTCGGAGGACTTATGGACCTTTGTCAGGACAGACGGGGAACCTTTATAGATATGAAATATATAGATACCGACCGTATAGAGCTACATTATACGCTACCGCTCGGAGAGATAATATATGACTTTTTTGACGCTCTCAAGAGTCGCTCGAAGGGCTATGCGTCTCTCGATTACGAGCTTAACGGCTATGTCGAGAGCAAGCTTGTAAAGTTGGATTTCCTCCTTAACGGAGAGCAGGTGGATGCGCTTTCGTTTATAGTTCATGCGGATAAAGCATATGCCCGCGCAAGAAAGATAGCATTGAGACTTAAAGACAGCATACCGCGTCAGCTGTTCGAAATACCGATACAGGCTGCGATAGGCTCAAAGATAATCGCGCGTGAAACCGTTAAGGCTATGCGCAAGGACGTGCTTGCCAAATGCTACGGCGGCGACGTGACAAGAAAGAAAAAGCTTCTAGAAAAGCAAAAAGAGGGTAAAAAGAAAATGCGTCAGCTCGGCTCGGTCAAGGTCTCACCCGAGGCGTTTATGGCGGTGCTTAAATTCGATGACGAGAGCTGATATCCCCACCCGTAATTTTTCGGAAGGATCGGAACGTCTTGGTATTTATATTCATATCCCGTTCTGCAAAAAAAAGTGCGGCTACTGTGATTTTTGTTCCTTCCCGGTTGATTCGATAAATCCGAGAGAGAATAATGCAATCGAAAGTTACATTGCAAAGCTTTTCGGGCAGATCAAAGCACTTTCAGAGATCTGTAAAAACAAGGTAGTAGACACAATATATTTCGGCGGAGGAACTCCGACAATATTGAAAAACGATATGCTTGAACGTGTACTTGATACTGTGCTTGGGGCATATAATGTGGTATCGGAAGCTGAGATAACTGTCGAATGTAATCCCGGAACGGTGGATAGCGGGTATCTTTTAAGGCTCAGAAAAAGCGGCTTCAACCGACTGAGCATAGGCGCTCAAAGTCTGAATGACAATGAACTGAAGCGCCTCGGAAGAATTCATACGGCGGAGGAGTTTATCGCGACATTCGGATATGCGAGAAAAGCCGGATTTGAAAATATCAGCGCCGATCTTATGTTTGGCATCCCGGGGCAAACCGATGAAAGCTTTGCGTATTCAATTGAAAAAATGTGCAGCCTTTCGCCCGAGCATATCTCGGCTTACGGTCTTATAATTGAGGACGGAACCCCGTTCGCGGATCAGGTGAAGGATCCGATAAAATTCGGACTTCCGACTGAGGATACTTCGGCACGGATGTACGGAAATCTTGTCGGGCTCCTTGCGAAAAATGGGTATGCTCAATATGAAATAAGCAATTTTTCAAAGCCCGGTTATGAATCAAAACATAATCTGCGCTATTGGCACGGCGGGGAATATCTCGGCGTCGGCTTGTCTGCACATTCTTATTTATTTAACAGGCGCTTCGGCGCGACACGCGACCTGAATAAGTATCTTTCCTGCAATTTTGAAAATTTCTGTCGCGACGGTATTGACGGATATCTGAAAAGTCCGATTTTTGACCCGAATGATATCGAATATATAGATGACCACGACAAGGCTGCTGAATGCATTATGCTCGGAATGCGCCTTGACGAGGGGATCTGCTTTGAAAATTTTCGCAAAAAGTACGGAATTGATTTTTTCGATTTCATTGATTGCGATAAAAAAACACTTGATGATTACATTTCCCGCGGTTATCTTGAGATCAAGGACGGCAGGATACGCTTTACTACGGAGGGCTTTTATGTGAGCAATTATATCCTTGCGGATATGTTGACCTTTGACGTTTAGTGTCGTATAAAACACACGAAAGAAAAATACGATCGCAATTTTTTATGCACACCGTCCGAAAGATGTTCCGAAATGCTATTGACAAAAACGCGTGCTTCGACTATAATAATAGCAGAGACGGAAAAGAATACGGTTGCACAAAATATATGCGCAGATTTTCCAAGGAGTGTATTATATATTATGAATTCTGATAATAAAAACGAAAAAGAAATACAGAATGAAACAGATTTTTTCATCCTGACAGACGATGACGGCAAGGATTATCGCTTCGAGGTAGTCGGAGATTGCGAATATAACGGGAAAATATACTATGCGTTGATAAATCCGGAGGAATGTAAAGATGGAGAATTTGAGGAGTATGTAATAGTACGTACAGATATTCTTCCCGACGGAAGCGAAAGCTTTGAATTCATTGAAGACGACGAAGAATTTGATGAGGTTTCAGATATCTTTGAGGATATGTTCATGCCGGAGATCAACTGCGACCCGGATAATAACTGAATTTCCGGGGATAATATTACTGGCTTATATAAATTCCTGCTTAGTGCGTGATGCCGGGTTGTCGGACCCACAATTAGTTAAAGGAACCCGAAAATAAACTGTTTTCCGCAGTGGTTTGCAGACCTCCTTCGTACTGTCAACGATTGACTTGTCTCGGACTTTACGTAGAAGCTGGGAGCAGTAAAGCAGCGGATAGGGTGCCGCCCTGGAGAACAGGGTCTCAGCTTGCCCGAACACACGGCTCGGCGGGGTATTTCATTTAATTCAAACAAAAACAAAACTATCGGCGCATCTTGCCAGAAACCAAGGCACGCCGATAGTTTTTTTATGTATTATGATTATGCGGTTTACATCAATCTATAAATCCGCCCCCTATAACCACATCGCCGTCGTAAAGTACGGCAGACTGCCCTTTGGCAATTGCTCTTTGCGGTTCGTCAAATATCAACTCAAATGAATCGTCGCCTGTCTGTAACACCGTGGCAGGCGCCGCTGCGTGGTTGTATCTGATCTTGGCATACACCTTTATCGGTACGTCTATTCTGTCAAGTGCGATCAGATTCATGGCGTGTGCCGTCAGACGTGAAGAAAACAGAGACTCGTTTTCGCAAAGCGTTACCGTGTTGGTTGCGGCATCCTTGGCTTTTACATACATAGGCTTTCCGAAGGCGATGCCAAGCCCCTTGCGCTGACCGGGTGTATAGTTGATGATACCCTCGTGCCAGCCTAAAATATTTCCGTCAACATCAAGAAAGTTGCCTTTTGGGAAGCTTTTGCCCGTAAACTCTTTTATAAATTTTATATAGTCTCCGTCGGGAATGAAACAGATGTCCTGACTGTCGTGCTTATGCGCATTATTAAATCCGTTTTGTTCGGCAATATCTCTCACTTCCGATTTTGTCATATCGCCAAGAGGGAAGAATATGTGCGAGAGCTGAGATTGCGTCAGCATCCACATCACATAGCTTTGGTCTTTCTTCGGATCACTTGCCCGACAGAGCAGATATCTGTCGCCGTCCTTTTTTATGTTTGCATAATGTCCAGTAACTATTGTGTCATAACCGCTTTTCAACGCATGGTCAAGCAGCAGCCCGAATTTCAGATTTTTGTTACAGATAACACACGGATTCGGCGTTTCTCCGATAATGTACGAATTGACAAACTCCGAGATCACATATTTTCGAAATTCACTTTCAAGGTGAAGAACCTCATGCGGGATCCCGAGCCTGTCGCATATTGCCTTTGCGTCAAGAATATCCTGCGAAACACCTTCACTGCTCTGCGCCACAAGGCTCATGGTTGCACCGTGCGCTTCGTATCCTGCTTCGATTGTAAGTAGTGCAGATACGGCACTGTCAACGCCGCCGCTCATTGCTACAAGTGCCTTTTTTGAGTACTTAACGAAATTATCGGGCATTTTATGTTTCTCCTTGTAAAACCTGTAAAGAATATCTGTTTTATTTTGCGGGATCTCAATCATTGCTGCGGAAGCTTCGAGACATCAGCAAATTTACCTGCTTCGCAAAGCTCCGTAAAATCACGTTGACGCAGTATCTCGTAAACCGCTATCGCCACTGAATTTGAAAGGTTCAATGAGCGCAGACCATCGCGCATCGGTATTCTGACACATGAATCAAGATGATCGCAAAGCAGCTGCTCGGGCAGCCCGCGCGACTCGCGACCGAACATGATATATACTTCATCAGGATATGTCACCTCGGTATGTGCACGAGGCGCTTTTGTTGTATAATAATAGATCGCGGCATTCGGATGCTTCATGTTGAAATCATCAAGACTTTCGTAATATGTAATGTCGAGCTGATGCCAGTAATCGAGCCCCGCGCGCTTCAGCTTTCTGTCGTCGATCTCAAAACCGAGAGGCTTTATCAGATGCAGGGAAGCGCCTGTTGCGGCGCAGGTCCGCGCTATGTTACCTGTGTTCTGCGGTATCTCCGGTTCATGTAGTACAATGTTTATTTTGCTCATACCTGCTTGCCTGCCGTTTCTTTTAATTCAAGCTAATATTATATTATCATTTCGGCAAATATTCAAGCCCGTTTGAATACTTAATAATAAAATTTACAAAATGTTATGGTGTTGTACAGTAATTTGTAGTATAATAATCAAGTTATAAGGAAAATAGGGGCAGTATTGCACGCTTTAAGGCTTCGCTGCCTGTTTTATACCGGAATTCTGTTTCCGGATGACAACAGCTGAAATAAATAATAAAAAATTGTAATTAAATAAAAAACTTCGGAGGAAACAAAATGGGACTTTTCTCTAAAATATTCGGCACATACAGTGAAAGACAAATAAAAAAGCTTAAACCGACAGTCGATGCTATCGAAGCACTTGCGGACAAATATAAAAGCATGACCGATGAAGAGCTTGCGGCTGTGACCCCTGCGCTCAAGGCACGTCTTGCCGCCGGCGAAACTCTCGATGATATACTTGTTGATGCCTTTGCGGCAGTTCGCGAGGCTGCAGACCGTGTGCTCGGCAAAAGGCCCTTCAGGGTACAGCTCATAGGCGGGATCGTTCTTCATCAGGGCAGAATTGCCGAAATGAAAACGGGTGAAGGCAAAACTCTCGTTGCAACAATGCCGGCATATCTCAATGCACTGACCGGCGAAGGCGTTCATGTTGTAACGGTAAATGAATACCTCGCACGCCGTGACAGTGAGGAAATGGGACGTGTTTACGGATTTCTCGGACTTACGACGGGGCTTGTTATACACGATCAGACCTCGACCGAAAAACAGATAGCTTATAACTGTGATATTACCTACGGAACCAACAATGAATTCGGATTTGATTACCTCAGAGACAACATGGTAGTTTATAAAGACAATATGGTTCAGAGAGGTCACGCTTTTGCAATAGTCGATGAGGTCGACTCAATACTTATCGATGAAGCGCGCACTCCACTTATTATTTCAGGCGCAGGTGAGGAATCCACCGATCTCTACGAGAAGGTCGACAAATTTGTGCGCAGACTCAAAAAGCACGTTATCAAGAAACTCGACGAGAAAGAGGAAATAGATGATATCTCCGACGACGCGGATTATATCGTCGACGAAAAGGACAATCACGTCGTGCTTACCGAACGCGGTGCAAAGAAAGCTGAGGAATACTTCGGGCTTGAAAGCCTTACCGACCCCGAAAACTCAACTCTCTATCACCATATCAACCAGGCAATAAGAGCGTACGGCGCCATGCACAGGGATGTTGACTATGTTGTAAACGAAAACGGCGTTATGATAGTCGACGCGTTCACAGGTCGTATTATGCCCGGAAGAAGATACTCAAACGGACTTCATCAGGCGCTTGAAGCCAAGGAAGGTGTTAAGATTGAAAAAGAAAATAAGACTCTTGCAACAATAACCTTCCAGAATTATTTCAGAATGTATAAGAAGCTTTCGGGTATGACGGGTACCGCACTTACCGAAGAAAGCGAATTCAGAGAAATATACAGCCTTGACGTTGTTGAGATTCCGACCAATATGCCTATGATAAGAGTCGATCATCCGGACTCGGTCTATAAAAATGTCAAAGGTAAATATGACGCGATCGTGGCAAAAATCAAAGAGTGCCACGAAAAAGGTCAGCCGGTGCTTGTAGGTACTATTTCTATCGACAAGTCCGAGGAGCTTTCCGAGAGACTGAAAAAAGAGGGAATACCTCATACCGTACTTAACGCAAAGTATCATGCCAAAGAAGCCGATATAATCGCGCAGGCAGGTAAATTCGGCGCAGTCACCATATCAACCAATATGGCAGGACGCGGAACAGATATTATGCTCGGCGGCAACCCGGAATATATGGCAAAGGCTGAGATGAGAAAGAGAGGGATACCGGAGGAGATCATCGCGGCATCCAACGGCTCATCGCATACCGATAACGAAGAAATAATTGAAGCAAGAAAGCTTTTCTCGGAGCTTTATTCAAAATATAAAACGGAAATAGCTCCCGAAGCCGATAAGGTGAGAGAAGCGGGCGGACTTTATATCCTCGGTACGGAGAGACACGAAAACCGACGTATAGATAACCAGCTTCGCGGACGTTCCGGACGTCAGGGCGACCCCGGTGAATCAAAATTCTTTATCTCTTTGGAAGATGACCTTATGAGACTTTTCGGAAGCGAGAGGATAATAGGTCTTGTAAACAGCCTCGGGCTTGACGACGATACTCCTATCGATGCCCGCATACTTTCCAATTCAATAGAATCCGCTCAGAAGCGCATAGAGGATCAGAACTTTAAACGCCGTAAAAACGTGCTTACTTACGACGATGTTATGAATCAGCAGAGAAATATCATTTATAAACAGCGTTCACAGGTTCTCAATGGTGAAAATATCAGCGATACCATAACATCAATGATTAAATCCGAAATTGAGGAGGTCGTAGGCGCTTCAACCTCCGCTGAAGATCCCAAGGATTGGAGCCTTGATGCGGTTAAAGCGCATTTCCTCGGTTATCTTTGCGCTCAGGATGATTTTGAATACTTGGATGACGAAAAGCAAAAGCTCAAAAAAGAGGATATCATATCTATGCTTGAAAACAGAGCCGAGGCGCTTTATCATGAAAAGGAAAAAATGTTCGGCGAGGAACGCTTTAGAGAGGTCGAACGTGCCGTGCTTCTTGAAAGCGTTGACCGCGCATGGATGGACCATATCGACGCAATGGACGAGTTAAAGGGAAGCATCGGTCTTCAGGCATATGCACAGAGGGACCCTGTCAACGAATACCGTATTCAGGGCGCCGAAATGTTCGATAATATGGTTGAAGAAATCAAGGAAAATACTGTCAGAAAAATATTTACTGTAATTCCCCGCGAGGAGGCTATACGCAGAATACAGATAGCAAAGCCGCTGGACAGTGGTGATGACGGTACGTTGGAAAAGAAGAAAAAGACCGTGGTCAGAACCTCGGCAAAGGTCGGAAGAAACGATCCCTGCCCATGCGGTTCAGGTAAGAAATATAAAAACTGCTGTGGGTCAAACGCAAATAAAAACAACTGATAAACACGGAAAATAAATTTGAAACGGAGGCGGCGCCCATGGGTTTCGGATGGCTTTTTATCGGCTATTTTGCAACTTATTTTATAGCATTTTCAAGACTTTCATACGGTTTTATGCTTATAGGATGCTTATTTATGTGGATGGGACTTTCAAAACTCGGAAACTTCAACCCTGCATTCGGGCGAGCAAAATTCCCGCTTCTTGCTACAATGGCGGTAAAGCTTTATATGTGTCTCTCGCTTCTGAATGAATTTGCGGCTCTCGGGCTTTCGATGTTTGCTTCCCCTGTGTCAACTGTATTTGAAGTGTCGGAATACATTGCCGATGCGGCTTTCAATATCATGCTTTTGCTTGCAATCAAAAGCATAACCTCCGACCTGAAGCTCGTAAAGCAATATAACGCATCTGTTCGGAATATGACAATAATATCAATTTATTACGCCTGTGCTCTTTTGTGGATGATACCTTTCAAAATTCCTGACGACGTCAATTCCGGAATAGTGCTTTTTCTGCTGCTTTCAAGGCTTATCTGGTCGGTGCTTAATCTTATATTGCTTTATTCATGCTATATGTATATTTGCCCTGCGGGCGATGAGGATATGCCGCTGAAAAAATCACGCTTTGAATTTGTTAACCGTTTCCGCGAGGCGACAGCAAGACGGCAGCAAAAAGCACTTGACGAAAACGTTGAGGCATTCAGACGTCACAAAGAGGATGCCGCCAAGCGGCTTGCGAGAAAGAAAAAGAAGAAGTAAGCACATGATCGGGTGAAAATAAACGAAAGGAGATCAAATATATGTCAGATACAAACAATGTTCAGAATCCGATAATCGAGCAAAACCGGGACGAAGCTTTTTATAAGGGCAAAAAGCTTAAGAAGAATCTCGGACTCGGACTTATCGCTTTTGCAGGCTTTTTCCTGTTTAACCCTGACCTCGCGGTGATCGACCTTCTCCCCGACTTTATAGGTTATATATTTATGAGCGCAGGACTTTCGCTGCTGGCTGATATAAACGACTATATGTTTGAAGCAAGAAAACGCTTCAGGCTTATGATATATGTCGGTATCGCAAAGTCCGTTTCACTGTTCTTTATGTTCGGACTGACAAACTCCGCAAATCTTCCTTACGCATTTTTGCTTTATCCTTTTGCTTTCGGCGTCATTGAGCTGATTCTCCTGTTACCCGCTTACAATAACCTCTTTGACGGTTTTCTGTATCTCGGTGCAAGAAACGGAGGAGAGTCCCCGTATCTTTACGAGCTTCCCAATAAAGAGACAAGACGTTTGCTTGAAGGACGAAGCTTTGATGCCGCTACGATGAATCGCGCAAAGCATAAAGAAAAAAACATTTCCGAACGGATGCTGTCACTTACAAAGTTTTTTGTAATAGCTAAAATGTCTTTATCGGTGCTTCCGGAATTCAGCGTGCTTACAAGCACTTCCTACGATGACGTAAAGCGTACAAGCCATCTGTATGATTATATAGGACTTCTCAGATTTTTCGCAATTCTTATCGCTCTCATAATCGGAATAGTGTGGCTTGTGAAAATGCTTCGCTATATCGGCACTATTAAAAGCGATACGTTATTTATAGAAAATCTTAAGGAAAATTACCGCGAAAATGTTCTCTCAAAGTTCGGACTTATGACGCGTAGAAGAATAAATGTCGGCTTTGCATTACTTAAACTCGCGGCAATTCTCTCGCTTGACCTGTATCTGAGCTATTATAATGCGATTCCTGATGTTCTGTTTCCGATTGCCGCAATCGCGGGAATGTATATCATAAAAAGATATGTTGCTGCCGACAAATATAAAAGATCGGTCGCGGCTCTTGCGGTATATGGCGTTGTCAGCCTTTTTGCCTCCGCGGTAAATATCTACTATATGAGACATTATGAGGTGTTTGAAGAGGTTTTCCGTAGTGAAAAAGCTTATGATACATATATCCTTATGTGTATTTCTACCTTAGCTGAGGGAATAGCCTTTGTCTTTGCCCTGATCATGATATTTAAAGCACTTGGTAGCGTGATAGAAAACCATTGCGGATATATAGGACATTCATGCAATACCGAGTTTATCGAAAATCAACAGCGCGAGCTTTTTAAAGAGCTTAAACAGCCGTTTAAGAGAATAACAGTCTTTGCGGTTATTTCCGCATTGATGGGGGTAATTTATGACCTTTCAAAGCAATATCAGACCAGCCACTCTTTTCTGCCGGCAGACTTTATAAAAAATCATGAAGTGGCGGCGATGCTTATTCAGGACAGCCTGCCAAACGCCGTATGGTTCATTGAATTTGTATTTACCCTCATTTTTGCCATGGCCTTTATCGGTGCGCTGAATGATATTTTCTATGCCGTAAAGCAAAGATATATGATAGAGAATGATGACGAATGATTTTATTCCTTTTGAATGAATAAGCATGAACAACTCCGTTGATAATAGTTTTGTAATTTACATTTATATGTAATTACAATTTTAAAGGAGAATTCATTCATTATGCAGAACAATCATCAGAATAATCAGAACAACCAGAATAATCAGAATAACCAAAACAGCCAGAACAAACAGAATAATCAGAACAATCAGAACAGTCAGAACAAGCAGAACAATCAGAATACACAGAACAACAAAAATCAGAATTGCTGACACAGTAAAACGATATGATATCATGCGAGCCGATCATGCACGCATGGTAGGATATACCGGATGATAGTCGGTAATAAACGCGGAGTCGGCTGTGGTTTCACGGTGCGGCTCCGCGGAGCGCATTACATAACCACGAAAATATAAGGATATTACATAATGAACGACCTTTTAAAAAGATTTACAGCGGCAAAACGAAAACTGTTTGAAAAAGCATATGATACGCTTAATCCCGAGCAGAGGGAAGCGGTCTTTTCCACTGATGCCCCCTTGCTTATTCTCGCAGGAGCGGGAAGCGGAAAAACGACCGTGCTTGTCAAGCGTATCGCTTTTATAATAAAATACGGAAATGCATATTTCAATGACGATATACCTGCCGGAATGGAGCTGACAGAAGAAAATGTCAGCTGCCTTGAATATTGCGCCTCTGTCGACGGACGTCCCGATGCACAGATGCTTTCTGAATTTTCAAATGACCCATGTCCGCCGTGGCAGGTACTTGCCATAACATTTACAAATAAGGCGGCTGATGAAATCAAAAAACGTCTTGTTACTGAGCTTGGAGACGAGATAACCGCAAAGGACGTATGGGCAGGAACATTTCATAAAATATGTATGCGCATTTTGCGTACCCATGGAGAAAAAATAGGTTATCTTCCGGGATTTACTGTTTATGATACAGAGGATTCAAAAAAGGCGATTACCTCGGCGATCAAGGAATGTAATATAGATCCCAAAACACTTCCCGAAAAAACCGTTATGAACGCAATAAGCCGTGCAAAGGATCAGCTCATAACACCTGATAATTTTCTTATAGGCACATCTGCCGCTGATCATAAAGCCCAGCTTATCGAAAAGGTCTACAAGGTCTATCAGGAAAGACTGAAAGCCTCTAACGCCATGGACTTTGACGATATAATTATGCAGACCGTTTTTCTGCTCCGTGATTTCGAAGATGTCCGTACATATTATCAAAGAAAGTTCAGATATGTATCTGTCGATGAATTTCAGGATACAAACAAGGCACAGCTTGTGCTCACAGAGCTTCTCGCCGGGTATTACAGAAATCTTATGGTTGTCGGAGACGATGATCAAAGTATATACAGATTCCGCGGTGCTACTATCGAAAACATTCTTAATTTCGATAAGCAGTTTCCGGATGCCAAGGTCATAAGACTTGAGCGTAACTATCGTTCGACCGACATTATTCTGAATGCCGCCAATGCAGTTATAAAGAATAATGTGGGCAGACACGATAAAACGCTCTGGACTGAAATGAAGGGCGGGGAAAAGATAACCGTGCGCAAGCTTTCGGATCAGAATGATGAAGCAAGATATATTCTTGATATTATCCGCCGCAATGTTCAGTCCGGAAGACATACCTTCAAGGATTACGCAATACTTTACCGTACCAATGCACAGTCCAACGCAATTGAGCGTGCATTTGCCAAAAGCGGGATCCCTTATCGTATGTTAGGCGGCACGCGTTTCACCGATCGCGAAGAGATCAGGGATATAACCGCATACCTGCAGCTGATCAATAACCGTAATGACCGCGAACGCCTTCTCAGAATTATTAATAAGCCGAGAAGAAAGATCGGCAATGTCACAATAGACGCTATTCTCGAAATAGCCGATTATGAAGGGATATCCCCGTTTTCGGTTATCGAAGACTGTGAAAAATATGTGTCGCTTGCCAAAAGCGCAAAAATTCTTCTTGAATTTGCAAGAACAATAAATGAGCTTGCAGAGCTGTCGCATGAAGTGCCGCTTGACGTTCTTGTAAAAGAAACAATGGAGCGGACGGGATACAGACAGTCGATCGTCGAACGAGGTGAAGAAGAAAAAGACAGGCTCGATAACCTTGACGAATTTGTTTCCGGTGTCATTGACTATATGCACGGTACGGACAATCCTACTCTTACCGGATTCCTCGAGGAAAACGCGCTTGTTTCCGATGTTGACAAATACGATGAGACCGCAGATGCGGTAGTTATGATGACCGTCCACAGCTCAAAGGGACTTGAATTTCCCGTCGTGATCATACCGGGTATGGAGGACGGAATTTTCCCGGGAATGCAGACAATAATGGAGGGACCGAGCGCGCTTGAAGAGGAACGCCGCCTTGCATATGTTGCAATTACCCGCGCTAAAAAAGAACTTTACATATTGACCGCAGAGTCAAGACTTCTCTACGGCAGAACATCATATAACCCGCCTTCAAGGTTTCTCAAGGAAATTCCCGAGGAATATCTCGATATGCCAAAGCCCGATAACGGAGCCATGTCAAAATCCTATAACCTCGGAACGGGCGGAAAAACCACATCGTACGGAACAGGCTATACAAAGCCGTCAAGAGACGCGCTTTCTCCGGAAAGCTACGGAAAGCAGTATTCAGGATACGGGAATTATGCGGGTAAAAAGAGCGCAGGCGGCACGCAATCGGCTTTCGGAACGGCATCAAAAGCGCCTGCCAAGCCTTCGGGAACAGGCGAGACCTTTAAGGTAAACGATCGCGTAAAGCATCTTAAATTCGGAGAGGGCAGTATCCTCTCGGTAACGCCGGTCGGAGCCGATACGATATATGAAATAATGTTTGACGATGCAGGCATAAAAAAGCTGATGGCAACATATGCCAAGCTGAAAAAAATATAATTTTTGTCGCGGTTGCGAAAAATGTCGTCGGCAATATGCAGACTGACCGTAAATTACGCAGACCGAATGTAAAAAAATATTCCAACCTGTCAATTTTTTGAAAACTTAACATTTCATATATTTACAAAAATGATTAAATGGTATATAATAAATCGAATATAATTATGAATACTGACAATGTATTCGGCTGTGATTTTTCGGAGGTATTGTATATATGTCATTGTCATCAAATAAACCGGTCTACAAGCGCGTGCTTCTTAAGCTTTCCGGCGAGGCGATAAAGTCTGATAACGAAGTAATCGATTTTTCACTTTTACAGTCAATAGTCGACGCAATAAAAAAATGCCTTGATAACGGAGTTGAGGTTGCCGTTGTTATAGGTGCCGGAAACATCTGGCGCGGCAGACACGGATCGGCTCAGATGAACAAAAACCGCGCCGACCATATGGGAATGCTTGCAACCGTGATCAACTCCTTGGCGTTGCATGAGGTTCTTGTGGAAAACAATATCCCGTCCCATGTAATGACACCGCCTCAGGTTACAGGCTTTGCTGAAGCTTTTGATCCCTTTAAAGCCGATAAATACCTTTCCGGTGGAGAAGTGGTCATAATAGGCGGCGGTACAGGCTCACCGTTCTTTACGACCGACACTGCCGCAGTACTTCGTGCGGCGGAAATAGGCGCAGATGCAATACTTATGGCTAAAAATATTGACGGTATTTACGATTCGGATCCGAACAAAAATCCTGACGCGAAGAAATACGACGAACTGACATATAAAAAGATACTTGAAGACGGTCTGAAAGCAATCGACCTGACCGCAGCGGCATTCTGCCTCGGCAGCGGCATAACTACGTTTGCTTTCGCACTTTCGGAGCCGGACAATATTCTTAAGATAATATACGGCGAAGAGGTCGGAACAAAGCTGTGCGACTGAAAAAAGCATGATTTATAAATTATATTTTAAAATATAACGAAATACATAAGAAAGGATAGGGAACGTTACACGGTTCCCGAAAGAGAAACATGAGCTTCAATAAAAAAATGTACGAAGAAAAAATGCAGAAAGCAATCAATGCGTATGAATCAACCCTCGACACTATAAGAGCGGGACGTGCGAATACGGCTATTCTTTCAAAGATCACATTTGAATATTACGGCGCCCCAACTTTGCTTGTAAATATGGCAGATGTTAAGGTTACCGATCCCAAAACCGTTTCAATCATTCCTTACGACAAATCGACCTTCAAAGCAATAATTAAAGCCATAATGGCATCCGATATCGGAATTACACCGAGTGACGACGGTTCGGTTATCCGTCTTGTATTCCCTCAGCTTACAGGTGAGCGCCGTAAAGAGCTTATTAAACAGGTTCAGAAAGAGGGCGAGGAATGTAAGGTAGCCATCAGAAACGTGCGCAGAGCAGCCAACGACGATATAAAGAAGCTTAAAAAAGACGGCGAGCTGACAGAAGACGAGCAGAAAAGCACCGAAAAGAGCGTTCAGGAGCTCACGGATAAATATATCAAAAATGTTGACGGCGTAACAGAAAAGAAGATTGCCGAGCTTAACGAAATATAAAAGCAGAGCCTTACACATTGTAAGTGCGCCTCGATTTTTCAGATTCTCGATAATTGCCGTTGCCCGATACGGTAAATAACACAGTGGGGTGTATCTCTCGGGTACATCCCGCTTTTTCAATATAATTTAAATTAAGGAGTATATTTATGCCGGATAAGAATAATGCCGTTAGCACTGACATTCCCGGAAAAATACAGGTTGATGATCGGCTGAAGCATATTGCTTTTATAATGGACGGAAACAGACGTTGGGCGAAGAAAAAAGGCATGGTCAGCGAAATGGGACATAAATACGGTGCTGAGACCTTTCGCAGGATAGTAAGATATTGCGGCGATGTCGGCATAAAATGCGTGACGGTCTATGCTTTTTCAACCGAGAATTGGAAACGTCCCCAAAAAGAGGTTGAGAGTCTGATGAAACTTCTTGATAAATATCTTGACGAGTGCCTTGAAGATTTTGAAAAATATAATATACGTACAAAATTTATAGGAGATATTGCACCGTTGAGCGAAAAGCTTAAAGCAAAAATAGAAAAAATCGAAAGGCTTACGAGAAACAACGGACTTTTGCTCAATATAGCTCTGAATTACGGCTCAAGGTCCGAGATCGTAAATGCCGTAAAGCACATAATTGCCGACGGGATCAAAAATGTTGATGAAGATACAATAACGTCATATCTTTATACATCGGATTCTCCGGAGCCTGATCTGATCGTGCGGACGGGCGGCGAATACAGACTGTCAAACTTTTTGCTCTGGCAGGCAGCATACTCGGAGTTGTATTTTACAGATTGCCTTTGGCCGGATATGTGTCCCGAAGAAGTCGATCGCGCAATAATCGAATTTTATTCGCGTCGGCGACGCTTCGGCGGTTCATGATTTTTTGAACCAAAACTCAAACATATTTTACTGATTTTTAGCCCGAAAGGAAATATCGTATATGCGTACAAGAGTCATTACCGCGATAGTTGCTTTTATTATATTATTACCGGTACTGTATTTTTCCGGCACCTTTGTTTTGCCGGTAGCTATGGCAATACTTGCCATGGTCGGCAGCGGGGAAATGCTTCACTGCGTCGGTACCCTGAAAAGATACACCTTTTCTGTCCCGTCCATAATAGTGGCAACCTCATTGCCGCTTATAATGTATTTTGCGGATACATGGATATATACAAGACTCGATATAGCCATGCTTTTGATAGCGATATACATACTGATTGCATTTGCCATAACGGTAATAGAGCATAAACACATAAAAATAGAAGATATGGCATTATCAATGATAATGGTCTTATACATAGGCTTCGGTTTTTCATCTATCGTTCTTATCCGCGATACACGCGGCGGCTTTGCAGACGGTAAATATCTTTATATGCTTGTGTTTACCGGAGCGTGGCTTACGGATATTTTCGCTTATTTCTGCGGCAGGGCGTTCGGAAAGCATAAGTTGATACCGGAGGTAAGTCCGAAAAAAACTGTTGAGGGGAGCATCGGAGGGATAGTTTTCTGCATATTCGGGACCATGTTTTACGGTTTTGTGTATTCACTGATATTCAAATCCGAGGTTGACTATATATTGCTCGCGGTGTGCGGAGCGGTTTCTTCCGTATTTTCACAGATAGGCGATCTGATAATGTCTATGGTAAAAAGAAAGTATAATATAAAAGACTACGGGAAGGTATTTCCCGGACACGGCGGAGTACTCGACAGATTTGATTCGATTCTTGCCGTTTCCATAGCGCTTCTTGTTACGCTTTCGGTATTTCAGGCACTCACGAATGCTTGCGGACCGATAAGGTGACCGAAATAACAGAAATTTATAAAATATAAATCGGAGCTGTAATTTAAGATGATAAATAAGTATCCGTCGCTGCTTGTGTTAGGCTCTACCGGCTCTGTCGGCAGACAGTCACTTGACGTTGCAAGAGCAAAAAAAATAAGCGTACTCGGTATCAGCGCAAATAAAAATGTAAAAGAAACCGAAGCGCAGGCAAGAGAATTCGGCGTTCGTTATGTCGCTATGGCAGACAGGAAAGCCGCAGATGAGTTGCGCATAAAGCTTGCGGATACATCTGCAAAGGTTTATGGCGGTGCCGACGGGATTTGCTCAATGATTGAGGACAGCGATGCCGAAGCGGTCGTGAACTCGATTCTCGGCGAAGCTGGACTTATGCCCACTCTTGCGACGATAAGAACTCATAAAAAACTTGCGCTTGCCAACAAAGAATCCCTTGTTGTTGCCGGCAGAATAGTTACCGATGAATTGAAAAAATATCATGGTGAGCTTGTACCCGTGGACAGCGAGCATTGCGCCATTCACCAATGTCTGAGAGCCGGTACACACGGTGAAATAAAAAATCTGATACTTACGGCGTCCGGCGGACCGTTTTACGGATATTCAAAGGAAATGCTCGGTAATATTACCGTTGCGCAGACACTTAACCATCCGACCTGGAAAATGGGTGCAAAAATTACCGTGGACAGCGCAACACTTATGAATAAGGGCTTTGAAGTGATTGAGGCGGCTCATCTTTTCGGCGTTGATGCCGATATGGTCGAGGTGCTTGTTCATCGTGAAAGTATAATACACTCAATGGTGGAATATATTGATAACAGTGTAATAGCACAGCTTTCCGTGCCGGATATGCGACACTGTGTTCAATATGCGCTTACATATCCGGTGCGTGATACCGATTCCGAAGGGGAGGCGAAGGCTCTCAGACTTGCCGATATAGGAAAACTGACCTTCGGTAAACCGGATACGGATACATTTGTCCTGCTGAAGCTTGCCGGAAAGGCACTTTCGGACGGCGGGGCAATGCCTGCCGTCGTAAATGCGGCAAATGAGATAGCCGTCGATGCGTTTCTGCATGAAAGGATCGGATTCTGCAGAATCGCCGATACCGTCTGCGAAACATATGAAAAAATGTCCTCCGCCGCCATGGCAACGACCCTGACTGAGATAACGGAATGTGACAGACAGGCAAGGGCATATGCGGAAGAGAAGGTCACGACAGCACGGAATTATCCTGATTGTAAATATTAACGTGCGGAAAAATACATTTCATCTGATAGGTTATTAATATGAAATGTATCCGCGATTTGGGAAGGAAGCTTTGAAATGTACGTATTGCTTGCAATATTATTATTCGGATTTCTTGTGTTCATACACGAGCTCGGTCATTATACCGCCGCGCGCGCCTGCGGCGTAAAGGTCGAAGAATTTTCCATAGGTATGGGACCGAAGATAATATCAAAAAAGTCAAAAAAGACGGGAATTGCATATTCCCTGCGTCTTTTTCCTGTCGGCGGTTTTGTCAGTATGGACGGAGAGAACGAATCCTCCGATGATAAAAACGCACTTTGCAATAAGCCCGTATGGCAGAGAATAATCATTACGGCGGCAGGACCTGCGATGAACCTTGTCCTTGGTTTTTTGCTCATGATAGCACTTGTTGTGTCAACCGGACATCTTGCTTCAAATACAATAGATAAGTTTCAGGATGTGTCGATAAGCGACCTGAGCGGTCTTAAAGCCGGAGATACGATTATTTATGTCAACAGGACCCGCGTTCATACCGGAAATGAGGTCGTTTATGAAATAATGATGCAGGGAAGCGAGCCTGTCGACCTGCGGGTTATCCGAAACGGTACGGAAATGTATATTCCCAACGTGGTTTTTCCGTGTCAGACCGAGAGCGGAATCAAAATCGGTGTTTATGATTTTAAAGTCAAAGCGCAGCCACTGACCTTCGGAAGCGTTCTGAAGCATTCCTGGTTCCGTTCAATGTCAACCGTCAAGATGGTATGGGACTCGCTTGGCGGACTTATAAAAGGAAAATACGGATTTGAAGCCATGTCGGGACCTGTCGGTGTGACTGAACAGATAACTCAGGTGGCGAAAACCGGAGATAAGCTTAATCTTCTTTATATGTTTATCGTTATAAGCATAAACCTCGGCGTTATGAACCTTTTGCCTATCCCCGCTCTTGACGGCGGGCACCTGTTCTTCTATATTCTTGAGCTTATATTCGGCAGACCGGTGGTTGACAGAAATGTTGAAAATTATATTCATGTCATAGGCTTGCTCATACTGCTCGGCTTCATAGGTATAATCAGCGTGAAGGACGTGCTTCACCTCTTCAAATAGCAAAATAAGCAAAAGTATATTGAAAACGTCCGGATTTTACGATTGCCTGTATCAGACAGAAAGGAATTTCAAATGAATTATAATGCTATCAGAAGAAAAGCCAAGGAAATAAAGATCGGCAATGTTGCCATAGGCGGAAACAATCCTGTTGCCATACAGTCAATGACCAATACAGATACCTGCGACGCACAAAAGACAATAGCGCAGCTTCGCGAGCTTGAAGCTGCCAACTGTGACATTGCAAGAATTACCGTTCCTACTCCCGAAGCAGCCGGGACGATAGCCGCTATAAAAGAAGCCGGCATAAAAATGCCTATCGTTGCGGATATACATTTCGATTACCGCGCGGCTTTGAGTGCTGCCGAAGCCGGAGCGGATAAAATAAGAATAAATCCCGGAAATATCGGTGATGACGACAGAGTAAAAAAAGTTTGTCATATCTGTTCATCAAAAAATATACCCATCCGCATAGGCGTCAACAGCGGTTCGCTTGAAAAGCATATTCTTGAAAAATTCGGCGCACCCACACCGGAGGCGCTATACGAAAGCGCAATGTTTCATGTCAGATTGCTTGAAAAATTCGATTTTGACAATATAGTAATATCAATCAAAGCCTCCGACCCATACAGTATGATAAAGGCTAATCGGTTGCTTGCCGAAATGTGCGATTATCCGATACACATAGGCGTGACCGAAGCGGGGAGCGAGAAAATGGGAACGATAAAAAGCGCCGTGGGCATAGGAGCACTTCTTTGCGACGGTATAGGCGATACCATCCGCGTCTCGCTTACTGCAGATCCCGTAAAAGAGATCGAAGCCGCCAAAAATCTTTTAAATGCACTTAATATCGAAGGGCAGAGCGGGCTTGTAACAGTGAGCTGCCCGACCTGCGGCAGAACTAAGGTCGATCTTATAAATGTGGTGCGTGAATTTGAAAACGCGGTAAAGAAAGAAAAGCTCGAGAACATTCCGGTAAAGGTTGCCATTATGGGATGTGTCGTAAACGGTCCCGGTGAGGCAAGGGAAGCAGATATCGGCGTTGCCGGAGGTAACGGCGAGGCGGTCCTTTTTTCGCACGGTGTGATCATAGAAAAAATTCCGGAACGCGATATTGTTCCGAGATTGATATACGAAATAAAAAAGCAGCAAAACAAGCAAACAATATAACAGTCAGGAATATAAAATGCCAAAGAAATTTCTTGAGATATTTTCCCGATATATACCGGAAAACGATGTCGCAGAGGTACTTAACCGTTCGACGGTCATCTCGGTCAGAGCGGATAAAGTCAATCGTATAATTGAAGCTGACCTCGGCTTTCCGAGCCCGGTGGACAAGCAGATGCTTTACCGTATAGAAGAAGAAATCAGAAAAGTATATGAAATTACAAGGGTAAAGCTTTATCCGAACTATCCCGCGGAATATTTTGACGACTCGTATATTCCGCAGTTGATAACAGAGACCGAACGTACAGGCATTGTTGCTCTCGGTTTTTTCAACGGTTATCGCCATGAGCTTTCGCTTGAAAACGGAAAGCTTGAAATAAGGATACCGTTTTCAAACAGCGGCGTAGATCTGCTTACCGATGCAAGAACCCCTGCTATAATGTCACAGATAATCCAAAAGGAATTCAATATACATATCGATGTAAATATAACTCCGTTCTATGACGGCGAGGAAATTCCTGCCTTTACCGCGCGTGATGAGCTTTTGCGCAATATTGATCGGGATCTTTCCGATGCGCTCAAAAATTACGATTCAGGAACTCAACAGGGAGAGAATGGGCGTTATTCGCAGAATACGCCGGAGGAGCCGGAAGAACCACAGTTTCCGAGAGTAGCGTCAATATACGGAGACGGGTTTGTGCCGGAGATAAACGACGGTATCTGTAAGATAGGCACTGCCGAATTCGATACTTCTTCGCCCGAGTATGTTATCGGAAGCAAATTTACCGTTTCGCCGATTTCAATAGCGTCCATAAAATCCACAATAGGCTCCTGCGTGCTTGTCGGAAAGGTTTTCGGCTTTGTTAAAGAGGCTAACCGTCGCGGCGATAAGATGAATGTTACTTTCGGTATTTTTGACGGAAGCGCATCAATTGAAGTTATGAAAAGAAATATGGAGCCGGAGGATGCCAAAGAACTTGAATCGGTAGTCAAGGACGGTATGTCAATTGCTCTGAAGGGGTCAGTCAAGGAAGAATTCCGTAAGGACGGCAAAAAGCCCGAACTGATATTTCAGTATAATTCTATCGCAAAAATATCAAAGATTGAGCGCATGGACAATGCACCCGAAAAAAGAGTAGAGCTTCATCTGCATACCACAATGTCCGCAATGGACGCTCTTATCCCACCCGACGGTATAGTTAAGCTGGCACAAAAATGGGGACACAAAGCCGTTGCAGTAACCGACCACGGAAATGTACAGGCATTTCCCGAGGCAATGCTGGCGGCGGAAAAATGCGGAATGAAGGTCATATACGGAATGGAGGCATATTTCGTAAACGATACCGCAAGCGCACTTACAGGCGAATATCACGGTAAATTTACCGATGAAATGATCGTTTTCGATATAGAAACCACAGGCCTTTCTCCTATCCACTGCAAAATCATTGAAATAGGCGCAGTTAAAGTTAAGAACGGCGAAATTATCGACGTTTTTGATACATATGTCGATCCCGAGGGCCCCATCCCCGAGGAAATAACCAGGCTGACATCAATAACCGACGAAATGGTCGCAGGAGCGCCTGACAGAAGATCAGCGCTTGAAAGCTTCTATGCTTTTATCGGTAACTGTAAACTGCTTATAGCGCATAATGCAAAATTCGATACTTCGTTTATACGGCATAACGCACTCGAGCTTGGTATGGATTTCGGCTTTTCATACCTTGATACAGTCGCACTTTCAAGGTTTCTGAATTCGGATATCAAAAACCATAAGCTTGATACGGTAGCTAAATATTACGGGCTTGAAGACTTCCATCATCACCGTGCCTGCGACGATGCGGATATACTTGCAAAAATCTATTTCTGCATGGTCAATAAAATGGGCGAGATGGATATACGTTCGTTTGACGGGCTGAACGCCGAAATGACGCGGAATTCCGATCCTCTTAAGCTTAATACTTACCACCAGATAATACTTGTTAAAAATTCCGAGGGACTTAAAAATCTTTATAAGCTTATATCTCAAAGCTATCTGAAATATTATAAACGCAATCCGAGAATTCCGAAGACCGTACTTGAAAAATACCGGGAAGGACTCATAATCGGCTCGGCTTGTGAAGCCGGCGAGCTTTTCAGGGCTGTTCTTGATAACAGACCGGATTCCGAGATTGAGCAGATAGTTGAATTTTACGATTATCTTGAGATTCAGCCCATTGCCAATAACCGTTTCCTTGTGGCTGAAGGGCAGGTCACCGATGACGAGGGATTGAGAGATCTTAACAGACGAATTGTCGAGCTCGGCGAAAAATATAATAAGCCTGTTGTCGCTACCTGCGACGCACATTATGTAAATGAAGAGGACGACCTTTACCGCAGAATTTTGCTTACGGGTATGAAATTTAAAGACGCATCATCGGTTCATAAGCTTTATTTCAGAACAACCGAAGAAATGCTCGAAGAATTTTCATACCTCGGAAAGGAAAAAGCCTACGAGGTCGTAGTTACAAATACAAATAAGATTGCCGATATGATAGGTGACGTCAGGCCGATCCCAAAAGGAACATATACACCGCACATGGATGGTGCCGAAGAAGACCTTCAGCGCCTTTGCTGGGAAAAAGCCAAAAGACTTTACGGTGATCCTGTTCCGGAAATAGTCAGAGCAAGACTTGATAAGGAGCTTACCTCAATAATCAAGCACGGCTTTGCGGTTCTTTATATGATAGCGCAAAAGCTCGTGTATTTCAGTGAAAGTCAGGGCTACCTTGTAGGCTCAAGAGGCTCGGTCGGCTCATCGCTTGTGGCATCAATGTCGGGTATTTCCGAGGTCAACCCTTTGCCGCCGCACTATTATTGCCCGAATTGTAAATACAGTGAATTTTTCACCGACGGTTCGGTCGGCTCGGGTTTTGACTTGCCCGATGCCGTCTGCCCAAAGTGCGGCACAAAGCTTATTGGCGACGGACACGATATCCCGTTTGAGACCTTCCTTGGCTTCTACGGCGATAAATCCCCGGATATAGACCTCAACTTCTCGGGCGACGTTCAGGGCAGAGTACATAAATATACAGAGGAGCTTTTCGGCTCCGAAAACGTGTTCCGTGCAGGTACACTCGGCACTCTTGCGGACAAAACGGCATACGGTTTTGTATGTAAATATCTTGATGAAAACAAAATAAGTCTTTCAAGAGCCGAGACCAATAGAATTACCCTTGAATGTGTCGGCGTAAAGCGTACGACCGGACAGCATCCCGGCGGTATAATCGTTGTTCCGAGAGAATACGAGGTCTACGATTTTACACCTGTACAGCATCCCGCAGACGATCCGAATTCCGATATAGTTACGACCCACTTCGCTTTTTCATATCTTCATGATACGATACTTAAGCTTGACGAGCTCGGACACGATATTCCGACAAAATACAAATGGCTCGAAAGATTTTCCGATACCAGCGTAATGGACGTCAAAATGAACGACCGCTCGGTGTACGAGCTGTTCTATTCGACCGAGCCGCTTGGCGTGACACCAGATGATATAGACAGCCAAATAGGAACCTACGGACTTCCGGAAATGGGTACACGCTTTATACAACAGGTGCTTATAGACGCAAAGCCCCGTAATTTTGCCGATCTGCTTCAGATATCCGGACTTACACACGGAACCAACGTTTGGCTCGGAAATGCGCAGGATCTTATCAAAGAGGGTATATGCGATATTTCGCAGGTTATCGGAACGCGTGACGGTATTATGCTTGACCTTATCAGATACGGTCTTGACAATGGTCTTGCCTTCAAGATAATGGAATCTGTTCGTAAGGGCAGAGGACTTACTCCCGAATGGATAGAGGAAATGAAGGCACACGATGTTCCGGATTGGTATATATCATCCTGTAAAAAGATAAAGTATATGTTCCCAAAAGCACACGCCGCCGCATATGTAATGTCGGCAATACGGCTCGGGTGGTATAAGGTTCATATGCCGATAGCTTTCTATTGCGCAATGTTTACCGTTGCTCCGGCGGGCTTTGACGCGGAAATAGTCAGCAAGGGCAGAAGCAATGTTCGTGCTACGATAAAAGATATAGAAGAACGCGGAAAAGCCGCTACGCAGAAGGAGCAGAGCATGATACCTACCCTGCAGCTTGCCAACGAATGTATGGCACGCGGTATTAAATTTCTTCCCGTTAATCTTCAGAAATCAGATTCTCATGCCTTTTTGCCCGAAAACGGTAATATCAGAATGCCGTTTTCATCACTCGGCGGACTCGGAGACAGCGCAGCGGATAATATAATCAAAGAAAGAAATGTTGAGCAGTATTTTTCGGTAGAAGATCTTCAGATACGCGCCAAACTGAGTAAATCGGTGATTGATATTCTCCGCCGCAACGGAGCATTAGATGACCTGAGCGAGACAGACCAGCTATCAATGTTTTGATTAATTAAATTTGGAGGAACCGAATCATGAAAAAAACGACAGCAATTTCCGTTAAAATTTTCTGCCTTCTATTCACTTCGATTATTATTATCGGAGTATTTACAGCTTGCAAAAAAAATGACAATTCTCCGGATTCCGGTACGCAGACGGATAACACACCGACCGGATCCGCAACTGAAGAAACAAAAGAGCCGGAGGATAAGAATATTTACATAGTTAAGGATGGGAAACCGGTATATGCGCTTGTGAGACGGGAAACCTTCTACACGTCATATATTCAGAAGGTTAACACACTTTTCAACCGGATACTTGATCTTGGCGGTGTTAAACTCGATTTCAGCGACGACTGGATAGATCCGCGAAAAGAATTTGATCCGAATGCACCGGAAATACTTGTAGGGCTTACAAACAGAGATGAAAATCTGGCGATCATGGACGAGGTACCGATTGACGGTTATGTGATTAGGCATATCAATAACAAAATTATAATTGCGGCACATAAAGAAAGCAATCTGTATGAAGCCATAGATTACTTCAACGAAAACCTTCTTGAAACAACAGACAGTAAAAACGGAAAAAACATTATCTATAAAGGAGATTATACAAAAGGAACTATGGATACAAAATATTTGTTTGATAAAGACAATAAGTTAAACGATTATGTTATCGTTTATCCGACGGATGAAAGATATAAAAACTATCTTTCATATGCCAACAGTCTGGCAAAGGCAATCAAAAAAGCTACCGGCGTAACGCTTGAATGTGTTCCGGATACTACGCCGGAAACCGAAAAGGAAATAGTGCTCGGTGTAAGCTCGCGCAAAAACGACCTTTCGTATGTTCTCGAAATAGACAAGATGTCAATTGCCAAATACCTTGTAAAGAATGAAGGTAAAAAGCTGTATATAGCTTTTAAAAGTGATATTCTTATCTCCTCTGCAATAGGCGCATTTTGCAATACATATTCTTCGCCCGAGTTTTCCGACAGATTTTATATTCCGAAGGATATAAACGAACAGAATATTGGTTTTTACGGAGATGTTGCGAGAACAGATAGATCTGATCTTCGTATCATGTCATATAACATACTTGCAGAACTGTGGGATCAGAAAATTCCCGTTGAGACAAGAGATGCCAAGGTGGCAGCAACAATACTTTCATACGCTCCCGATGTTATCGGAATACAGGAGGTAACGGCAAAGTGGTACACAAAGCTTGTCGGTGCCATCAATTCGGACTACAAATTTGTCTATGCAACCAATACCCGTGGAGAGACAAACTATTCAAGTATAGCATACAATTATCACAAGATAAAGCTTATAGACAAAGGTATGGAATACTTTGAAGGCGGAAACAGCTCACATTTAAGAGTTGCCTGCTGGGGACTTTTTGAACGCATTTCCGACGGAAAGAGATTTATAGTCGTTAATACACACTGGGACCTTACCCCCGAACAAAGACTTTCGGACGCAAGACAGCAGGCGGCGGTTATGAAAAAAGTGCTTGAAAAATACGATGTCCCCGTTTTCTCGACAGGAGATTTCAACAGCAATGAAAATTCCGCAGAGTTCAATGAATATCTTAATCTTACGGATTTCGCTGATTCGATTGCTGTCGCAGAGACGGTATCGGCAGGCACCAAAGGCTTCCATGCTGTCGGTTCCGCTCCGGATGGCTCACAGAGTCAGATAATTGACCATATAACCGTTTCAAAAAGCGTTAAGGTTTTGCATTACAGGACTGTTAAAGATACCATCGCGTTGGAATCATCAGACCATTGCCCGGTCATTATTGATGTGATTCTGAACTGACAGCATCAGAATTATCAGTACTGACTGACGATAAAAATTAAGAGAGGAATAAATACAGTCATGAAAAAGCTCATTCGCAAATTAACGGTGATATCTTTGCTTATGATACTTGTTGTCGCCGTAACATCATGTTCTTTTGTATGGAAAGAGCCGGATATTTCGGGGCCTGTTGCCGATGATCCCGTAATACCTTCGGATACAGTGGGAGGTAGCCAGACTGAAACGGAACGCACGCCAAGCGAAACAGGGGTCTCAGAGAGCATTCCGTCAGATGATTCTACGGAAGAGTCAAATGAGCCGTCTGAACCGACAGATACCTCCGAAGAATCAACGAGTAAGCTTGAAGAACCGACAAGCAAACCAGAGGAACCGACAAGCAAGCCTGAAGAACCGACAAGCAAGCCCGAGGAACCGACAAGTAAGCCCGAGGAACCGACAAGTAAGCCCGAGGAACCGACAAGTAAGCCTGAGGAACCGACAATTAAGCCTGAGGAACCGACAAGTAAGCCCGAGGAACCGACAAGTAAGCCTGAAGAACCAACGAGTAAACCTGAAGAACCTACGAGCAAGCCCGAAGAGCCTACAAGCAAACCGAGTGAGCCCGAAGAAACGAAACCTGAACCGCACGTTCACTCTTATTCTTCCAAAACAATTGCACCGACCTGCACCGAAAAGGGATATACTCTCCATTTCTGCAAATGCGGCGACGAATATAAAGACACCTATGTGGATGCAAAAGGTCACACCATTAAGTACGATGAAGTAGCGCCTACCTGCGGAGCATCCGGAGTAAAATCCGGTTACTGTTCTGTTTGTGGCTGGCAGGATCCGAATATAGTCACACTTCCTGCAACCGGAAAACATACTTACGGAGATTGGTATGTCGATACTCCTGCTACGACAACAAGCCCAGGACTTGAAAAACGCAGATGCTCCGGATGCGGCAAGACTGAGGAAAGGTCGATCCCGAAAGTCGAAGTAAAACCGACCGATTTTGAAATTCTTCCCGGAAATACGGCATTTGGTTACGACTCGCTTGACGGTGAATCAAATGCGACAGGTAAAAAATCTTTTTATAAAGACCTTGCCGATCTTTGCAAAAGCTTCAACAGCGATTTTACCGATAAGACACCGACAGATTCCGACGGAAGTATAGTGATCGGCTCTCTTGACTATGCAAAATATTCGCTTACCTCCGATCAGATGAGAATTGTCGTTCAGTATTTTATACTTGACAATCCAAGATACTATTGGTTGTCCGGAACATATAAATATACGGCAACGAATGCCAAGATATGTCTGATTTCCGATTATGCGTCGGGCGCAAAGCGCAGACAGCTTGCATCGGAGATCGAAGGATTCCTGGCAGATTGTAAGACCGCCGTTTCGTCAATGAAAACAAGCTACGAGAAAGCGCTTTACATACACGATCTGCTTATAAAACGTATCGATTATAAATATAAAGATGCTGCTTGCACCATTCCCGCAGATGATACGGATTCGCATAATATTATCGGTATGGTCACAGCCGCAGGCGGTGTTTGCGAAGCTTACTCAAAATCCTTCCAAATGGTAATGTCATATATCGGGATTGACTGTATAAATATTGTCGGCGAAGCAAACGGCGCACACGCATGGAATTCCGTTAAGCTTGATGACGGAAAATGGTACTATGTCGACGTAACATGGGATGATGACAGGACCATCGGCAAACCGGTATATTATTGCTTCGGGACAAAACGTTCCGAGTTTGAAGCTACTCATAAGCTTAGCTCTTCCACTTCACTTTCAATGTTTAAATATACTGTACCGCAGGATGAAGTAAGTCTGACCCCGATGTTGCTTTATAAAGGAAACACACTTGTCGGAAGATACGGTACATTTAAAGATGCATTTGATGCAATGACCGATATAAACGGCGAATATACTATCGAGCTTCTGAGTCCCGAGATAAACTCGAACGATTATGTGATCGACCGTAATTTTCCGACGGCAAAATCGATCAGATTTGTCAGCGGTATTGTAATGCTTGATGGGGGAAGTTTTTACCGTCGTAGTTTGTATCTCGGAAGCAATATCAATACCTCTGCGGATCTTGTATTTGACAGCATTGAAGTACAAACCGTTACCGGCGAAAAAACACTTGATCTCGGAAATTATAAGCTGACGCTTACCGGAACACAGGTCACGGTCAGTGCGGGCGTTATGATTAAAGGAAACACGGGAAGCGTTATATATGTCAGCTCAGACAAGGTTGTTGCCCTTAATTGCAATGTAAATGTCGATGCGTTTACTATCAATGCTCAGACGCAGGTATTTATCATGCAGGGAACTTATTATATAAACCGTCTTGTGCTCGGAAATGGCGCATATTTTATGCTTTATGAGAGCAGAAAGTGTGTCCTTGATGTTAAAACGGCAGAATTCGGACAAAGCTCAAGAATTGATATTTCGGGCAATGTCGGTCACAGCGTTACAATAGGTAATATGACCGGTTCGTCGCAATATGCTTTTATCCAGATTACAAATACCGATCTTGCGGGATGGCCCACAATAAATATTACAGGCACAAGCTCGATTCCTGTCTATTTCTGCTTTACCAATCAGAATATTACAAGCTACACCGGGATTATTTTAAGAGCCCAAAGCTTAAATTCTTCAAATGTTTATTTCTTCATTCTGAACGGCAATCAATTTGAGCAAACTACAAAAATTAAAATCGTAAACGGCGATGCTCGCGTAGTCTGATACTACCCGCCGTATTGCGGTCATGAATCACCGACCGCTGTGCGATCTGCTTTCCGGCACGGCTTTGATGTTTTATCATTGCAGTGCCGGTTGGCTTTTAAAAACAAATGAAAATAAGGAGGTAAGTTTTATGCAGCTTTTTTATAACAGACCGCTATGTACAGTCTGCGCGGCATATGTTGCAGCTTCTCTCCTTGCTTTTTATTTTACCCCAACCTTGAAGATAGCGCTTGCTTTCTCGATTGCGGCGCTTGTTATAGTCATATTGATCTTCGCACTGTTCGGAAATGTAAAGAAAATTACCGCTGCCGTTCTTGGCGTGGCTGCGGTTTTTGCGCTAACCGCTGTTTTCAGATCATACATTTGTTTTGACCGTGATTATATGGGCTGTGAAAAATATCACGGTGAAGAATCCGATATAACCGCATCGGTAACCGAGCGACGTTATTCCGGTGAAAGCTACTCTGTGTACGGGATCAGAATAAAAACAATTGACGGAAAAGATGTAAATCTAAATGCTGTTCTTGAATGTACATACGCCGCCGATATTCAACCCGGTGACATAATCGGCGGAAAGGTCAGGTTTGACTCTCTTGATGAGCTGTATGGCGGTTATGTCAAAAAGTCATTGCTTGCGGACGGCTATAAAATGCTGGCAACCGATATCGGAGACGATACAAACGGATTGGAGATTTTGGGCAAGGAAAAGCAAAGTCTGAAAATATTTGCTGATCGGATCAACACACGGTTATGCGCAAAGCTAAACTCCGGCTTCGGAAAAACAACCGGTGGAATTGCAGGTGCATTGTTCCTCGGAAATCGCGACGGAATATCCGATACTACGGCAAGAGATTTCAGACGTTCCGGAACCTCTCATATTCTCGCACTGAGCGGTATGCACACCTCGCTTATACTCGGAATTGCCGCATATCTTTTAAGCAGACTTGGATTTTTCGGAATCGGAAGAAAAGTACAGACAATTCAGTTATGTTTTATCGCACCTGCATACCTGATACTGACAGGCTGCTCGGTCTCGGCTCTGCGTTCGGTCATTATGGTAAGTGCAATGTATATAGCTTATCTGATCGGCGGAAAAGGCGATACCGTGACCAATCTTTTCCTGGCAGGAACGTTGATACTCGGATTTTCACCGGAAGCGGTATGCGACGTGTCGTTCTGGCTTTCATTCTGTGCTACCTTCGGAATCGTCGCAGGAAATGAAGCTCTGGCACCTCTCTTTGAAAAACTACGCGGATTTGTTGCTAAGCATCCTTTGCTGAAATTTCCGGTTTATATTCTGAGCGCAATTTCAATCAGCGTTTGCGCAAATATTGCAGTCATGTTTCTTATGTGGATGTATTTCGGTGAGCTTTCCTTAATGGCACCCGTATCAACGCTTATTGTTTCACCGCTGGCATATACGATTATCATTCTGACCGTTATATACCTATTGCTTTCGTGGGTGCCTGTACTTTCCGGAGTTATCTGTTTTGTCGTTTCTAAGCTTTCTTCGCTTATGCTCGGTTTGACCGCGGGGATATCCGATTTGGACTTTGCAACCGTTTCTTTCGGTGATAAACTGACGGGGACGGTCATACTCTCAATGACGGTGCTCCTTGTTGTGCTTATAGCAATAAAACTTAAGCATCGTATATTGATGATATTACCGCCTGCGATAGCGACAGTCGCAATAATTGTAATAATCATATGTCGCGGATTTGCTTCCGGAACAGATATGATTTATTTGCATACCACAAAAAGCGAAATGCTTGTAATCTCGTCGTCACATCAAAACGTAATATGCGATATTTCCGACGGGAGCTATACACATTTCAATAAAGCCGCAAATATGCTTAAAGGCGAATACCGTACGGTAACAGATGCAATAATACTTACTCATTATCATAAGAAGCATATAACCTCAATATCAAAATATTCCTCCGATAATATTGTCAGAGAGCTTTTACTGCCGGAACCGTTGAATGAAAACGAACGGGAAATAATGAACAGTATTATAAAGCTTGCAGAAGCACGCGGTATAAAAATACAGATTTATTCTCTCGACAACAGCGTAACCTTGAACGACGATTTAAAAATTTCCGTTAAACGTGAGTATATAAAACGATCAACACATCCGGTTATCTCAATTAAAGCATCAGGAAAAGACCATGCTGTCTGTTATGTCGGCGCATCTGCCTCTGAGGCTGCTGAAGAAACAACCGATATGATTGATTCCGAAGTGTCAAAGACAGACTATCTGATACTTGGAAGTCACGGCCCTAAGATTAAGAATCCGTATTCGTTTGATATATCTGCCGATTCGTACAATATCAAAGAAATCCTGTTTGCAAATAATGATACCGTTGTTTATGCTGATTTGAATGGTACCGGACTCGGTGATTATATTAACCTTAAAAAGCCTGTTCTGATATTTGAACCCGAGTACAGAAGATTTGTACTTACCGATTGAATACACAGGAGATCTAAAAAAACTTCAGCAGAAGGAACAGAAAGCAAAAATGAAATACAATATCATTCATAAACACTTACTTGAATCTACAAATACAACCGCGGCAGAGCTCGCCGCAGGCGGTGCCGAAGAATTTACCACAGTTGTCGCCGATCACCAAAGCAACGGTAAAGGAAGGGGAGAACATAGCTTTTTTTCGCAGAACGGTCTTTATATGTCTGTTGTTATAAGATCCGCCGATACCGCCGTCAATGCTACTCTGCTTACACTTTATACGGCTTGCTGTGTTCACCGCGCAATACGAAAGGTCTGCGGCTTTACAGCAAAAATCAAATGGGTAAACGACATTGTAACCGATGAGGGAAAGCTTTGCGGTATTCTGTGCGAATCGTATTTCAAACCCGGTTCAGATAAAATCGATTACGTTATTGACGGTATCGGAATAAACTTAGGTGAACAGGAGTTTCCTGAAGAGCTTAAAAACGTTGCCGCATCGTTGGTATTGCCGCCGCAAAAGCTTGAAAAAATAAAAATCAAGCTCTGCAAAAAGATCATCAGATATCTGTCAAAATATCAGAGTAAGATAAAGGACCGTTCTTTTATGAATTATTACAGAGAATTTTGCTCGGTAATGGATAAAAGAGTGATGGTCTCGGGTGACGGCGAACCATATGAAGCCGTGGTCATGGGAGTTGACGATGACGGCGGACTTATGACGATATCCAAAAAAGGTGCGAAAATTCTTCGCTATGGTGAAGTGTCTATAAAACCTGAAAATACTTTAAGATCCGAATGACAAACGTTTGTATTAATATTATCGCGTCGCTTTCAGGCGTGAAATGACGCAATATTTTTTTAATTAAACCGCACTTGTATAATTTAATAAGAACAATTCAATAAATTCCGTCATAATATATAGCAGGTGATTTTGATTTGATCTCCGAAGCCTTTTTATCGGCTTCGAGGTCAGAGCTATACTTTCATCGTATTATATAAGGATGACGGACTTTTATTATGAATATAAATGCAGATTCAGGTTTATGTAAAAATGAAAAAGAAATGTTGCCCCCGGAAATAAACATTGCCATTGTTGGAGGGGATGTTCGTCAAAGCGCGGTTGCCGGACGGCTTCATGAGGCGGAAATTAATGTTTTTGCATATGGTATTGGTAAAGGCAAATCAGATTACGATTGCTTTTCGACTTGTGAAGATTATAAAAACGCTGTAAAAAACTGTGTCGCGGTAATCTTGCCGCTGCCTGCATCAACAGACGGCGTTTATATCAATACTCCGCTTGTTCCGGAAATGGCGCCGATAAGGCTGACAGCCTTGCTTGACGAAGAACTATATGGAGATAAAAAGCCGATTATACTCGGAGGAAAGCTGACTCCGGCATTCAAAGCATATGCCGTCGAAAAAGGGTTCAGAGTTATAGATTATTATGAAAATGAAATACTTCAGATAAAAAACGCCCTGCCGACCGCCGAGGGTGCTCTTGAAATAGCAATGAGAGTTCTTCAGATAACAATACATTCCAGCCATACCGCTGTGGTAGGCTACGGCAGAATAGCAAAAACGCTTTCAAAAATGCTTTTGGCTATGAATGCAAATGTTACGGTTGCGGCAAGAAAGGGCGCAGATCTTGCTTATGCGGAGCTGTGCGGCTGCAATACACTGAAAATAGCCCACACTGCCGGGAAGAGTATGCTTTGTGCTCTCGGAAAAGGATATGACGTTATTTTCAATACAGTGCCGTATTGGGTGTTTGACCGCGATGTGATTTCAGAAATGAATCGGGATACGGTTCTGATCGATCTTGCGTCTGCTCCGGGTGGATTTGATATAAATGCACTGAATGATTACGGTATAAATGTTATAAGAGCAGCTTCGCTTCCCGGAAAGTGTGCACCCGTAACGGCTGGAAAAATAATAGGCGATACAGTTTTGGATATATTACACGGCGAGGGGGTGATCGTTTGAGCATGATAGGATTCGCTATGTGCGGTTCTTTTTGCACCGTAGCAAAATCTCTTGAACAACTGAAGCTTTTGATAAATGCCGGCTATGATGTCCAGCCGATAGTCAGCGAAACGGTTTTTTCAACGGACACAAGATTTACCGTGGCGACAGAGCTTGCAGACAATCTTGAAAAAATCTGCGGACGTGAACTGATACATACAATAGTTGATGCCGAACCGCTCGGCCCGTCCGAAAAGCTTGATGCACTTATAATATGCCCTTGTACCGGAAATACACTTGCAAAGCTTGCCAACGGCATAACCGATACAGCCGTTTGTATGGCAGCAAAAGCACATTTACGCAGCGACAGACCTCTGATAATAGCGCTTGCGTCAAATGACGCATTGTCCGCAAACCTGAAAAACATAGCTGTTATGCTTTCAAGAAAAAACGTATTTTTTGTTCCGCTCAGACAGGATGACCCGTGCAAAAAGCCACATTCTCTTGTTGCTGATTTTTCACTGCTTATGCCGACATTCAGATCGGCGATTGAAGGCAAGCAGTTCCAAAGAATTCTCGGATAGAACTACAAATTATATATAACAAAAGGAGCCGTCGCGTTTATGTGACAGCCCCTTTTTACGTCTTTATGGTTTTTGCGGGTTTATTTGATTTCAATAAGGGATTCGTCCCACATTGACGGTGCCTTATATCCCATGAGATTTACCATGGTTGCGGCAACATCTGAAAGTCCGAACTTGCCTTCATCCGCTTTTACGGTATATTTATCCGAATAGTGATTGTCATAGATTATGCAGGGAACTCTGTTAAGAGTGTGCGAGGTCTTGGGCTTGTACTTGCCGTCTTTGCCTACCTTGGGTTGTTTTGTCTTTTTGTCAAGCTCAGCCATTTCATCGGCATTACCGTGGTCAGCGGTAATAAGTGCAACACCGTTAAGCTTGTCTACGACTGCAATTATGCGTGCAAGCTGAAGGTCAAGCGCTTCCATAGAGCATATTGTAGCTTCGAGGTTTCCGGTATGACCGACCATATCGCCGTTCGGAAAGTTAACACGCAGATAACGGTATTTTCCGGATTCGAGCGCTTCGATAAGTCTGTCGGTTATCTCTGCGCATTTCATCCACGGGCGCTGTTCAAACGGAACGACATCGGAGGGAATCTCAACATAGGTTTCATATTCCTCTGAGAATTTTCCGGAGCGGTTTCCGTTCCAGAAATAGGTGACGTGACCATATTTCTGCGTTTCCGAAATTGCAAATTGAGGAATCTTGCTTGAAGCGAGATATTCACCCATAGTGTTTGTGATTTCCGGAGGATTGACAAGATATCTTTTCGGAATGTGAAGGTCGCCATCGTATTCAAGCATCCCGGCATATACGACCTTCGGATAGCGGACACGGTCGAATTTATCAAAGACTTCACTGTCAAAGGCTTTGGATATTTCTATCGAACGGTCGCCTCTGAAGTTATAGAAGATAACGCTGTCGCCGTCTTCAATCTTTCCGACAGGCTTGCCGTTTTCGGCGATAACAAAGGGCGGGAGATCCTGGTCGATCACATGAAGCTCATCTCTGTATGTTTTGACTGCTTCGGCTGCCGAGGCAAACTGTCTGCCTTCACCGAGAACATGGGTTTTCCATCCGAGCTCAACCATATGCCAATCTGCCTCGTAGCGGTCCATTGTGATTTTCATTCTGCCGCCGCCGCTGGCAATTTTTATATCAAAATCCGGAGCGCGGAGCCCGCTTATAAAGTCTTCAAACGGATCGATATATTCAAGCGCCGAGGTTTCACCGACGTCACGACCGTCAATAAGAATGTGTATTCTTACTTTTTGAATGCCCTCTTTTTTTGCTTCAACTATCATCGCCTTGAGGTGGTCGATATGTGAATGAACATTTCCATCGGAGAAAAGCCCGAGAAAATGAAGCGTGCTGTTGTTGCTTTTAACATTTCCGATAAGAGCTTTCCAGGTTTCCGATTCAAACATTTTGCCTGATTCGATTGACTGTGAAACCAGCTTTGCACCTTGTGCAAAGACCTGACCGGAGCCGAGCGCATTGTGTCCTACCTCAGAGTTGCCCATATCATCGTCTGAAGGGAGACCGACAGCGGTACCGTGAGCACGAAGTGTTACCATAGGATATTTTGCCATAAGCATATCAAGCGTAGGCGTGTATGCTCTTGAAACAGCATTTGTCTCCCCTGCCGGTGCAAGTCCGACTCCGTCCATGACGATCGTAAGAACCGGACCTTTAACGCCGTCAAAATTATCAAGTTTATTGAGTTTAACTGACATAGTATAAAATAAACCTCCTTGTTTTACTTATATCTTAACAGTATATAGTATATCCAAATTATTCCTTTCGTCAAGTAATTTTGTGTAATTGTTTGTAAATTAATTTTTATAATCGTGTTTTTTCATCCGTTTACATTTTATGGTCGTTTTTGCAATACCTGTACTCTGCATAAGCTCCTTTTACGGCTGTCAATACTTAAAGCGTATATACAGAATTTTTAATGTTTTATTTATGTTTGCCTTGTTTATTTAAAGTATGATTCCGATAATGGGAGAAAATAATGTATTATAATAAAGTTGAAATATGCGGGGTCAATACCTCGAAGCTTAAAACCCTTACAGACGATGAAAAGCATGATTTGTTGGTAAAGACAAAATCCGGTGATATGGCGGCTCGCGAAAAACTGTTTTACGGTAATCTGCGTCTAGTTCTGAGTATTATACAGCGCTTCGGAAACCGCAAAGAAAATATAGATGACCTGTTTCAGGTCGGATGTATTGGACTTATCAAAGCAATTGATAATTTCAATATGGAGCTTGATGTTAAGTTAAGCACATATGCCTGTCCTATGATAGTCGGCGAGGTCAGACGGTATCTTCGAGACAACAACGCTGTCCGTATCAGCAGGTCGGTGCGTGACCTCGCATACCGTGCATTGCAGGCAAGAGAGGAGCTGATGTCACTTAAAGAGGGTGAGCCTACTGTTGACGATATTGCGGCGCGTCTCGGCGAAAAAAAGGAGGCAGTACTCCGTGCAATGGAAGCTATTGTCGATCCTATATCTTTATACGAGCCCGTTTACAGTGAAAACGGCGATTCTATTTATGTAATTGATCAACTGAGTGATACGGAAAGCGGGGAGAACAATTGGCTTGAAAGTGTTGCGCTCCGAGAGGCGATATCTCATCTTAATGAACGTGAGCGACTGATAATATATATGAGATATTACAGAAACAGGACGCAAATGCAGATTGCCGATGAGATAGGAATATCCCAGGCACAGGTATCAAGACTTGAAAAAGGCGCACTTGAAAAAATGCGCAAGCAGATCTGAATTTCCGGATTTTAATTGAAAGCCGGTTATACGCAGTAATACCGTTTCATATATTTTTTATGGGACGGTATTATTTATTTGATATATAACAGAATAACAGACCGAAAAATTAATTGGAGGAACATTCTATCATGAAAAGCACTCTGAAAGTACATATGAGAGTGATTGCGATGACTCTTTTTATTGTAACCTTACTTTTTTGCCTAAACTTAGGCGCGTTTGCCGATGCCGAGTCTTCGGATATTCCGGGTATAGCCGATTCAGACGACAAACAGGAAAACAACGCCGGTACAGAACCGGACGGTGCGGATAACGTCGTAACAAAGCCGTCCTCAGATACAGCCGGAAACGATCAAAGCTATATCCTTAAGTGCGCCGAACCGGGGAGCCTGAAGCTCAGATGTAAAAGCGCAATTCTTATGGAAGCTTCAACGGGTACTGTCCTTTATACCCAAAACGAGGACGAAAGACTTCCGCCGGCATCCGTGACAAAAATCATGACGCTTTTACTTGTTATGGAGGCAATAGATTCCGGAAAGATATCTCTTGCGGATAAGGTCAGCGCAAGCGCAAACGCAGCTTCGATGGGCGGTTCACAGATATACCTTAAAGAAGGCGAAGAAATGACAGTAGAGGATCTGCTCAAAAGCGTCGTAATATGCTCTGCAAACGATGCAGCCGTCGCTCTTGCGGAATATGTGTGCGGCAGCGAAGCTTCATTTGTTACGGAAATGAATAAACGTGCAAAAGAGCTCGGTATGGATAATACAGTTTTCGAGAATACAAACGGGCTTGATGATACTGTTACCAATCATGTTACATCGGCAGAGGATATAGCAATTATGTCCTGTGAGCTTATAAAACACAAGAAGATACTTGAATACAGCTCCCGTTGGATGGATACAGTCAGAGACGGCGCATTCGGGCTTACAAATACTAACCGTCTTGTACGCTTTTACAGAGGTTGTACAGGACTTAAGACCGGCTCGACCTCAAAAGCCGGATTTTGCGTCAGTGTGACCGCGGAAAGAGAAGGAATGGGACTTATATGCGTAATTATGGGAGCCGAAACTCGCGATATAAGGAATGCTGAGGCGGCATCATTGCTTGATTGGGGATTCGCAAACTACGGTGTATATAAAGCAGACGGCGCTACAGATGAGTCATTAAAGGTGCTTGGCGGAAGATCAAATATGTGCAAAACCGGTCACGATGGTTTTTTGTGCGTACTTCCGAAATCCGAGATTGCAAATGTAAGCTTTACAAAGGAAATTCTTCCGTCACTTTCAGCACCCGTCAAGGCAGGCGAGACAGTAGGAAAAATAACATATAAGCTCGGTGAAAAAAATATCGGCAGTGTAGAAATAAAAAGTATAGAGACTGTTGAAAAAATAAGCTTTTTTGAATTTCTCGGCAGAATGCTGGCAATTTTTTCACTTAAGTAATTATCGCATTTGTAGCTGAAAACAGAGGAAAGCAAACCGTAAAAGGTGCTTTTAACCCGGAAAAACATACAAAATAATTCCATATAAACGGTAAATTTATAATATTATTTACCGTTTTTTAAGTTTGCATATATTTTTTTGAAATTTGACAGAAATGTGTTGCAAAATCGGCAGAAATGTAGTAAAATAAATATGTATATAATTATCCGAAAGCAGGTCTTTATAAAATGTCTATTTGTTTGAATACAAAGTTTACCAAATCATTTATAGACGATAAGGAATATGATTATATTGCTCCTTACGTCAAAACAGCAGATGAGGTTCTCAGAAGAAGATCGGGACAGGGCAATGCCTTTCTCGGATGGCTTGATCTTCCCGAGAACTACGACAAAGCCGAATTTGCAACAATAAAAAAATGTGCCGAAAAGATCCGCAACTCATGTGACGTGTTTATCGTTATAGGAATCGGCGGCTCGTATCTCGGTTCCCGCGCGGTTATTGAATTTCTTAAATCTCCGTTATACAATAACTTTAAGAAAAACAAACCGGAGATCTATTTCTCGGGATGCAACATAAGCTCGGCTTCGATGAACGAACTGCTTGAGCTGTGTGAAGGAAAGGACGTTTGCATAAACGTGATTTCCAAGTCCGGAACAACAACCGAACCTGCTGTTGCTTTCAGAGTATTCCGCGGACTTCTTGAGAAAAAATACGGAGTTGAGGGCGCTAAGGACAGAATATTTGTAACTACCGACCGTTGCAAGGGAACGCTTAAGAACTTTGCGGACGAAGCAGGCTATCAGACATTTGTTGTACCTGACGACGTCGGAGGACGCTTTTCTGTGCTTTCAGCTGTCGGACTTCTTCCTATCGCAGTTGCCGGAATCGATATTGATAAGCTTATGGCGGGCGCAAATGCCGCAAGATTAAAATACAATGAGCCGGATGTCAATAAAAACGACTGCTATAAATATGCTGCAATCAGAAACATTCTGCTCCGTAAAGGAAAGACAACAGAGGTGCTTGTAAACTATGAGCCTTATGCTCTTATGTTCAACGAGTGGTGGAAACAACTTTTCGGCGAGAGCGAGGGAAAAGACGGTAAGGGACTTTATCCCTCATCCGCTATCTTCTCAACCGATCTTCATTCACTCGGTCAGTACATTCAGGACGGAATGAGAACATTGTTTGAAACGGTAGTTTCGGTTAAGGATCCCGGCTGTAAGTTTGAAATTCCGAACGATACGGCAAATATCGACGGTCTTAATTTCCTTTCGGGAATGGATCTCGATTATGTAAACAAGAAGGCTATGCAGGGAACCTTGTTTGCACATATAGACGGCGGCGTTCCGAATGTCGTTATTGAGCTTGAGGACAGATCGGAATTCTCACTCGGATTTATGATATACTTCTTTGAGCTTGCCTGCGCAATGTCGGGATATCTTCTCGGAGTAAATCCGTTCGACCAACCGGGAGTTGAAGCATATAAAAAAAATATGTTCGCTTTACTCGGTAAACCAGGATATGAGGAGCAAAAGAAAAAGCTCGACGAAAGAATGTAAAAAAAATCAGTAATCAATACCATTGCCCAAGGGCTAATACAATTAACGGAGGAACAAAATGGTTAAAATTATTATCGGTGTTAAAGGCACAGGAAAAACAAAACAGCTTATTGAAGCAGTTCATAATGCGCTCAACGCAACTCAGGGTGATGTTGTTTGCATTGAACGCGGAACAACACTGCGTTACAGCATCAGCCACAAGGCACGCCTTGTCGACGCTGACGAATATGTAATCGACAGCGCAGATGCACTCTACGGCTTTGTTGCTGGTATTCTTGCCGGAAACCACGATGTTACGGATCTTTTCATAGATCACACATATAATATATGTCAGAGAGACAACGCTGCATTTGAAGCATTGCTTGTCAGACTTGATAAGCTCAGCAACAAGCTTGGTATCAATATCGTACTTACATCGTCAATTCCCGTTGAGGAAGCAACCGATGTTATGAAATCATACTTATTGTAATTGAATATCCGAAACATAAAAGTATCATTTTAAATGAGCGGCGTCATGAAACCTCAAGCGGTTCCTGACGCTGCTTTTTTTCATTAATGCTTTGTTAAGTTAAAAAATGACAAAGTATCAAATATGGGTTGACAAGCAAAGCAATGTGTGCTATAATATAAAACACTCGTTGCAATTCCTTTCGCTCACATTTAAAGCGAAGGCAATGTGTATTGACAATCAGGATAATATATTTATTGATACTTTTATTATTTCAAAGGAGAACAATCAATGCTTCGAATCGAACATCTGACTAAAATTTACGGTGACAAAAAAGCCGTTGATGATCTAAGCATTCATATTAAACCAGGTGAAATATACGGATTTATCGGTCATAACGGTGCCGGTAAGACTACAACACTGAAGTCTGTTGTCGGAATACTGCAGTTTGACAGCGGTGAGATCTTTATAAACGAAAATTCAATAAAAGAGGATCCGCTGACCTGTAAACGGGATATTGCCTATATCCCGGATAATCCGGATCTTTACGATTTTATGACCGGAATAAAATACCTGAATTTTATTGCCGATATTTTTTGCGTGAGTTCATCGGACCGTCAAAGTCGGATATACGATTACGCGGAACGGTTTGAACTTACCAAGGATCTTGCACAGCCGATAGCCGCATATTCGCACGGTATGAAGCAAAAGCTCGCAATTATTGCCGCATGGATACATACGCCGAAGCTTATAATTATGGACGAACCATTTGTCGGACTTGACCCCAAAGCGTCACACCTTCTGAAAATCATGATGCGCGAGGTTTGTGAAAACGGCGGTGCTATTTTCTTCTCGACTCACGTTCTTGAGGTTGCCGAGAAGCTTTGCGATAAAATAGCCATTATTAAAGGTGGTAAGCTGATACGTTCCGGAACAATGGCGGAAGTCAAGGGCGACAGCTCGCTTGAACAGGTGTTCCTTGAATTGGAGGGTGATAAATAAATGCTCGGTATTCTTTTAAAAAAGCAGATGGCAGAAATATTCCGAGGATATTTTTATGATGCCAAGAAAAACAAGGCACGTTCAAAAGGCTCTGTTATTGCCTTTATTATCCTGTTTTGTCTGCTTATGGTTGGCGTAGTCGGAGGAATGTTTACATTCCTGTCAATTTCGCTCTGCGGCGCTATGGCAAAGGCTGGAATGGATTGGCTGTATTTTGCCATAATGGGAATGCTTGCGATTTTTCTCGGAATATTCGGAAGTGTATTCAACACATATGCAGGGCTGTATCTTGCCAAAGACAATGATCTGTTGCTTTCCATGCCAATTCCCGTAAATACAATTATGACAGCACGCCTGCTCGGTGTATATCTCATGGGACTTATATATTCGGGCGTAGTGATAATTCCGGCTGTTGCCGTTTATTTTATAACCGTTTCGGCAAGTCCGCTTGTTACTATCGGTTCGCTGCTGTTTATAATACTTATATCACTTTTTGACCTCACGCTTTCTTGCGCGCTCGGATGGGTAGTAGCAAAAATAAGTCAAAAGCTTAAAAACAGAAGCTTTATAACCGTTCTTGTTTCTCTTTTGTTTTTTGCCGCATACTATATCTTCTATTTTAAGATTCAGGATATAATAAACGACCTCGTATCAAACGCCGCAGTTTACGGTGATGCAATCAAAGAAAAAGCATATCCGATATACTTATTCGGCAGAGTCTCATGCGGCGATGTTGTAGCTATGCTTATAGTATCGGCGTTTGTACTTGCGTTGTTTGCAATAATGTGGCTCGTGATTTCGCACGGCTTTATTAAAATTGCCACATCATCAAGCCTGATAGCAAAAAGAAAGTACCGAGAATCTTTAACAAAAGAAAAAAGCATCGGTATGACGCTTTTGGAAAAGGAATTCGGACGCTTTACATCAAGCCCGAATTATATGTTGAATTGCGGCTTCGGTATAATTTTTATGCTGGTACTCGGTGTCATACTTCTGATAAAAGGAAACACTTTCTTCTCACAGATCGACAATGAGCTTTCGGATTTCGGCTTTAAAGGCATAATATCTGTTATTGTTTGTGCTGCAATGTGTGCGGCGGCTTTAATGAATAATATGGCTGCGCCGTCGGTATCCCTTGAAGGAAAAAATCTCTGGATATTACAGTCGCTTCCGGTAACCCAGTGGCAGATACTGAAAGCCAAGCTGTCGGTGCAATTGATACTTACAGCTGTTCCTATGGCTTTTTGTATAATATGCGCGTTGGTTGTCTATCCTTTCAGTGCAGCCGAGGTTTTATTTGTTATTTTAATTCCCATGCTTCAAGTGTGCCTTTTGGCGCTGTTTGATATGGTTTTGGAATTAAAATTTCCGAATCTTACATGGACAAACGAAGTCACACCTATAAAACAAAGCGCGTGTACAGGTCTGTCGCTTCTCGGTGGCTTCTTCATTTCAATATTGCTTTTTGTACCGTATTTCCTGATCGGAATGTTTATCGGAGCAGAAATTTATATGGCAGGGGTATCCATTGTTCAGATCATCGTTTGCATATTGCTGTATTCGTGGATCAAAAAGAAGGGAAGCGCAATATTTGCGGCTCTATAAATTATTATTAAGGAATTTTTACCGTGGAAAACAAATTTGTAAACATTACGGAAAGCAATATAGACCGTGAGCATTTATGCTGCATTATACGCTCAAAAAAGCCCCATAAAGGAATCGAAGTAAAGTGCTCGTGGCTTGCTGAGCGCATAAAAGAGGGGCATATATTTCGTAAGCTTGATGTAAACGGTTGTGCTTTTATTGAATACGCTCCTTTAAACAAGGCGTGGGTACCTATTATTTCGGACAACAATGATTTCTACTACATATATTGCCTTTGGGTCACAGGTGAGCAAAAGGACACGGCTACGGAAAGGCTCTTATGGAGCATTGTATTTCCGACGCAAAAAGCAAGAAACTGTCAGGTATCTGTATGCTTGGAGCAAAAAAGCAAAAGGCATGGCTTTCGGATCAGGACTTTGCAAAAAAATACGGATTCATGGTAATTGATACAGCAGGAGAATACGAGTTGCTTGCGTTGATCTTTGACGAGAATATCATTGGAGCAGGCAAAGGCATTGCCATGCGTGTTTAACAATTGGGCTGTTTTTTATAACGGAAATTTTATAACCGTCAATCAAACAGACGGCGCAGCTCTTGAAAAGCTCATGAAAAAAGTCCGGGAATGATTTTTGTCGAAAGCTTGATTAAAAACAAAGAAGCCACACAACGTGCGGGCTTAAATAAAGCAGATTCGGTTTTTCTAAAAGCAAAAGGAGTGCGAGCATTTCGTTCGCACTCCTTTTTTCAGATCTCTTGCTTGGCAAGGGACTGCATATTATCAAGCGTATCTTATCAAATAAAAGAGGAAAAATTTTCCCATGATTTTATTATAGTCGTCCATTCCCAAAATTTCGGTGTGTTTGCCGATTTTCTCAAGAAGAAGCTTTACAGCGGGAGATTTCCACTCTTTTCTCATCATGCAAAAAACAAAAGGCACACCGTCAACAATACACTGAAGCCAAAGCTGTCCGCTTCCTATACCAAACTCTGCACTTTTAAAGGCTGAAAACGGTATCTTTTTATGGGACACACCGAATCTATCATTGTTGCAATCCAAGCAGTCGTCTTCAATCTCTGCTATATATCCCGTAAAACTACGGCTTCCGGCAGAATGCCGTTGCTTTCGCCTAATACCGTATTAAAAAACTTGTTGGGGCCCAAATTGTTTTCTTCGCAATACTTTTTCAATGTCATAAAATATACCCCCCTTTGTTTTAGCGGAAGCAGAACTGCTTTTGCTGCCCCGATAAATCAAGCATAAATAAGGAATCGGCAAGTATAAAGAGCATTCTCTTGCGATTATATATACGGAAAATCGTGCTGCTTACTTAATCAGCAATGTAATTATGTAATTAAAAAGCTACAAGTTGGTGCATTTGCTTCATCGCAGATGCGCTAACTTGTAGCTCTTTTGAAAAATGGAGACAGTTGAATTCGAATCAACGACCCCTTGCATGTCAAGCAAGTACTCTAACCAACTGAGCTATGCCTCCGTATGATATTGACAACATTGCAATTATACCATATGTTTTCAGAAAAAGCAATACCGTTTTTGAAAAAAAATGATTTTTTTTGTTGGTTTGTCAATGATAAGTTATACCGAGATTTAAGAAATTAAAGAGAGTATCCTTGGTAGAAATCCGGTTAAACGGGCACATAGGAAAATTGTTGTATTTACGAAGGTGAACGGCAAGCTGCGCTTTGAAGTCCTCAAGCGAGTAAAATTTGTGCGTGGCATAAAAGTATTCATTGTCCTTACGATGTGAAGGTTCGACTTTACCGTTATGGCGGGGAGAGAACGTACGGATCAGCTTGTGTTCAATCTTTCTCTCTTTTAGCGCGCGCTAAAAGAGAGAAAGATTGTCGGGCGCCGAGCCGACAAAGCGTTTCGTGAACTCAAAACCGTTGTCAGATTCGGATGATGATGCGGTCTGCGTGATTTCTCCCGAAGGGATTCAAGCGTTCC
>ERZ824600.158-NODE-158-length-100654-cov-7.887166_pt1 | contig 100654 bp, 91 predicted proteins | sample MGYA00519933_ERZ824600 | MGnify/ENA primary metagenome ERZ824600 (study PRJEB31778, sample SAMEA3449178) | human gut metagenome | biome: human gut; feature: human-associated habitat; material: faeces | place: United Kingdom | collected 2010/2012 ...
GAGCGTCTGCCTTACAAGCAGAGGGTCGGGGGTTCGAATCCCTCAGCTCCCACAATGGAACGGGCCGCTTACAGGAATGCGAGTGGCCCGGTTTTGTAAGGAAAGGAGATACGGGGGTATAGCTCAGTTGGTTCAGAGCGCCTGCTTGACAGGCAGGAGGTCTGCGGTTCAAATCCGCATGCTCCTACAAGGTTGGAAACGAGCGGTTTGCAGTGATGCAGACCGCTCGTTTCGGCTTTTGCACGGAAGGGTGGAGTGAAGCGGGGGCGGATCGGCGGCTGCCCGCGGCGGCCGGTGTCCGGAGCGGCCGGATTACCCGATTGTCGGAGTGTTGTCGGGAGTGAACTCTTCGCGGAGCAACTCGTAGCAGAGGCAGTCGACGAAGCGGCCGTTTTTGAAGCAGGCCTTGCGCCGGATGCCGCAACGGCGAAACCCCGCCTTCTCAAGCACGCGCATCGAGGCTCGGTTGCCGGCATAGACGTTGGCCTCGATCCGCACGGTGTCGGTCCGGCGGAAATAGTCGGCGACGGCCGCCTGCAGCGCCTGTGTCATGATGCCCCGGCCCCACAGGGGCTCGGCCAGCCAGTAGCCCGCTTCGGCGCTGAAGCGTTCGACGTCGCTGCCCGGCGTGAAGGTGATGCCGCCGACCGCCTCGCCGTCCACGTCGATGCAGTAGTGCATCGGCTGCGCGCCGGTCGCCGCGGAGCGGATGAAGCGCTCGGCGTCGCGGCGCGTATAGGGGTGGGGCAGCGCGTCGCGGCAGTTGTCCCAGATGTGTCTGTTGTTGAGGTGCCGGGCCAGCGCCTCGCAGTCCGCCGCCTGCCAGCTTCGGAGAATCGGCCTATTCATGGCGCACGGGGTGTGTGACGGGGCTTCCGGGCTTTCCGCGGCCTGCGCACGGCCCGTTTCCGCCTCCCGATTCCCGAGCAGCAGCTCATCGAGCTGAAGTTTCGGAACGCAGTGCACCCCGTCGCGGCGGTAGTAGGCGAGGCTTTCGCCCGCGTGGGCCGGGACGAGCTCGATCCGCTCGGCACCCCGCCCGACGGCTACGAGCAGCAGCGGCTCGAGCTCCAGCGCAAGGGCCTCCCGGACCGCCGCGCGGTCGAAGGCGCCGATGGCGATGCCGTTCAGCCCGATCTCGGTCGCCTGCAGGAGCATGCTCTGCACCGAGATGCCGAGGTCGATGTCGACGTAGCGGTCCTCCGGAACGGTGGCGCAGACGACGATGAAGGCGTTGGGTTCGGTGCCGGGCAGCGGCAGGTGCAGCTCGGGCAGGGCGCCGCCCAGGCGGATGTGGGGCAGGATGAGGGGCGCCTCATCCGCCAGCACGGGGCGGAAGCGCAGCACCTGCCGGTTCATCGCCGACGGGAGCAGCGTGTTGACCCCGATGATGCGCAGCAGCTGGTCGCGGCGCACGAGAAAGTGCGGGTCGTACCCGCGGTAGCTGCGGTTGCGGAGAAGCAGCCGCCGGAGCGTGGCCGCCGGACGTTGCGGCCGGGGCCCTGCGGCCTGCCGGGCCCGGTACTCCTCCATCTTGCGGCCCAGATAGTCGTCTGCCATGGTTGTGCGGTTTTGGGGCAGCGCGCGGCTGCCGTTTTCGGTACAAAAATAGCAAAAATGTGCCGACCGGCCGTCAACTTCCGCCCTAAATTCCGGTCGGGAGGCCGCCGCGCTCCACCGGGCGGGATTTCTTTGTATCTTTGCGGACAAAGCATACACCGATGATCGAAGAAGTCATAGCGCGGCAGCTGCAACTGCCGCTGCGGCACGTGCAGGGGGCGGTCCGCCTGCTGCGCGAGGGGGCCACCGTACCCTTCATCAGCCGTTACCGCAAGGAGGCGACCGGCTCGATGGACGAGGTGCAGGTCGGTGCGGTGAAGGAGGCGCTCGAACGCCTCACGGCGCTGGAGGCCCGGCGCGCCACGGTGCTGGAGACGATCGGCGGGCAGGGGCGGCTGACGGACGAGCTGCGCCGCCGCATCGAGGCGTGCTGGGACCCCGTGGAGCTGGAGGACCTCTATCTGCCCTACCGACCCAAACGGCGCACGCGCGCCGCGGTGGCCCGCGAACGGGGGCTCGAGCCGCTGGCGGAGCTGCTGCTCGCGCAGCGCACGGCGGATGTGGCGGCTGCGGCGCGGCGCTTCGTCTCGGCCGGGGTGCCCGACGTCGAGGCGGCGCTGGCCGGGGCTTCGGATATCGTCGCCGAGCGCATCGCCGAGGACGAGCGCTTCCGCAACGAGCTGCGCCGCACGTTCCGCCGCGAGGGCATCGTCCGCTCGAAGGTCATCCGGGGCAAGGAGGCCGAGGGGGTGAAGTACGCCGACTATTTCGATGCCGCGTCGCCCCTGCGCACGATCTCCTCGCACCGCTACCTGGCCATGCGCCGCGGCGAGGAGGAGGGCATCCTCCGCGTCGGGATCGACGTGGATGCCGAGCGGTGCATCGCGTCGCTGCAACGCCGCGTGGTGCGCCCCGGCTCGCCGACGCGCCGCTGGCTGGAGGCCGCGGCGGCGGATGCCTTCAAACGGCTGCTGCGCCCCTCGATCGAGAGCGAGCAGCTCGCGGCGGCGAAGGAGCGGGCCGACGACGAGGCGATCGGCATCTTCGCCGGAAACCTCCGGCAGCTGCTGCTGGCCCCGCCCCTCGGGCAGAAGCGCGTCATCGCCCTCGACCCGGGCTACCGCACCGGCTGCAAGGTCGTCGTGCTCGACTCGCAGGGCTCGCTGCTCGACCATACGGCCATCTTTCCCCACGCTCCGCAGCACCGCCGCGACGAGGCTGTCGCCGTGCTGCGCGACCTGATCCGCCGCTACGCCCCGGAGGCCTTCGCCGTCGGGGACGGCACGGCCGGGCGCGAGACCGAGGAACTGGTGCGCAGCGTGGCGCCAGAAGGGGTGGCCGTCTACGCCGTCAGCGAGGACGGCGCGTCGGTCTACTCGGCGTCGGCCGTGGCCCGCGAGGAGTTTCCCGACTGCGACGTCACGGTGCGCGGCGCCGTGAGCATCGGCCGTCGGCTGATCGACCCCCTCTCGGAGCTGGTCAAGATCGAACCCCGGTCGATCGGCGTCGGGCAGTACCAGCACAGCGTCGACCAGACGAAGCTCCGGGCGCGCCTCGCCTCGGTGGTCGAGAGCTGCGTCAACAGCGTGGGCGTCAACATCAACACGGCATCGAAGCACATCCTCGCCTACGTCTCGGGGCTGGGGCCCGCCCTGGCCGCGAACATCGTCGCCTACCGTGCCGCGCACGGCGACTTCCGCTCGCGGCGCGAACTGCTGCGCGTGCCGCGCCTCGGGGCCCGGGCCTATGAGCAGGCCGCGGGGTTCCTGCGGGTCGTGGGCGGGGAGAATCCGCTGGACAACAGTGCCGTGCACCCCGAATCCTACGGCATTGTCGAACGCATGGCCGCCGACGTCGGCGTGAGTGTCGACCGCCTGCTTGCGGACGGGGCGCTGCGCCGCACGCTCCGCCCGGAGCGCTACGTCGGCGGTGGGGTCGGGCTGCCGACCGTGACCGACATCCTGGAGGCCCTGGACAAGCGGGGCCTCGACCCGCGCGAGCAGCTGCGCGTCTTCTCGTTCGCTCCCGACATCCATACGATCGACGACCTGCGCGAGGGGATGCGCCTGCCGGGAATCGTCACCAATATCACGGCTTTCGGCGCCTTTGTCGACATCGGCATCAAGCAGGACGGTCTGGTACACGTTTCGCAGCTTGCCGACCGCTATGTGGCGTCGCCCGCCGAGGTTGTGCGCCTCGGCCAGCAGGTCGAGGTGCGCGTCGTGGGGATCGACCTCGTGCGGGGCCGCATCGCCCTCACGATGCGCCGCGGCGAGGCTCCGGCAAAAGAATCGAAACAATAAGGAGAGAACCATGGAATGCAATTTCCGGATGATCCAAACCCTCTTGCTGGCGCTGCTGCTGTGTGCGGCCGCCGGCCTTCGGGCGCAGCAGCGCGTCGCGGGGTATCCCGTCAGCGGGCGGGTGATCGATCGCCTGACGCGCGAGCCGGTGCCCTATGCCGCCGTGGTGGTCGCGGGGCAGGAGCAGCGCGGCGCCTCGACCGACTCGCTCGGGCGCTTCCGCATCGAGCGCGTGCAGCCGGGCATCTCGCGCCTGCAGGTCTCGTCGATGGGCTACCGCACGACCCTCACGCCCGAGTACCTCGTCTCGGCCTCGACACCCTTCATCGAGATCGAGATCGACGAGGATGCCGCGCAGCTTGAGGCCGTTACGGTGCGGCCGACCCCCTTCCGCACCTCGGTCGAGGTGCCCGTGGGGATGCAGGTGATCGGCGTGCGCGAGATCGAGAAGAGCCCCGGCGCCAACCGCGACGTCTCGCGCATCGTCCGCTCCTACCCGGGCGTCGCCTTCTCGCCCGTGGGCTACCGCAACGACCTCATCGTGCGCGGCGGCGGTCCGTCGGAGAACAAGTTCTACATGGACGGCATCGAGATTCCGAACATCAACCACTTCGCCACGCAGGGCGCCACGGGCGGTCCGGTGAGCATCGTCAACGCCGACCTCGTGCGCGAGATAAACTTCTACACGGGGGCTTTCCCGGCCGACCGCTCCGGGGCGTTGAGCTCCGTGCTGGACTTCAGCCTGCGTGACGGCGACCCCGAGAAGCAGAACTTTAAGGCGACGCTCGGCGCCTCGGAGGTGGGCGTGAGCGGCAACGGCCACATCGGGCGCAGGACCACCTACCTCTTCTCGCTCCGGCAGTCCTACCTGCAACTGCTCTTCAAGATGCTGGGGCTGCCCTTCCTGCCGAACTACATCGACGGGCAGGTGAAGGTCAAGACCCGCCTCTCGGGGCGTGACGAGGTGACGTTCCATGCGCTGGCGGGCATCGACAACATGCGGCTGAACGTCGACGAGGAGGGCGAGGAGGCGGAGTATCTGCTGAGCTACCTGCCCCGCATCCGGCAGGAGACCTTCACCGTCGGGGCGTCGTGGCGCCACTATGCCGGGCGGCACGTGCAGACCCTCTCGCTGAGCCACAACTACCTGAATAACCGCAACCTCAAATACCGCAACAACGACGCCTCGACCGAGGAGAACCTCATCCTGCGGCTGCGGGGCGTGGAGCAGAAGAGCACGCTGCGCTTCGAGAACCGCACCTATACCGGGCGGTGGACGCTGCGCGAGGGGGCCGAGCTCACGTGGACGCACTATGCGAACGACACGCGCCAGCGGCTCTACACCGACGAGGCGCTCCTTTCGGAGTACTCCACGCGGCTGGGCATCGTCGGCTGGGGCCTCTTCGCCGGGGCGGACTACGCCTCGGCCGACAAGCGCCTCACCGCCTCGGCCGGCCTGCGCGCCGACGGCTGCGACTACTCGGCCCGCATGGCGCGGCCGTGGCACCAGCTCTCGCCCCGGGCGTCGGTGCGCTACTCGTTCAACGAGAACTGGTCGGTGAGCGGCAGCGCGGGGCTCTACTGGCAGCTGCCGCCGCTGACGGCCCTCGGGTTCAAGCAGGAGGGACAGTTGGTCAACGAGTCGCTCCGCTACCTGTATGTCTGGCAGTTCGGGGCCGGGGGCGAATGGCGGCTGCGCGACCGACTGGCCGTCTCGCTCACGGGGTTCTACAAGCTCTACGGCGACGTGCCGACGTCGGTTGCCGACGACATTCCGCTCCTGTGCAAGGGCAACGACTACGGCGTGGTGGGCAACGAGCTGCTCGTCCCGACGGCCGAGGGGCGGGCCTACGGCGTGGAGGCGCTGGCCCGCTGGCAGGTGCCCGGGCGGCTCAACATTGTGGGATCGGTGACGCTCTACCGCAGCGAGTACCGCGCCGACCGCTCGGCGCCGTACCTCCCCTCGGCGTGGGACAACCGCTTCGTCGTGAACGTCAGCGGCACCTGGGACCTGCCCCGCAGCTGGAGCGTCGGCATGCGCCTGAGCGCCGTGGGCGGCTCGCCCTACACGCCCTACGACGAGGAGAAGTCATCGCTCGTCGAGGCGTGGGATGCGCAGGGACGCCCCTATTACGACTATACGCAGTACAACGCCCGGCGGCTGGATGCCTTTGCGCAGCTCGACGTGCGGGTCGACAAGACCTTCTACTTCCGGCGGTGCATGCTCGGCTTCTACATCGACCTGCAGAATGTCACCGTGAGCAAGCTCCGCCAGCCGGACGTCCTCATGTCGACGGGCGTCGTCGAGAACCCCGAAGCGCCCCTTGCCGAGCAGCGCTACCGCATGAAGCGCATCGCACAGGTGAGCGGCACGCTGCTGCCCACGCTCGGCATCACGGTGGAGTTCTGACCGGCGGCACCGGGGTGGTTGCAGTCCGGGGCGGCCCTTGCCGGGAACGGTCCGGGAACGGTCCGGCGCGTCGTCGGGTGCGGACAAAAAAACAGCAGGGAGTCTCGCGACTGCCTGCTGCCCCCGGAGGTTGCCCTCCTAAAACTACTAACCCAAACTTAAATAAATGAAGAAACCTCACTGCGGTTGCTGTGCCGCAGTTGCTTTCTCAAGGGACAAAATGCGTGCCACGACAAAGCCCGCGATCACGTTGATCGCGGGCTTTGTCCGTTTGTGCCGGAAAGCGGGCCGGGCGGGGTATTTTCCCGTGAAGGAGCATCCCGCCGCGGAGCCCCCGTTACTTTTTTATTTACTTTTCACCTTTCACCTTTCACCTTTCACCTTTCACCTTTTCCGAACACGCCGGTGTAGGTCGAGGGCGAGAGGGCGCGCAGCTCGGCCTTCACCGCCTCGGAGACGTTGAGCGTCTCGATGAACGCCGCGATCGCCTCGTGCGTGATGTGGGTGTTGGTGCGCGTCAGGGCCTTCAGCGCCTCGTAGGGCTTCGGGTAGCCCTCGCGCCGCAGGATCGTCTGGATGCCCTCGGCCACGACGGCCCAGTTCTGCTCCAGGTCGCGTTCGAGTGCCTCGCGGTGGAGGATCACCTTGTTCAGCCCCTTCAGGAGCGAGCGCAGCGCAATGACCGAATGGGCCATCGGCACGCCGATGTTGCGCAGCACGGTCGAGTCCGTAAGGTCGCGCTGCAGGCGCGAGACGGGCAGCTTGCGCGAGAGGTGCTCGTAAATGGCGTTGGCGATGCCGAGGTTGCCTTCGGCGTTCTCGAAGTCGATCGGGTTGACCTTGTGCGGCATGGCGCTCGAACCGACCTCCCCGGCCTTGATCTGCTGCTTGAAATACTCCTCGGAGATGTACATCCACATGTCGCGCGCAAGGTCGATCAGGATCGTGTCGATGCGCTTGAGGTTGTCGAAGATCGCCGCGAGGTTGTCGTAGTGCTCGATCTGCGTCGTGTACTGCGAGCGGCTCAGACCGAGCTTCTCGCCCACGAAGCGGTTGGCGAAGGCCACCCAGTCGATCGCGGGGTAGGCCGCGTGGTGGGCGTTGAAGTTGCCCGTCGCCCCGCCGAACTTCGCCGGCACGGCGATGTCGTGCAGCATCGAGAGCTGCTTCTCGAGCCGCTCGACGTAGACCATGAACTCCTTGCCGAGCATCGTGGGCGAGGCAGGCTGTCCGTGCGTGCGGGCCAGCATCGGGATGTCGCGCCACTCCTCGGCCAGCGACGCCAGCTTGTCGCGCACCTCCTCGACGAGCGGGTAGTAGACCCCCGAGAGGGCCTCCTTGAGCGAGAGCGGGATGGCCGTGTTGTTGATGTCCTGCGACGTGAGGCCGAAGTGCACGAACTCCTTGTAGCGTCCGAGGCCCAGCGCCTCCATCTTCTCCTTGAGGATGTATTCGACGGCCTTGACGTCGTGGTTCGTCACCGATTCGATCTCCTTGACGCGCTCGGCGTCGGATGGCGAGAACTCCTCGTAGAGCGACCGCAGGGCGTGCAGCGCCGCGGGGTCGATGCCCGCAAGCTGCGGCAGCGGCAGCTCCGCCAGGGCGATGAAGTACTCCACCTCGACGCGGATGCGGTAGCGGATGAGAGCCTGTTCCGAGAAATAGTCGGCCAATTTCTCCGTGACCTTGCGGTAGCGGCCGTCGACGGGCGAGATGGCGGTCAGTGTGTTGAGCATGTTGTCCTGTGTTTTTTGTATTGCCATGGTACGGATCCGCCCGGCGTGGCACCTCTCGGCGGGGCGGGCGGTGTGCTTTTGCGGTTCAAATTTACGACAATTAATCGGATTTTGCCCCCGCGCAAGGAGGATTTTGTGGACCGCCTCCGTTTTTTTGCCCCCGAAGATTTGGCAAAAGGGCCGTTTTTCGCTGTTTTTAGCGTCGCAAACCGAAAGTGTGCTCCGTCCCGGTTTCAGGACCTCGGTGTCCGGCGGTCGGCGAGCTGCGGATGCTCCCGGATCCGGGGTGCGGGCCTTTCGATCAATCCTAACTGTCACTTAAAAATAGTTTTTGCTTATGAAAGGAAATCGCTTGTTGCGGGCGTGGCTGCTTGCGGCGGCATGTGCCGTGGTGTTGACCGGCTGCAAGGACGACGAGAGCGACGGGGCGCCGAGTGTGCCCGAGATTCGCTTCGAGGTGTCCGGAGTCGATGTGGGTGCGGAAGGCGGTGTGCAGACGCTCGCCTATGAAATTGCGGGCGACAAAGAGCCCGGAACGCTGGAGGCGCGGGTCGACGAGACGGTCGGCTGGGTGCACTCGTTCGATACCTCCGAGGCGGGGGTGCTGCGTTTCGAGGTGGATGCCAACGATACGGAGGCCGAGCGCACGGCCGTGGTCTATGTGACCTGGCCCGGAGCCGAGCAGGTGCAGCTCACTGTCAGACAGGCCCCCGGCGAGGGCGGCATGAGCTGGGTGTTCGACGTGCAGATCGAGAACTGGGAGGTGACGCTCAACGTCACCCCTTCGGATGACGCACAGGCTTACTTCGCCGACATCCAGTATTACGACGTCTACGAGCAAATGGGGCTCACGCCGAAGGAGTTTGCCGAATCGGTCGTCGCCGACATGATCGCCTTCTACGGGGAGGCCGCCGGGATGACTCCCGAGGAGGTCATCGCGGGCATGAGCATCTACGGCCCCGCGTCCAAGCCCTACGGCGTGATTATGCCCGGTACGAAGTACATCGCCTTCGCCTTTGCCCTCAGCGAGGCGGGCGAGGTGGTCTCCGAGGTGAAGATCGAGAACTTCGAGACGCCGCCGGCCGATCCCTCCGACAACCGCATCTCGATCCGCGTCGACAATGTGACGGCGCGCACGGCCGACGTGTACTACACGACGACGAACAGCGACGTCTATCTCTATGACGTCGTGCCGGCGGCCGAGATCGAGGGGATGACCGACGAGCAGGCCATGACCCACATCATCTCCAACTGGAGCGGGTATATCAACTATGCGCTGACGTCGGGCGACCACCTCTATGAGGCCGAATACCTCGAGCCCGGGACCGACTACGTGGCCGTCGGCTTCGGATACGACGTGCTCACCTACACGACCGCCCTGACGAAGGTGGCCTTCCATACGGACGAGCCGGGTGATCCGGCCGCCTGCGAATTCGGGTTCCGGTTCGAGTCGAGCGGCCCGGGCACAGTTCTCGTGTCGGTCGATCCGAGCGACGAGACCGTCCGCTACTTCTGGAACCTCTACGATGCGTCGGCTTCGGTGGACGACATCAAGGCCCTCATCGAGGAGTCGATCCGGACCAATACCGAAAACGGTTATTATGCCGACGTCTTCGAGTACTGGCAGAACGAATCGTCTATCGGCAAGGACAGCTACCTGTTCGTGGGGCTGGATCTCGACAAGAAGTACCGGGCCGCAGCCGTTGCGCTGGACCTGAAGACCGGCGGCTTCGGCGGTGAGTTCTACCTGAGCGACGTCTATCCCGAGGAGTCCGCCGGGGAGCTCTCCATCGAACTGGTTTACGACAAGTACTTCGACGGCGATCAGGCCGCGGAGCTCGGCAGCGAGTATGCCTCGTTCGCCGGCAAGGCGCTGGTCCCCGTATCGGTCCGGGTGAACGGTGCAGGCTCCTACCGCTGGGCCGTCACGACCTATCCGGAGGACTACACGAGCGCATCGGACAAGTCCTTCTGGTCGACCATGTTGTGGGAGGAGATCTTCTACGAGGACGAGCCGGCGGCGAACATCGCCCTCGACTGGGATGTGAACTACACGCTGGTGGCCATGGTGCGCAACGACGCCGAGGATGCATACGAGCGTTTCGTGCAGGAGGTCCGCTTCACGAAGCAGGGGGCGTCGCCCATCGGTGAGCTGACCCCCTCGGCACAGCCGGCGCCCCTCTGCACCGCGCCGCTGACCGGCTTCCGCCCGCTGGCCGCCGAAGGCCGTGCGGTCGACCGCTCCGAGGCGTCGCGCCGTGCGGAGTGGAAGGCGCTGGCCCGTCAGACGGAGCAGCAGTACCCCTTCGGCGCCCTTCCCTTCGGACGGATCGACGCCCGGAGATAGTCCGCAAGAAGTCCGTTTCGCGGACGGGATCGCCGCCGTCCGCCGCAGTTGCAGGGAGCGCCCCCGGTTGTCGGGAGCGCTCCCGCTCTTTGTCCGGCTTACGGCCTGTGCCCGGCTTCCGCCGCCCGTCGCCCGTCACCCGTCACCCGTTGCCCGTCGCCTGCTGCCTGTCGTCCGCCCGCCGCCCGCCATGGGTTTCCCGTCGGGCGTTTCGGCTGCCATTCGCCGGCCGGGCCGCCCGCCGGAAGGGGCTGCTCCATAGGTGCAATAAATTCCCCGCCGGGTCGTTTATTTGACGGGATATTTGAGTTATCCCGCGGAAAATATTACCTTTGCAGAGAAATAACCGAAATTGTGTAAATGAGATTTTTAACGGATATCATAGACGCTTTGGCAGACTTTGTGCGGCGCAACCCGCTGACGACGCTCATCATCGTGTTCTTGTCGCTGGCGGCTCCCTCGCTGCTCAAGGGCATTGCCGCCTTCGTCCTCTACTTCCTGCTGGGGCTCGTGGTCTTCGCCCTGGTCATGGGCCTGTGGCTGCATTGGCGCATCGAAAAGGCCCGCCGCCGCATGATGGAGGAGCGCTTCGACGAACAGTTCCGAGGCGGCACGCCCTTCGGTTCCGCGGACCCCTTCGGAGGTGCCGCCCGCGGCGGAGATGCCTTCGGCGGCCGCCGTGCGCGGAATCCGCGCGAAGGGGAGGTGAAGATCTACGTGACCTCCGAGGCTCCCGAGAAGCGCGTGGCGCACGGAGTCGGCGATTACGTCGACTTCGAGGAGACGAAGACCGACGATAAAAAGAGATAGTCATGCTGAAGGCATTTTCACTCATCGGCCGCTACTTCATCCTGATGGGAAAGGTCTTTTCCCGTCCGGAGAAGGCCGCGATCTACCGCCGCCGCATCATCTACGAGATGGAGGCCCTCGGCATCGACTCGATCGGCCTGACGGCCCTCATCTCGGCCTTCATCGGCGCGGTCATCACCCTGCAGATGTGCATCAACCTCGACTCGCCGTTCATCCCCCGCTCGCTCGTCGGCTACGCCACGCGCGAGACGATGATCCTGGAGTTCTCGTCGGCCGTCGTGGCGCTGATCCTCGCCGGAAAGGTCGGGTCGAGCATCGCCTCCGAGATCGGCACCATGCGCATCACCGAGCAGATCGACGCCCTCGAGATCATGGGCGTCAACTCGGCGTCGTACCTCATCCTGCCGAAGATCGTCGCCGCGATGATCTTCTTTCCGTTTCTGACGATCCTCTCGATCCTGATCGGCATCCTCGGCGGGTGGCTCATCGCCGCTGCGACGGGCATCATGATCCCGGCGCAGTACGTCGACGGCCTGCTCATGGACTTCCGCCCCTATTCGATCACCTACACGCTCATCAAGACCGTCTTCTTCGCCTACATCATCACCTCGATCTCGGCCTTCTACGGCTACAACGCCCGCGGCAACTCGCTCGAGGTGGGCTCCGCCTCGACGCGCGCCGTGGTGGTGAGCTGCGTGGTGATCCTGCTCTTCGACCTCATCCTGACTCAAGTGCTGCTGATATGATACGTGCCGAACACATCGTCAAGTCGTTCGACGGCCGGGTCGTGCTCGACGACATCTCGATCGAGTTCGAGACCGGCAAGACGAATCTCATCATCGGACGCAGCGGCTCGGGCAAGACCGTGCTGCTCAAGACGCTCGTCGGGCTGCACGAACCCGACTCGGGCGACGTGTGGTACGACGACGTGAACTTCACGGCGCTGGGCTTCCGCGAGCGCAAGGCCATCCGCAAGGACATCGGCATGATCTTCCAGGGCGGGGCGCTGCTCGACTCCTCGACCGTCGAGGAGAATGTCAAGCTGCCGCTCGACCTCTTCACCACGCAGAGCGAGCGCGAGAAGATGGAGCGCGTGAACTTCTGCCTGCAGCGCGTGCGGCTCGAGGACGCCAACCGCCTCTACCCGGCCGAGCTGTCGGGCGGCATGATCAAGCGCGTGGCCATCGCGCGGGCCATCGTGCTCAATCCACGCTACCTGTTCTGCGACGAACCCAACTCGGGCCTCGACCCGCAGACCTCGATCGTCATCGACAACCTGATCCACGAGATCACGCAGGAGTACAACATCACGACGATCGTCAACACGCACGACATGAACTCCGTGATGGAGATCGGCGAGAAGATCGTCTACATCCACGACGGCCGCAAGTGGTGGGAGGGGACCAAGGAGAGCATCCTCCACGCCGAGAACCGCGAGCTGAACGACTTTGTCTTCGCCTCGGCGATGGCCAAGCGCGCCAAGGGAATCAAATGACCGAAAGCAGGCGGAGCAGCTGCTCCGCGCAGGCCCGGTCGGCAGGCTCGTGGCGGGTTCCCGGCAGCCGGAAGATTTTTCCGGCCTCCGACAAAACATTTTGCCGGTTTTTGCGTATAATATAAATGACGGGGCTCCCGTGCGGCGTGCCTGTACGGGTGCGGGCCGAAGTGCTGCGAGGTTGCGGACCGAAGAGCTGCCGGTATGGCTCGGGAACCCGTTGCAAGGGGTGTCGGCGCGCGGCCGCGGCACGGTGAAAATCGCACGAAATTTGCAGCGCGCAGGGGTACTGAAAAAATTTTAATAATTTATTTGCGTAAACAACGGAAAGTATGTACTTTTGTGCTGTGAAAAAAATAACGCAATTTTTTACCAACAAATAATTCGTTAATATTATGGCAACTATCAAAATTGGTATCAACGGTTTCGGCCGTATCGGCCGTCTGGTGTTCCGTGCCGCCTGCACGAATGAAAACATCGAGGTCGTAGGCATCAACGACCTGGTTTCCGTGGACTACATGGCTTACATGCTCAAGTACGACACGATGCACGGCAAGTTCCAGGGCACGATCGACTTTGACCTGGAGAAGAACCAGCTGATCGTGAACGGCAAGGCCATCCGCGTAACCGCCGAGAAGGATCCCGCCAACCTGAAGTGGAACGAGGTCGGCGCAGAGTACGTCGTCGAGTCGACGGGTCTCTTCCTGACCAAGGAGAAGGCGCAGGCCCACATCGCCGCAGGTGCCAAGTATGTTGTTATGTCGGCTCCCTCGAAGGACGACACGCCGATGTTCGTATGCGGTGTCAACACCGACACCTACGCCGGCCAGACGATCGTATCGAACGCTTCGTGCACCACGAACTGCCTCGCCCCGATCGCCAAGGTCCTCAACGACAAGTTCGGTATCACGGACGGTCTGATGACCACCGTTCACTCGACCACCGCAACGCAGAAGACCGTAGACGGTCCCTCGATGAAGGACTGGCGTGGCGGCCGTGCCGCTTCGGGCAACATCATCCCCTCGTCGACGGGTGCCGCCAAGGCCGTAGGCAAGGTGATCCCCTCGCTCAACGGCAAGCTGACGGGTATGTCGATGCGTGTGCCGACCCTCGACGTATCGGTTGTCGACCTGACCGTCAACCTGGCAAAGCCTGCCAAGTACGATGAGATCTGCGCTGCCATGAAGGAGGCTTCGGAGGGCGAGCTCAAGGGCATCCTGGGCTACACCGAGGAGGCTGTCGTTTCGTCGGACTTCCTGGGCGATCCCCGCACGTCGATCTTCGACAAGGCTGCCGGTATCGCACTGACCGACACCTTCGTAAAGGTTGTTTCGTGGTACGACAACGAGTGGGGCTACTCGAACAAGGTCCTCATGCTCATCGAGAAGATGGCCGCTTACAACAACAAGAAGTAATCGACATCCTGCGATGTTACGGCGGTTCGGAACTTCGGTTCCGGACCGCTTTTTTTTATGTGAAAGGTAAAAAGTGAAAGGTGAAAGGTGAGGGGGGGGGAGCTGGGGCAGGAATGAAGGCGGAGCGGAACGGCCCGGACCGCTTTTTTATGTGAAAGGTAAAAGGTGAAAGGTGAGGCGGAGTGGAACAGCTCGGAGCGGCGTAGGGGCGCTGACGGGACGGTTCCGGGACGATCGGGGACGGTTCCGGGACGATCGGGAACCGTCAGGAATCGTTAGGGGTGGTCAGGTGCAGTTGGGAACGGTCAGGGGCGGTCGACGCGCAGTTCGAGCGAGATGCCCGACCACTGGTTGATGGCGTAGCGCTCCGTGCGCAGCCGCCGCCCGGCGAAGGTGATCTTCAGGTCGAGGTCGAACGGGCGCGTTGCGTCGATGTCGTTTCCCTCCGGCAGCGTGTGCGGAATCACGTAGACGTAGAGCATCAGGTGGTCGCATGCCGGGGCGGAGAGCGTCACGCGGCGGTCGGCGGGCAGGTCGGCCGGCCGCTCGCGGAGGTTCGCACCGACGTCGGCGACGGTCGAGGCCGCCGAGGCGAAGTCGGTGCGCTGGCCGGCCGCGTCGAAGCAGCCGCACATCAGCGCCGCATTGTAGCGCCACCACCCCTCGTAGCGGCTCGAAATCTCGATGGTGAATCCCTCCCTGTCGCTCATGGGAGCAAAGATAGCGCATCGGGGCGGCTCCTCCAAATTTATTTGCGCGCGGGGCGTGCGAAACCCCGGCTGCGGGGCCCGATCTGTGCTAAATATCTGCGATTCCTTTGCAAATGTCTTATTTTTTAGTAACTTTGCGCACTAAACGCGTACAAATGGAGGTCGGAAAAACATATTCGATCGCGTACAGGGGGCTGAAACCGGGCCCGCACGACTTTGATTTCAAGGTCGGTCGCGAGCTCTTCGAGGCCTTTTCCGCCGGGGACATCAAGGATGGCGCGTGCGACGTGCACGTGCGGCTGGACCGTGCCGAGACGCAGCTCGTGATCGACGTGCGCATCACGGGCCATGTCGTCGTCGAGTGCGACCGCTGCCTGGAGGACTGCCGCATTCCGGTCGACTACGACGGCCGGCTGCTGGTCCGCTTCTCGGACGAGGAGCGCGAGTACGACGGGGATGTGCTGTGGCTCTCGCCCGTGGAGGACGAGGTCGACCTCATGCAGTATATCTACGAGAGCATCGTGCTCTCGCTGCCCTATCAGCGGGTGCATCCCGAGGGGGAGTGCAACCCCGAAATGATGCGGCGGTTCCGCATCGTCTCGGGCGAGGAGTTCGCCGGCATCGAGGCCCGCGCCCGTGAGCAGGCCGAGGAGTCGATCCCGGCGGAGGGGCTGTCGAAACTTGCGGCGCTGAAGGCGGAGATGGAGGCCGCGGAGCGGGTTTCCGGCACCGGAAAAGAGGAAAAACAGAGAGAATAGATACGTCAAACTTATAATTCTTGTTGTAAAATGGCACATCCTAAACACAAAATCTCGTCGACGCGACGTGATAAGAGAAGAACTCACTACAAGGCCGTTGTTCCGACGGTCGTTACCTGCTCGAACTGCGGCGCTTCGGTGCTCTACCACCGCGTATGCCCCGAGTGCGGTTTCTACCGCGGCAAGCTGGCCATCGAGAAGAAGGCGGCCGAATAACCGCCTGCGAGAAGAGCGCATCCCCGCGGGGAGAGGCTCTTTTTGATTTTCATGATGTCTTCGCGCCCGCGCGTGCGTTCGTGCGGCTGCGGGGCGGGGACGATAACCACCAAATCGCACGAATATGTTAAAGATTGGTATTGATGCCATGGGCGGCGATTTCGCTCCCGAGGCGGCGGTCAAGGGTGCCGTGATGGCGCTCGAGGCCGTAGGCGCCGACAGCCGGATCGTGCTTTTCGGCGACGAGCGGCGCATCCGCGAGGTGCTGGCGGCCGAGGGCTGCCCGGCCGAGCGGTTCGACATCGTGCCCACAACGGAGGTCATCGAGATGGGTGACCACCCCGCCAAGGCGTTCCAGACCAAGACCGATTCGAGCATCACGGTAGGTTTCGCCTGCCTGGCCAGGGGAGCCGTCGACGGCTTCGCGAGTGCCGGTTCCACGGGCGCCATGATGGTCGGTTCGATGTATGCCGTCAAGCCGATCGAGGGGGTCATCCGCCCGACGATCTCGTCCGTCGTTCCCACGGCTGCCGGACGTCCCTCCCTGCTGCTGGACGTGGGTCTGAACGTCGACTGCAAACCCGAGGTGCTGGCGCAGTACGGTCTCATCGGCTCGATCTATGCCGAGTCGGTGCTGGGGATCGAGCGTCCGCGTGTCGCCGTGCTCAACATCGGTGAGGAGGAGACCAAGGGCAATGCGCAGGCCAAGGCGACCTACGAACTGCTCAAGGCCGACGGCCGCATCCACTTCGTCGGCAACGTCGAGGGTTCGCACATCTTCTCCGGGCAGGTTGCCGACGTGATCGTCTGCGACGGCTTCGTGGGCAACACGGTGCTGAAGATGGCCGAGGGCCTCTACCGCATCAACCGGGCGCTCGGCGGCGGCAACGCCTTCTGGGACGCCATGAACTACGAAAATATCGGAGGTACGCCCGTGCTGGGAGTCAACGCGCCGGTCATCATCGGCCACGGGTGCTCGTCGCCCAAGGCCATCCGGAGCATGATCCTTTCGACCGAGCAGGTCATCCGCGCCGGTCTGACTGCCAAGCTGCAGCAGGCCTTCCAAAACGAATAAGTCAAATCAGGTAAAGGAAAAAGTTAATGGGTAAAATAACAGCTGCGATAACGGGTGTGGGGGAGTACCTTCCCGATTACATCCTGACCAACGAAGAGTTGAGCCGCATGGTCGATACGACCGACGAATGGATCATGTCGCACGTCGGCATCAAGACGCGCCACATCCTCAAGGGCGAGGGCATCGGCACCTCCTACATGGGAGCGCGCGCCGTGCTGAACCTGCTCGACAAGACGGGTGTCGACCCGATGGAGATCGACGCCGTGATCTGCGCCACCGTGACGCCGGACATGTTCTTCCCCTCGACGGGCAACCTGATTGCCGACCAGGCCGGTTGCAAGAACGCCTTTGCCTACGACGTCTCGGCTGCCTGCAGCGGTTTCCTCTTCGCCCTGACCACGGGTGCGAAGTTCATCGAGGCCGGTACGAGCAAGAAGGTCATCGTCGTGGGTGCCGACAAGATGTCGGCAATCGTCGACTATACGGACCGCACGACCTGCCCGATCTTCGGTGACGGTGCCGCGGCCGTGCTGCTCGAGCCCAATACGGAGGGCTACGGCGTCATCGACTCGATTCTTCACTCGGACGGCTCGGGCGAGTTGCAGCTCTACATGAAGGCGGGCGGTTCGCGCTACCCGGCCTCGCTCGAGACGGTGCAGAACAACTGGCACACCATCACCTGGGACGGCCACGCCGTATTCAAGGCTGCCGTGTCGAAGATGGCCGACGTTTCGGTCGAGATGATGGAGCGCCACCACCTGACAGGCGACGACATCCGCTACTTGGTGCCTCATCAGGCCAACCTGCGCATCATCGACGCCACGGCCCGCCGCATGGGGATCACCACCGACAAGTGCATGATCAACATCGACCGCAACGGCAATACCACGGCCGCGACGATTCCGTCGTGTCTGTACGACTACGAGCACGAGCTGCGCCCGGGCGACAACCTCATCCTGTCGGCCTTCGGCGGCGGTTACACGTGGGGTGCCATCTACGTGAAGTGGCTCTACGACGGCTCGAAGGCCTGCCAGGTGAAGCCCGAGACCAAGCAGGAGTAGTCCGCTTCCCGGAGCGGTCCCCTTGCCGGACACGCCGGGCGAACAGACCGGCAGACCGGGCGGAGGGGATGCAAAACGGATAATTCCGACCGGGGGCGAACGACCAATCCGATTCGGAGGGGAGCGCACCTCCCCCGGGCGAACGGCCAATCCGACGGGTGGGACGAACGATCCGGACCTTGATATTTTTCCCGGAGCGGAGAAGCCCGGACGCCCGCCTGGCCGGCGGATCAATCAAATGGAGAAAGGTTGCACGACGAAGGTCGCTGCGGCCTTTTTCCATCTTTTCGGGGTGCCGCCCCGGACCTGTTTTCGTATCGAACGAACGCCGCATGAAACGATGAATGAACTGAACCGCATCTTCCACAACAAACCCGTCAAGTTCTTCTATTTTGTCCGGAACTTTGTCCGCTACGCCGTGCCGCGGCCGCTCCTGCAGCGGCGGCTCGACGAGGTGCTCTCCGAGGTGGAACGGCGCAGCGACCGGGACTACATCCTGCAGCGCGTGTCGTATTACAACCGCCTGCCCGAGGGGGCCACGCTGCCCGTCGAGCGGTCGAAGCCGCTCGGCGAACACCGCTTCGGAAAGGGGGTCCGCACGGCCTACTTCTTCGACTCCTACGAATTCACGCGCTGGTTCGACGACGCGCTGCGCTGGAACATGATCCCGGGGGACGTGACGCAGGTGCCCGACATCCCCTCCGTCGTCAAGAGCCGCCCCATTGCCGGGGACAACGCCAGCTCCGTGCTGCTGAATCTCGACAAGTTCCGCCACTTCGTCTTCCTCAGGGACGACATCCCGTTCCGGGAGAAGGAGGACCGTGCGATCTTCCGCTGCGCGATCAACTGCCACCATCCGAACCACCACCTGCGCCGCCGCTTCATGGAGCGCTACTTCGGTTCGGCCTGCTGCGACGCCGGCATCTCGAACCGCCACGCCTCGCTGCCGCCCGAGTGGACGAAGCCCCACATCTCGATGTACGACCACCTGCGCTACCGCTACATCCTGACGATCGAGGGGAACGACGTGGCGACCAACCTCAAGTGGGTGATGTCGACCAATTCGCTGCCCGTCATGCCGCGCCCGACCTACGAGACCTGGTTCATGGAGGGGACGCTCGTCCCGAATTACCATTATGTCGAAATCCGGCCCGACTACGCCGATCTCGAGGAGCGCATGCACTATTTCAGCAGCCACCCCGAGCAGGCCGAGGCGATGATCCGGCACGCCCACGACTACATCCGTCAGTTCCGCGATCCGCACCGCGAGCGGCTCATCTCGCTGCTGGTGCTGCACCGTTACTTCGAGTGTACGGGGCAGCTATAGGGCGGATTTCGGTTTCTTTTCAGATTTGCCGGCGACCTTTGCACAAAACGATATGCCATGAAACTGCTCATTGTCGAAGATGAACCCTCCCTGCGCGAGATCATGACCCGCACGCTCCAACGCGAGCACTATGTCGTCGAGCAGGCTGCCGACTACGCCTCGGCGCTCGACAAGATCGCGGCCTACGACTACGACTGCATCCTGCTTGACATCATGCTGCCCGGAGGCAGCGGCCTGCGGCTGCTCGAGGAGCTCAAGCGGCAGCGTCGCCGCGCGGGCATCATCATCATCTCGGCGCGTGACTCGCTCGACGACAAGATCGAAGGGCTGGAGCTCGGAGCCGACGACTACCTGCCCAAGCCGTTCCACCTGGCGGAGTTGAGCGCCCGCATCCGCAGCGTGCTGCGCCGCCACCAGCGCGGCGGCGAGCAGACGCTCGAGGCGGGCAACGTGCGCGTCTATCCCGACAGCCGCCGCGTCGAGGTGGCGGGCCGCCCCGTCGAGCTGCTGCGCAAGGAGTACGACATCCTCTGCTACTTCATGAGCCGCCCCGGCCATACGGTCGACAAGGCGACGCTGGCCGAGGCCGTGTGGGGCGACCACATCGACCAGGTCGACAACTTCGATTTCGTCTATGCCCAGATGAAGAATCTGCGGCGCAAACTCGCCGAGGCGGGGGCCGACACGGAGATCCGTGCCGTCTACGGCTTCGGCTACAAGCTCGTCCAGCCGTGAAACTCGTCTACCGGATCATCCTCCATATTTCGTGGGTGCTGTCGCTGCTGCTGGCGGCGTGGGCCCTCTTTTTCTACGTCACGCTCGTCGACGAAATCAACGACGAGACGGACGATGCCCTCGAGCACCGTGCCGAGGCGATCATCGCGCAGCAGCTCTCCGGCCGCGAGGTGGTCTCGACGGCCTCGGGCAACGAGGGCTACTTCCTGAAGGAGGTCACGCGGGAGTATGCCGCCCGGCTCTCGCACGAGCGTTACACGGACGAGGAGATCTACATCCCCGAGCAGGATGACGAGGAGCCGGCGCGCGTGCTGCGCACGATCTTCCGCGACCGCGACGGCCGCTGGTTCGAGCTGACGGTGATGACGCCGACCTTCGAGAAGGACGAGCTGCGTGAGGCGATCCTCTGGTGGATCGTCTGGCTCTATCTCTTCCTGCTGCTGACGATCCTGGCGGTCAACGTGCTGGTGCTCCACCGCACGTTGCGGCCGCTGCGCGCGCTGCTGCGCTGGCTCGACGAGTACACGGTCGGGGGGAAGAACCCGCCCCTGGCGTGCGACACGAACATCACGGAGTTCTGCCGGCTGAACGAGGCGGCGAGCCGCTATGCGGCGCGTGCCGAGCAGCTCTTCGACCGCCAGAAGCAGTTTATCGGCAACGCCTCGCACGAGATGCAGACGCCGCTGGCCGTCTGCCGCAACCGCCTGGAGATGTTGGTCGACGAGGGGGCGACCCTCACAGAGGCGCAGCTGGGCGAGATCGCCAAGGTGCAGCGCACGCTCGACTACCTCGTGCGGCTGAACCGCTCACTGCTGCTGCTCTCGAAGATCGACAACGGGCAGTTCCCCGAGACCGGGGAGGTCGATTTCAACGCCCTTGCCGGGCGCACGGCCGAGGACCTCTCGGAGATCTACGCCTCGCGCGGCATGCACCTTGCGATGCACGAGGAGGGGCGCCTGACGGTGAACATGAACCCCACGCTGGCGGCGAGTCTGGTGAGCAACCTGCTCAAAAACGCCTTCGTGCACGGCGACGCGGGGGGTGAGATCGTCGTGACGCTTTCGCCGCACGGCCTGCGCGTGGAGAACAGCGGGGCCGCGGGGCCGCTTGATGCCGCACACCTCTTCGAGCGCTTCTATCAGGGCGCGAAGAAGGAGGGGTCGACCGGCCTGGGGCTCTCGATCGCCGAGGCCATCTGCCGCCTCTCGGGCCTGCGCATCGAATATGCCTACGGGGCCGGGATGCACCGCTTTACGGTGACGCTCCGGTGACGGGATGCCCGGCGGTGCCGCATGTCCGGCACGCTTCACTTTGGCTCTTCGGCTTCGGCGCGCAACCGCAGGTTGCCGCCGAGCATCGGTGATCGGAAAGACCGGAAAACGGCTGCCTGCAGGGCGGCCGTTCTTTTTTTGCAAAAAAACTGCTCCCGGGAAGGTCGTTTCAGATTCGTTTCAGATTTCCGCCGCACCTTTGTCCCCGGAAAGATACGAAAACCCGAACGCAAAAGAGAGGCAACCATGAAAAGAACACGAATCATACTGGCCGGCATCCTGCTCTCGGCATGGACGCTCCCGGCCGCGGCCGGCAACGACCGCCCGATCGTCGTCGGGGAGCTGCCCGCCGCGGCGCGCGAGTTCCTGCGCACCCATTTCGACGGGCTGGAGGTCTCCTATGCCAAGGTGGACGAGGCGCTCTTCGACAAGGAGTACAAGGTGGTCTTCGTCAACGGCGCGAAGGTCGAATTCCTGGAGGACGGCCTCTGGAAGGAGCTCGACTGCAAATACGGCGAGGTGCCCGCGGCGGCTGTTCCGCGGCAGATTGCCGACGAGGTGGCGCGGCTCTTTCCGGAGCGGAAGATCGTCTCGATCGACCGCGGCCGCCGCGACTACGAGGTCGGCCTGGACAACGGACTGGAGCTGACCTTCGACCGGAAGTTCCGCCTCACGGAGATGGACGACTGACCGGCCGCAGACGACAGAGAGAGGGCAAAGACAACGCGACCATGCGATTTTGATAGATAATTGATTATTGACTGTAAAAAAGAATTTTGACCTATGACTGTAAACATGCTGAAAAAATGGATGCTCTATTCCGCGGCCGCCCTGGCGCTCTTCACCGCAACGGGCTGCGACATGGATGATGACGACGACGACCGTCTCACATACGTGCCGTCCGGTGTGGAGGAGACCTTCCGCGCGATGTACCCCCGGGCCACGTCGGTCCGCTGGTCGGACCGCAGCGGGTATATCGTGGCCGACTTCCGGGAGGACGGCACCGCGGCGCAGGCCTGGTTCCTGCCTGCCGGCGAGTGGCACATGACCGATACGGACATCCGCTATGCGGAGCTGCCGCAGGCCGTGCGCACGGCGTTCGAGACGGGCGACTATGCGTCGTGGCGGGTGGATGACGTCGATCTGCTCTCGCGCCGCGGGCTCGAGACGGTCTATTCGATCGAGGTCGAGCGCGGCGAGTCCGAATACGAGCTGCTCTACGCCGAGGACGGCATCCTGTTGAGTGCCCTGCCCGACACGGACGGCGGCGACCACGCCGACATGCTCCCCTCGAACCTGCCGCAGGGGGTGCAGTCGTACCTCTCGCAGCACTATCCCGACGCCCGAGTCGTCGATACGGAGTTCGAGCGGGGCGTCTACGAGGTGGAGATCGTCGACGGACGCACGGTGCGCGAACTGCGCTTCGATGCGGACGGCAACTGGCTGGAGACGCGGACCGAGGTGCGGGTGAGCTCGCTGCCCGCCGCGGTGCTCGATGCCGTGCGCACGTCGGAGTACGGCTCGTGGCAGATCGAGGATGCGGACCTGGTCCAGACGCCCGACGGCGAGTGGTATGAGGTCGAGCTCGAGGAGCCGCGCACGGATCGCGAGGCCCGGCTCCGGGTGCGTGCCGACGGGACGATCCTCTGACCGGAGGCGATGCCGCATGATCGACGGCCCGCACTTCCCGCATCGGGAGGCGCGGGCCGTCCCCGCATGGACGGGGCTCCTATCGGACCCGTTTATGACAATCCACAATGATATGATCGAAAATGTTGTGCAATCTTGTGAAACAGTTGTATATTTGTTGCAGCAAATAAAATGTTACACTTAAAAACCAGATTGTCATGTTAAGCAAGAAACTGCACGAAGCGCTCAATGAGCAGATCAATGCCGAGCTGTGGTCGGCCTATCTCTATCTTTCGATGTCGGTGGACGCCGAGGCCAAGGGCCAGAAGGGCATCGCCAACTGGTTCTATGTACAGTTCCGCGAGGAGCAGGACCATGCCCGCATTCTGATGAACTACATCCTTTCGCGCGACGCCGCCGTGGCGCTCAAGCCCATCGCCGAGGTGCGCACGTCGTGGGCCTCGCCGCTGGAGATGTTCCGCGACACGCTCGAGCACGAGCAGGTCGTGACGGGCATGATCAACAACCTGGCGGCCATCGCCCGCGAGGACAAGGATTTCGCCTCGGTGAACATGCTCGCCTGGTTCATCGACGAGCAGGTCGAGGAGGAGGAGTCGGCACGCGGGATGATTCAGGCCTGCGAGGCCGTCGAGGGCAACAAGTTCGGGCTCTACATGCTCGACAAGGAACTTGCCGCCCGCGTCTACTCGCTGGCTGCGCCCCTCGCGTCGAAGGAGTAGCCTTCCGCGTTGTCAGGTAAGCAGCGGTCCGGTTCCCGATAGCGGGAGCCGGACCGTTTTTTGTGGCCGGTACGCCTGGCGGCGGGGAGGTGCGGGCCGTGGCGCAGGCGCATCATCCTTCGGTCGGCGCATCGGGCCGGAGCTCCATGCCGAGGCGCACCATGTCGCGGCATTCGATGCCGTTTTCGATGATCGGGGCGGGGTAATATTTGCGGAAATAGTCGCGGTCGATGCCGCAGCGCACGAATCCGCAACGTTCGTAGAGGGCGATTTGTCCGGTGCCGGTCTCGCCCGTACCGATCTCCAGCCGCCGGAACCCTGCCGCGCGGGCCGTGCGGATGGCATGTTGCAGTAGCGCCGTGCCGATCCCCCGGCGCTGGTAGGCGGGATCGACGGCGATGGAGACTACCTCGGCCGTGAAGGGGCGTGTGTGGAGCAGCAGGTATTGGCCGACGGCCCGGCCGGCAAGCTGCGCGACGAAACAGCGGCTGCGGCCGACATAGTCGGCAACGGATTCCGGGCTCTCGTCGGCCAGCATCAGCAGGTCGTGCGACGGAGAGGAGGTTTCGCGGATTTCGGGATCGGGATTCATGGATGGCTTGGAAAGTCGTGTGGGATGCGGGAGGCGGTGCGGGTCGCCGGTTCAGAAGAGCGAGACGGCCCCCTCGAAGGTGAGCAGCAGGATGACGTAGCGCAGGGCCTTGCCGACGAGCATCGACGCGCCGGTGATCCAGACGTTGCTGCGCATGAGCCCCAGCACGACGGCCAGCGCCTCGCCGATCGTCGGCAGGAAGCCGAAGAAACCCATCAGGGCGCCGCGTCCGGCGAGGAACTTCCGCGCGCGGGCCAGCTGCCGCGTCGAGATGCCCAGGCGCGTGATCCACTCCGTGCGTCCGAGCGTGCCGATCCAGTAGCAGGTCATGCCGCCGAGCGTGTTGCCCGCCGTGGCGGCGACGACGCACCACACGGGGTCGAGCCCCATGCGCGTGAGGACGATCATGACGGCCTCGGAGCTGAACGGCAGGATGCTCCCGGCGATGAATGCCGAGAGGAAGAGGCCCAGATAGCCCCAGTCGATGAAGAATTGCGTAACGGCTTCCATGTTGCGGTTGTCTGTCCGGTGCCGGAGGGGCTGCCGCGGTGCGGAGCGCAGCGGCTGTCCGTGCGGGCTGCCGGATGGACAAAGATAGTGTTTTTTTGCGGAGTCGGGATGTTGCGGCGGGTGCGGGGTACACTTTCCCGTTGCGCGGGGTGCTCTTTTGCGTTGCGCGGGTGCTCTTTCCGGACCGTGGCGGTGCGGCGGGCGGGCGATGCGGGGGCGTCACTCTCCGATGACGGTCGCCACGATGCTGCGGCCCGAGGCCCGGTTGCGGAACTCGCAGAGGCAGATGCCCTGCCAGGTCCCCAGCCCGAGCCGTCCGTCGACGATCGGGATCGTCATCTCGCACCCCGTAAGCGTCGCCTTGGCGTGGGCCGGCATGTCGTCGGCTCCTTCGAGCGTGTGGGCATAGTCGGCACACCGCTCGGGGACGAGGCGGTCGAGTATCCTTTCGAGGTCCGTGCGGACGTCGGGATCGGCATTCTCGGTGAGGGTGAGCCCGGCGGAGGTGTGGCGCAGGAAGAGGTGCAGCATGCCCGTGCGGGGCAGCGGTGGCAGGTTGGCGACGATTTCGTCGGTTACGAGGTGAAGCCCCCGGCGGCGGGGACGCAGGGTGAATATGCGCTGTCGGATCATGGTTTCGGTGCGGTGTCGGCCGGAGCGTTCGGTGCATCCGGCCTGCAAAGATACGAAATCCTCCGCTTCGCGCGGCCCGTTTTGCCGGGAAGTCCCGGATCGGCCACTTTTTGCGACGGAACGGAGGGTCGACCCGTTTGCAGGGACGGCCGAAAAGTCGTATCTTCGTTCTCCGTAAAGAAAAGGTTATCCGACATGAAGAAGATCATCAATCCGTGGCGCGGGCTGGAGGGCTACCGCTGTTTCGGCTGCGACCCGAACAGCCCGCAGGGCCTTCGCATGGAGTTTTACGAGGAGGGCGACGAGGTCGTGAGCCGCTGGCGGCCGCGTCCGGAGTTTCAGGGCTGGGTCGACACGCTGCACGGCGGGATTCAGGCGACGCTGGCCGACGAGATCAGCAGCTGGGTCGTCTTCCGCAAGTTCCAGACGAGCGGCGTGACGTCGAAGATGGAGGTGCGCTACCTCCGGCCCATCCATACGACCGACGATCACGTCCTGCTGCGGGCCCGCGTTGCGGAGCAGCGCCGCAACCTTGTGCGGATCGACGTGCGGATTTTCGATGCGCAGGGGGTGCTCTGCACCGAGGCATCGTGTCTCTATTTCCTCTTCCCGAAGGAGAAGGCGCACCGCGATTTCCACTTCTGCGAGTGCGGCGTGGAGGAGACCGGCGAGTGTCGGGCGGAGGCATCCGCCCCCTCCGGCCCTTCCGCTTCCTCCGCCCCTGTCCGGTAGGCCGCTCCGGCCGGCACGCGAAGCGTCAGACTTCGATGTCGGGGGTGCGCATCTGCTCCGCCGAAACTCCGTACCGCCTGCCGTAAAGCACCCAGTAGCGGTTGGCCGCCCGGCAGAAGAGCCCGGCCGTCAGCGGCAGGGAGGTGTGCAGTACGGGGTGCTGCCCTTCGGCGACGGCCCGGGCCAGCTGCCGGATCTTCCGCACGGCAAGAAAGCGGAACGGCGTTTCGAGAATGGCCTCGCCGCTGCCCAGCATCAGCACGGCACCGAACGGATAGCCGTGCCGATGGCAGAAGAGGCGGAGCATGGCGACGGCCGTTTCGTTCTGCCGGTATTCCCGGAATCCGCAGTTGACGAGTACCGACACGACGGGGCGCCGCTTCCCCGCGTGGAGTTCCAGTGACTTGAGAAAGTCGAGCAGCCCGACGGGCAGGCTGTCGGCGTAGAGCGGAAATACGAGCAGCAGATCGCTGTATGCGTCCATCCGCCCGATGAGCTCCGCGTGGTTGCGGGCCGTGATCTCGAAATAGTCGCTCCCGGCAGGGCAGTAACGCCGGAACAGGGCGGCGTAGCGTTTGGAGTTGGATTTCGGCGCCCGCGGGCTGCCGTTGAGTATCATGATCTTTCCCACGTGGCGATGAGCTGTTTTACGGTGTCGTCGACCTCGTCTTCGCGGACGAACAGCACACGGTGTTCGGTAAAATTCATGTTTCGGGCGTTTCGGGCGATCAGCTGCCGGAAGAGCTCCAGCTCGTCGGGCGTCTCGGCCCCGTAGGCGACGATCGTCGCCCGCTTCGGTACGACGGCCCGCTGCTCGTGGTGGGTCTCGCCGTCGACTACGCGGATGAAGGCCTGCTGGACCGGAATGGCCCGCTCGAGCATGGTCTTCATGACGGTGTCGTAGCCGCCGTACCGGATGCGGCTGACATAAAGGAGCGTATCGCTCCGGGCGATCAGCGGATAGATGCACGTGGCGTCGTCGCGGATGACGCAGCGGCCCGGGGTGCGGGTCCAGCATCCGAAGCACCCGACGCAGCGGGCGATCTTCCGTGTCGTGAGGTCGACGTATGCGGTCTTGCCGTCGTCCGGAACCGCCACGCGGAGCGCTCTGTCGGTAAGGATCAGTCTCATGCGGTGTCTCTTGTCGTATCCGAAGCGGGCAGGGATACAAAAAACGCGCCGCAGCGGATCACGGTTGCGGTCTGTTGCGGCGCAGTTGCGGTGGGGTATGATGCCGTGCCCTGCCGTTCCCTCGGATCGGAAGCGGAGCGGCGGGTGCAGGGTGCAGTCGGATTTATTCGAGGTGCTTCAGGCAGGCGGCGACGTGCTCCTCGATGCGGCGCAGGATGGCCTCCGGGTCGGATGCCTCTGCTGCCTTGACGAACGGCTCGCCGGTGATCTGTTCGTAGAGCTCGACATAGCGGTCGGTGATGCCCGCGACGATCTCGGGCGTCATCTCGGGAACACGCTGCCCCGGCTGGCCCTGGAAGCCGTTGGCCATGAGCCACTCGCGGACAAACTCCTTCGAGAGCTGCCGCTGCCGCTCGCCCCTTGCCAGGCGCTCCTCGTAGCCCTCGGCGTAGAAGTAGCGCGACGAGTCGGGGGTGTGGATCTCGTCCATGAGGTAGATGATCCCGTCCCTCTTGCCGAATTCGTATTTCGTGTCCACGAGGATCAGCCCCATGCGGGCGGCGATTTCGCAGCCCCGGCGGTAGATCGCCCGCGTGTAGCGCTCCAGCTGTTCGTAGTCCTCGCGGCTCACGAGCCCCGAGGCGATGATCTGCTCCTTCGAGATGTCCTCGTCGTGGCCCGCGGCGGCCTTTGAGGTCGGGGTGATGATCGGCTCGGGGAAGCGCTGGTTCTCGACCATGCCGTCGGGCATCTCCACGCCGCAGATCGTGCGCCGGCCGGCCTTGTACTCGCGCCAGGCGTGGCCCGAGAGGTAGCCCCGGATGACCATCTCCACCTTGAACGGCTCGCACTTGCGGCCGACGGTGACCATCGGGTCCGGCACGGCGATCTTCCAGTTCGGGAGGATGTCGGCCGTCGCGTCGAGGAACTTGGCGGCAATCTGGTTCAGAACCTGACCCTTGTAGGGAATGCCCTCGGGCAGGACGACGTCGAAGGCCGAAATGCGGTCGGTCACCACCATGACCAGGTACTTGTCGTCGATGTCGTAAACGTCGCGGACCTTGCCGGTGTACTTGCTCTTCTGACCCTCGAAGTGAAAATCGGTGCGTGTGATAGCGTTCATTGTGTTTGCTGGTTTACTGCCTGCAAAAATAGATGTTTTTGTGCGAATAAGGAATCTTTTCGGGGATTTTTCTGCATGGCCGCCCGCCGGCAGGGCTTCGTTACGCCACCGGGGACTTTCGGCCGGGAGCCATTCTCCGTCACGCCGCCTTTCGGTCGGGAGCCATTCTCCGGTGCATGCCGCCTGGTGTCCGGGCCCCGTTCAGCTGCCGGAGGCTTTCGGTCGGAAACCATTCTCCGTTCCGGCGCCGTCCTCTGGCCGGGAGCCGCTTCCCGCGGGCGGGTCGGGAAGGGTGCCGCCGCGTCACTTCCGCTCCTTGATCCAGCCCCCGCGGTAGGCCGCCAGCAGCTGCAGCAGGTCGTCGATCTGTCGCTGCAGCTCCTTGCCGATCGTCGTGTCGCGCACGGTGATGCGGTCCGTCATCGCCTCGACGATCATCTTCGTCGAGATGATGTCCCGCCCCTCCTCGACGGCCTTGACGCTCGACTCGAAGGGTTCGTGCTGCACGAGCTGCAGCCCGTGCGAATTGAAGATCAGCGTGTAGCCCGCGATGCCCGTTTCGGACTGGTAGGCCTTCGAGAAGCCGCCGTCGATCATCAGCAGCCGTCCGCCCGCCTTGATCGGGCTCTCGCCCTTGCGCGTCTTCACGGGTACGTGCCCCGAGATGATGTGCGACCGCTCCGGGTCGAGATCGAAGGCGGCGAGAATCCGGCGGCACATCTCGGTATCCTCCATGTGCTTGTAGTAGGCCCCCTTCTCCTCGTGCTGGGCCCGCTTGTCCTCGATCAGGTAGCGCTCGAAGGTCGCCATCTTCGACTTGTCGAAGAACGGCGAGTCGGGTCCGCACCACAGGTACCACATGTAGTCGAGCGCCCGCTCGCGGCTCTGCTGTCCGTTGCCGCCGAAGTAGGCCTCGCGCGCCAGCAGGTCGAGCCGGTCGAGCAGCGCACGCCCCGCGTAGGGCTTGCCGTCGATCAGTACGCTCTTGAACTCGCCGTCGTCGGTCATCGGGATCGAGGCGTGGTACATCAGGTTCGAGTTGACGGCCAGGTAGATGCTCCCCTTCAGGTAGAGCAGGCGGATGTGCTTCTGCAGCTTGTAGCTGTTCAGGAACGAGGCCTGCAGCGTGCGGATCAGCCGCTCCTCGGCCGGGGTCAGCGCGTAGGGGTTTGCCGGGTCGACCGTCGGGAAGTCCGCGTCGCGGAGCGGGTACTCCTCGCCGTCGAGCCGGATGGTGCCCCGCTTGTAGTCGATCTGCTCGAGCAGCAGCCGCGACGACATGCCGTATTCCGGATGGCGCTTGATGAGCTGCCCCTCGATCTTGAACTGCAGCACCGTAATGGCCTTGTGCATTTGGCTCGTCAGCAGCGTGTCGCGCTCGTTGCCTCCGGTGTCGGGCATCGACTTGGGCTTGTAGGGCGCGCAGGGGGTGTTGTAGTACTCCATGGCGAAGCGGGCCAGCGGCAGCAGGTTGATGCCGTAGCCGTCCTCCAGCACGTCGAGGTTGTCGTAGCGGGCCGACAGGCGGATGACGTTGGCGATCGAGGCCGTGTTGCCGGCCGCGGCACCCATCCAGAGGATGTCGTGGTTGCCCCACTGGATGTCGTAGCGGTCGTATTGCGCCAGCGTGTCGAGGATGATGTGCGGCCCGGGCCCGCGGTCGAAGATGTCGCCGATGATGTGCAGGCGGTCGATCGTCAGCCGCTGGATCACGTTGCTCATGGCGATGATGAAGGCGTCGGCCCGGCCGATCGCGATGATCGAGTTCAGGATGCCGTTGAAGTAGTTCTGCTTGGAGGAGCCCGGCGAATCCGACTCGTGGAGCAGCTCCTGGATCACGTAGGAGAAGTCGGGCGGCAGCATCTTGCGCACCTTCGAGCGGGTGTACTTCACCGAGACGGCGCGGCACACCTCCGTGAGCTGGTTGAGCGTCACCTTGTACCAGTCGTTCAGGTCGGCTTCACGCGCCTTGATGAGCCGGAGCTTCTCCTCCGGATAGTAGATCAGCGTGCACAGCTCGCTCATCTCCGACTCGCGCAGCGTGTTGTTGAACACCTCGTGCACCTTCTGCCGGATGACCCCCGAGGCGTTCTTCAGCACGTGGCGGAAGGATTCGTACTCCCCGTGGAGGTCCGTCAGGAAGTGTTCGGTTCCCTTCGGGAGGTTCAGGATGGCTTCCAGGTTGATGATCTCGGTGCTTGCATCGGCAATGGTCGGGAACTTCTCGGACAGCAGCCCGAGATACTTCAGGTCGGCGGCGGTGTAGGCCGCATCTGCGGAGGTGCTCATGGACGGTCGCTCAAATTTTTTTACTAAAGTAACGGATATTTCCCAAAGCGCCAAACATTTCCGCCAAAACCCGCGACGCGGGAGCTGTGCCGTGTGCCGGGCGGACGAGGCAAAACCGATGATGGGACGGGTGGATGTCGGGAAGGTGCGGAGGCAATCGAGAGCGGCTTTTGTGAAGGCGACAACTGATTTTGCCGCTTCTTTTGTGGCCCGGTTCCCTCGCGAACAGGTAATGTGCCCGTTCGGGTCCGATTTATGAAGCTTCTCTTTAGGGGGCATCCCGGAAGAATCGGATCTTTTTTATCTCTTGTTCCGGCGCTTTTTCAAGACCTCTTCTCTGGACTCGAAGTGTTGTTTGCCCGACAAGGCCCGTTCTTCGGCTTTGCGCTGTCGGATGTGTCCGACCCAATCCGGTGCAATTTCAATCGAGACAATCCAGACAACCTGCATGAAGCAGTACAGCAGCGTTTGCATGGAAAACGAATAGTGTGTTTCGGCCGGGAACAGTCCGTTGTAGGTTGCCAAAGGGACGAATGCATTGACGATCAGCATCAAGGCCTCCGTTTCCCGCCGCCGGTGTGTATATCCGAGGTGTTTCCAAACGATCAGAATTAAAAGCACGTTGACCCCGAGCAATGTCCAGACGATTGGCCACGGCTTGATAACCGCCGCCTCCGGCTGCGAGTTCGCGATGACCCATGCCGGAATAACCGGAGCCAGTCCGTTGATCAGCAGCGTGAAAACTTTGAAAGCCATTGTGAAGACCTGTTTATTTCGATGCAATAAATGATATTCTAGATGCCTTCTATTCAAAACAGTATCAATATCATTTAGAATTTGGCAATAATTGGATTATTTGTTATTCTTTCAAAACGACCATCCATATACAAAATGAATGTGAAAACATTTCTGTCATTGCTAGAGCTATTCAGACTTAAAACTTTTGCAAATGCAGATATGAAGCTACGTGATGTGAACTGCCCAATTAAAGTTCCTTTATTTGTTTCTATTGAATATGAATGATTCCCATGATATTCAAAAATAAAAATATCAACATTTTCAAGTTCAAAGAATTTATTATCATCATATTGTATCAATAAACGGCAGAAATTCCTTCTTTGCACAACTTTATAGTTAGTATTTTTGAACAATACAAAGAACGAAGAATCCCTTGGTAATGACAAGAAATCTTTGCTGAATAAATACCATACTTTTTCTGTGTATTTATTCCCGTCTTTATCATATTTATCCTCTGCAAATAAGATAAAATAGGCATATCTCAAATTAGAAAGATTTAATTGGAGTACATTGTTTTCAATTGCTTTGCAATAATGACGTGATAGATGAACGATAACGCCCTTCGCTGTTGTTATTTCCTTTTTTTCAAAATCGAGATTGTTTATCATCCCGTATTCAGAGATGAATTCTAAATACGAATATTGTCGCAAAAATTCACTCATATACTACTTATGTCATTCTAATTTTCTTGTTTTTACATTTTTCTGGGCGGCCGCTTAACTTGCCACGGTTGAGGAACGCTTCGTATTCGTTCAGAATGCAGAATTGCGGCAGCTGAATCTTCTAACACGCCAGAGGTCATCAATGAAATGACCGTTATTATACGTGGCGGCAATGGTGTCCTCTCGTTCAGACCTGCTTATGTTTTTTGGGGGGATAAGATTTGCCGCTCTCAAACGCTCGCTTTTATATAAAATTTATATAAAATAGTATAATCAGAGAAAACGATACTTTAAAATCTTATTAAGGGGCAAAATTTTATTCCCCGAATCCACACTGGAGGGGGGGGGAAACAGGGGATAAAAATGAGGAAAACATAAACTCAAAAGAGAAAATATGTTCTCAAAACCGCTTATTTGGGCTCTCTTTAAGTGATTTTTTATCAGAGAAAATATGTTTATGTGATAATTAGTTATACTATTTGCCCACACAGTTATATAAACAGTCTGATGCTCAATTTGATACAGCTAATTGAATCATATTTGAGCCATTAAATTTTACGTTTCTATCCATTTGGAAATATGAACGGTTCTGATTTTCTTATAAGTTTCAATTTTTTCATCACTTTCCTGATTTAGATGTGATTTTATTAGAGTTTAATATTTAATAACACAGATGCGAATGAATTTATCTCTAATATGCATCTATATTTTGCAAAATTAGGTAATTATCAATTATTTCGCATAATATGTATCGAAAATATTTCTCAATATCTCATCTGTGTTTATTTAGTCGCCAATTATTTCAGCAAGGAGAAAAAGGTATTCACATATATACAGGTTTTCAGATTCTCAGAAAGATGTACGTTATGTTGATCCTGCATATGGTAGAAATTTATGCTACATGATTTTTCAGCAAAGGAATAAAGAACTTACTTTCTGCTTAGGGATGAAGTTTATAAATAAGTTTATCAATTCATATATACATATATGAGTTCTATTAAACTTGTAAACTCAATGGCTTATCCTGTTGTATGGCTGAATCAGTCAAGTAAGTTTAGTTTAAGATACATGTATATATACATGGGTAAATCTAAACTTTAAACTTGTAGAAAGCCCTCCATCAGTCAGAATGCTGTTCTGGTTGATGGAGGGCTATATTGGTCTTTTTCTCCTTGCTGAAATTGTATTTCTGTTTATAGTTACAACTGTTGTAATAGATGGCTGGTCTTTGCCCAATAGTAATAGGCTTCAGGAGAAGTCCTTTTCAGCTTATTCAGTCGCGAAGGAAGTGTGGGTGCTATATCCAGGGAGCCTATGGTGGCAGGATTACCGTCGTATTTTTCTATTATTGTGTTGCCCGTCTCTATCATTGTGGCGATATAGGCTGCGCGTGCTGCGTCTCTAATCGCATCGTCAATGAAATAACCGCCATTGAACATGAAGGATTTGATCCTTTGTATACCACGTTGTAGTGCATCAAATTGTCCGTTTCCTTCACTTCCCCTTGTTGCCAGACACAGCGAAGTCTGTCTGATATCATCGAAAATGAGTTTTGGATTGTTTGGCAAATGCCTGTATGAGAGTTCAACTTCTGCAATTTGTACAAACGATTTTGTCGTTGTTTCAAGGACCTCTGTCTTCTCGAACAGTCTGGCTATATCATATAGCTGTTTGATGATCTCCATGCTGGCATCCTTACCATTTTTGATATATGGAATACCTGTTGTATTGGGTGCATACGCCGTAAGCTTGTCTCCGAGAATATCTCCAATGGATGGTACTTTTACATAATTCAGTTCACCTTCTGTCTTTATAAAACGGCTTTCTACAGGTAAAGTCACGACTTCGTTGTAGTGACAGTCTTCATTTAGAACGTCCAGCAGGATGGTTTCTTTTCGGTCTATGCCATCAAGGAAAGCCACTTGATAAAAGAATTTGGAATGCGATTTTGGTATGTCTGTTCCACGCTGAATTCTTTCTATCGGCTTATAGTCAATAAAGCCATAGTCTTTGTATGATTGCAGATACTCTTCTATTTCAGTACCTGGAGGACATATTATATCAATATCTATAGACAGCCTGTGTCTTTGTTCTTTTAAAAGAAGCATCAGACTGCTTCCACCTTTGAAATGAAATGGGCAACCTGAAGCCGCCAACATGTCCAGCAATGAAAAGGCATGGATGACCTTTTCAATGATATTTTTGTCCGGATAGTTTAGCTCCTTGGATTTTTCTTCAATCCATCTTGCTGTAAAGCATTCTTTATTTATCATATTTTTGTGATTGTTCTATTAATGAATAAGTACTATCGTATGCTCCTCTACGTTTTGCATATCGGAGCATTTTGGGAGTATTGACTGTGTACAAATCAAAGGCGGTCTGATACATATAAGTGATTTCCGTGCCCTGCATATAATCAAAGTCTTCGTCTTTCTGTATATCTACGAGTAGCTTTTCGATGGTAGGAGTAACCATCCCATCAACCTTATTTACTGGAGATTCAGTGACAAATATCTTTACAATGATGCATGGTTCATGCATGTTTACGTAGTCGTACATGAACTTTGCTGTCGGTTGCTTATAAACGGGCATGTCTGAATCCTTCAACAGAGAAAAAACAGAATCTACAGCATCCCGGTTGGTCTCGACATAAATAGCATGGTTCACAGAGACGTGATGTTGTAGTGTGGTGAAGATGCTGCCATCGTAGATGCAGAAATCGGTGAATGGCAATTTCTCTTTCAATCCGACATATAGTTTTCTCAGTGTTTCTGTTGGAGCAAATGAGAACACCTGTTTATCTGTAAGCATGTATTCACCATTTCCTGTACGGGCTATCTTGTTCTCTTTGGTTAAGGTACAGAGATACTGGCGGGCGGTATTGGTCTTTATCCCCAATACTGATACTAATTGAGGCACTTCAATCCGTCCGTAAGTACGAGCATAATTCAATATGCTCTGTTTAATACTATATTTCTCGTCAATACTCATTGCAGTGCAAATATAATATAAAGTCGGCAACAAACCAACTTTATTGCCGACTTTATATATAAGTTCTGAGCAATTAATCATTCTTTAGTGTGTTTTTCTATATTAAGTAACACCATTATGAATTCATCATATTATGTAATATATGAGGTATTTTTCTTGTGTTGTAAAAGCATAGTATTAAAAGTATCCCGCAAATGACTAAGAAATTAAGTAGAATCTCTTATTAACGAAACTACACCTATCTGCTTGACTGTTTCCTAATATGAAGAGGTAAATATTTCTTGATCAACAATCTGAAATCACACCATAAAACATTGTCTTACCATTTACGTTTACTCTTTGTAAAATGATTCCATTGTTCTGCTAGGATAATATAAAGTCGGCAATAAAACCGATTTATTGCCGACTTTATATTATCAAATTCTTTTATCCGGGCTGTTAACTACTTTATGAGAATATTTACATGGTTGTGCATTGTCTGTCGGTGCTTCAGTAAGGAGAAAATGTAGTTCCCATTTTCTTTCTCATATGATATTTCTATTCGCAATGAATTGTTCGTCAGTCTTTTTATAAACCTGTTCAGGTTTGTAACCAAAGTTTAAAATACATGTATATATACATGGGTAAATCTAAACTTTAAACTTGCAGTAAGCCAGAGTAGGACAGAAGTCCGCTCTTTGACTGATAGGCATTGCCTTTCTTTTTCTCCTTGCTGATTTTGCACCTTTTCATCACTCACATGAGTGGCATCTGCCTTGTTGTGCTTCACCTCTGGCTTCCATCCTCTTGAATAGCTTCCGTGTTCAGACCTTTTTATGCAGAGTGCGGAGTTTCGTATTTCTCTTGCTATGCTATGCCGGGTTCATGGTGAAGTTTGGGAGTTATCGCTTTCACTATGTCCGGATTGCTTGCCATGGATCTGTGAAACCTGTCGAGTCTGACTATGAGAACAGCATTCTTTACCATGACCAGACACAAGAATATCAGGCCATTCCCTTCACATCTCATTTTGGACGAAGCCGTGACACTTACTTTTTCCTGTTGCGAAGTTAGTGCAAGCCGCATACTGCAAGTACCAGAACCTTATTCCCTGAATTTTTTCAAAAACTTTTCCAGCTGCAGCTTTTCGGAAAACTTTTCCTGCCTGACGGTGAAATAATTCGGTAATTACTTGCCTGATTGCTATCCTTGCCAACTTTGATGGCAACGTAAAAAATAAATGTTTCACTTCTAAAATTTCAATGTTATGAAGAAAATGGAAAATTCTTTCGTAGTTTCTGGTTTTGTAGGTAAGGATGCAAGCATCCATCAGTTCTCAACCGCAAGCGTTGCACGTTTCCCTTTGGCAATCAGCCGCACTGAGAAATCAGGCGAGGAAACAACCCGCACTTCCGCTTTCATAAACGTCGAGACATGGCGCAAGAATGAGAATACTACATCCTTTGACCGCCTTGTCAAAGGAGCACTCCTCACGGTTGAAGGCTATTTCAAGCCGGAGGAGTGGCAGGATGCCGACGGTGTCAAGCGCAACAGAGTGGCATTTGTAGCCACCAGGTTCTATGAAGCTGTTGAAAAGGAGGAAACTCCAGCAGCTCAGGAGAAGAACTCCAAGAAGGGCAAGTAAATCCTTTCTTCTCTCCAATAGAGCGGCCTTCGGGTCGCTTTTTTTATGCTTATACTTCTCTTTGCCGAGATTCGTTCCTCATACACCGACTTCGGGGAACTGGCATAAATTTCGTTGCGAAGGTAATTGTCCGGTCTTGTCATCAGCAAGGTCAGGGCTTCGCTTTGCCGCAAAATCTCCACACCTGCGGGTAGTATTTTGGAGCAAAACCTTGCAGAGACAGCCCCGACACCTTCTTGGTGCAACAAAATTTATATGTGTTCCCGAAGTAGTTGATCTACGAGAGGGAAGAAAAAAAACAGATGATATTATGACGACAATCCAATCAATCCTGAGCCGACTGACCAAGGCTGTTGGCGGTACTGAAAAGATGCTCTACATAGAGCCGGAGTTGAACAAGTTTGCAGAGTTCTACCTTGACAAGTGGGACGAGAACACCAGTGAGGATGTCATAGCCGAGTCTTTCACTGACTTCTGGTGGGACACAGACAGGGCTTGCAGAAGATGTTCAGAGTGTGGCAGACTGATGCGTGCCGGGTATTGTGCTGACATGGGAGTAGCCTACTATTGCAGTGATGAATGTCTGCACAGTGACTTCACCGATGAAGAATGGGCTGAGGAATGCGAGAACAACGACCAGAGTTATTATACGGAGTGGTAATCTTTTAAAATTCAATGATATGGCAAATTTAGCAACAACGACCTATAAGGTCACTGGGACACGTGAAGCAGTAAATAACCTGTGGACTACCTTTCAGGACATGGAAGTGGATAGTAAGGATATAAGGCTGTTCAAGCATGCCGAGCATTACGGCATTGACTATGAGAAAAAGCAAATCAGTGTTAGAGGACATATCTATTGGGCTGAATATGAAGAAGACGAAGAGAATGATTATTTCCTTCTTTCATTTGAGACAGAAACCGCATGGGATGCCTGTAACGAACTCTTCTTTGAAATAAACCGGATATTGAATGATGAACTGAGTATTTCATACAGATGTTGCGAAAGTGGATGTGATTTGTTCTATACCCATGACGAGGGGGATTTCTTTCCCGAAGAATGTTGTGTGAGTTCATACGGCGAACCTTTCGAGGATGCATGTGAGGATGTTTTTGACACCATTGAGGATGCCATAGCTGAATGGACATCAAAGACCGGTATTGGACAGGGAGACCGCAGTGAAAAAGAAATGGTGGATTTTATCAATAGCTATGAATACGAAAGCGAAGAGACCTATTTCTACATCCACCCTTTTACATTCGAATAACATACCCGCAAGGACATGAGGCAAGTCTCGTGTCCTTGCATAAAAACAAGATAATATGGACAGGTACAGCGCAGAACTGATTGGAGCATCTTGCGAACTTATAACCCCATGCAGGGGCTGTAGCCATGGAATAATTGTGGCAGTGTATAACGAACAACTTCTTGTACGGTTAATCAGCGGAGCACAACGATTAGTGAGCAAAGATGAAGTCATATTATTATGACCCTGATACTTTCCCTGACTGTTTTCAACTGTTAGGAGACATTGGTAGGTGTTTGTATATCATACATTTACCTTTGTATACATTGATACATGTGGACAAGTACACGTGTAAACAGGAATACAAGAACACATTGAAACATATAAACATAAAAACAAATAGTATGGCACAGAAAATCATCACTTTCGCCAACCATAAAGGTGGCGTATCAAAGACAACTTCAACCGCCTCTATCGGGGCTTGTATGGCAATGAAAGGCAAGAAAGTCCTGCTTATAGACCTTGACGGACAGGCAAACCTGACACTGTATTTCATACCTAATGAGGATGAAATTGAGACGAGCATTTTTGATTCATTGGTAAACGGTGTTCCTTTGCCTGTAAAACATATCCGGGAGAATCTTGACCTTGTCCCTTCTTCCCTTGAAATGGCAAGTGCGGAAATAGCTCTGACCAATCTGTTGGCAAGAGAGCAACTGCTCAGCCGTCTGCTTGAACCGCTCAGGAAAGACTATGACTATATCCTGATTGACTGTCCGCCTTCTCTTGGTATTGTCACTACCAATGCCTTTATCGCGGCTGATGAGATCATCGTACCGATGACACCGGAGCTGCTTCCTTTGAAAGGCATGAGGATGCTTGACGCATTTGTCACCACCTTGCAACGTGTCAAACCGTCGCTTCGCCTGGGAGGTGTGTTCATCGCCAGATTCAATCATCGTAAACTGAACAAGGTAGTGGAACAGGCTGTAAAGGAGCGTTACGAAAGTATCACCATGAATACCCGCATCCGTGAGAATATCGCCTTGGCTGAATCAGCCGGTAGTGGCAAAAGTATATTCGAGTATGATTTAAATTCCAACGGTGCAAAGGATTATCTTGCACTTACGGAGGAAATTCTTTCACGTAACCAATAACAACTATGGCAAAAAACAATATGGACATTCTGCTTGGCAATATTTTGGGCAGTGCTGCTATCAGCCCTGACAATAAAACAGTAGAACAAACACCCGAGACCAAGCCAATTCCGAAACAGGAAAAACGGTCAGTCAAGGCAGAACGTAAAGAGCAACTGGACAATTCCTGGCGGCATTTCTCCTTTATCTGCTCCAGGGAACTTGTAGATAAGGTACAGGCAATAGCTTACAAGGAGGGTTTCACTATACGTGCCTTTATGGAGTATGTGATGAAACAGGGCATCGAGGCATACGAGGCGAAGCATGGCAAGGCTCGGAAAGTCAAGTCCAAAAGCATCAATGATGTAATGTAAACGTGTATACACGTAGCCATGTGTACGTATAGGTATGTGTACGTGTAGCAATATATACATGTTTACACGTACACGTGAATACACAGATATATTCAAGTCAATAACAATCAAAATATTATGAATATGAATAAATACTTCTCATTTGCCATTGTAGTATTCCTAATGGCAGTACCATTGGTATTAACTTCTTGTGGCAAAGACAACATTTTGGATGATGTTGAAGAGCTTCAGCCGGAGTTGAAAGTATGGACGGAGCCTTATCATGTTGAAAGTTCAACCATAGACGAGGTCAAGAACTATATGGAGTTTTCAATGAAGCGATATGGTCTTGTATCGGAGGCAACAATAGCTGGTTCTATTCAACTCACTTACAAAACCGGCAACGGTAATGAGGGTATCCTATATAGCTTTTATGCTTCAAATGGGGAATTGTATTCGGTAATAGATACAGAGCTGATAGCTAATAGCCGTCTGGTTATCGACTATTTGAAGGAACATTATTCTCTGATTGTTCCGGCGAACGAGGCAACACTTGAATACTGTTTCACGAACTCAGACAGGTCAATGGTCATTACGACTGCAAAGGTTTCTGACACCTATTTCAACGTAAATTACGCCTACGTCAATTGATATTGTCTTATATAGCTTTGAGCCATCATCAAGTCTTATGATTTGGTGGTGGCTTTTTGTATACATGTATTCATATGGACGTGAATACATGGTTATATGTAAACATGTATATAAGTCCACTTGTATAGGTGTATATATGTAAACGTGTGGACATGAATACATGTGGACATTGGATAAATGAAAGATAATTCTCTAAATCATTGATAGACAAATGAAATAAACCCTTTATAGTTGAATCTAAATTCGCCTTCTTGTAATTGATTAAAGCATATTTCATAAGCTTCTTGTATGCTGACAATTCACGGCTTGTCAGATTTTCACCGCAAAATTACTGTGAATGTCCGAACGCCAAGTACCGATTCTCTAATGTGTCTCAGATTGGTATGGCAACCTTCCGCAAATCAGAGATTTGGGTATTCCATACAAATCTACAGCCATTTACTTGTCTTATCTTCCATGTCTCACAGTATCGGGAGCGTGAAAATTTGAAGCCCTTTGAAATTGTCATGATTTCACAAAAGGGAAATGATTAATTTTAATACTTATAGATATGGAAGTACAAAAGATTCATCCGGCAGAAGAGTATCTTCGCAACGAAAAGAACCCCACATCATTGTATGTCAGAATTAGTGGAGAACGTAGAAAGTTGTTCATTAACCGCAGTGACGGAGAGGGAGTGATTGGCATTATTGCAAAAGGTAAACGCAAACGAGGTTATGTTTTCAATGCCTGGTCAAGCATTGAGAAAGTCTATTATCCGACCACTGAAAATGAAGAAGAGGCAGAAAAGAAGATGATTCTCAAATACCAGAAACTTGCCAGACTTGCCACACATACAAATGATTGGTTGCGCAGGATTGCAGGTGCGGATTTGACAAAATCCCTTTACGAGAACCATATAACCACAGGAACAGGTATTGACGGAAAATGTATCAGATTGAGCACCATCGAGAAGTATTGCGGCTACATGGTGATGGCATGCTTCAGGGAAGCCTTCAAAAAGAAAGAGAAGTATTCAAGCTATAGGTTTGACTTTTGCGGTTATGACGGGACACTTTGGTGTGAACCGAAAGAGAATGGTGATATGATAGCCGGATTCAGCAAGGAATACCGAAATTGTGGTAACGGTTATTATTATCTGCTTATCAATGATGATTGTGTGATAGGTTATGACATAGACTGATATAGTTATAATTCAAACAGACCATATCGGGAAGCCCCGATGTGGACTGTTTGAAGATCGAGTATGCTGACGGTTGATTACCTCTTTTAATACTTACATTCCAGGTTGGAAAGTAGTGAATATATTCCTTGAAAAGTCGTTGGTTGTTATTCCATAGCCAAAATTCCTGTTTATAAGACGTAGTCAGTTCTGATATATGTTTGAATCTGTAACGTTATTTGTAGAACTTTTTTACTCTTCGCCCACGCCAATGTCCGCATTCGCAAACAGTTTGCCATAGAGATATTCTGTCCATGGTCGAGTGGATCGACTATAGCCAGAACATCCCTCTGTCAAAAGTACGGCAGGAGCATTCCGCTATCAAAGATAGTGGAGAGCTCCTTAATGCCGTACTTGCTGTTGGCGTTGCAGGACATTTCCCACCCGACAGTTGTAATGCTATGCTCTTACTTCTTTATAAGCTGACGCTTCCCTTTTATAATCTTAGAGTTTTCTTTTTCTTGTAATCTTCGCCCACACCAATGTCCGCATTCGCTAACAGTTTGCCATAGAGGTATTCTGTCCATGGTCGAGTGAATCGACTATATCCAGAACACCCCTCTGTCAAAGGTACGGTAAGAGCATTCCGCTATCAAAGATAGTGGAGAGCTCCTTGATGCCGTACTTGCTGTTGGCGATGCGAGACATTTCCCACCCGACAGTTATAAGGATTGTATTCAGTTATAAAGTTCCTATATACTAGTATTTTAACCATTGTGTCTTCATTCCTACTTGTGATTCAGCGAACTTTTTTCTGCAAAGTTGTTGCATCCATCACCAAATTGGCAAGTCGTTCTTAGTAAACAATCTTCCTTTTCCTTGAAAAGAGTATTGTCCACTGAAGACTTGCTGTATTGGTTTGTCTGCACTTTGTAAAACAGAAAAAACTTCCCGATCACAGTCCGAAAGGACTTAACAAAAGGGAAACAAAATCAGAGTGCAGTATGAACACAGTGAATGTTTACATCAAAGGTCAGGAAGACAAGGAACTGATTAGTTTCTTGCGATATTTTCCTTCACGCATCAAGAACATAGGAATGGACGCAGTTTTTGACCGTCAGATTGTCTATGACTACAAGGATGGCCGCAACCACCTGGAGGTGGCCAAATGCGTGGCAAAGTTCCTTGTAAAGAAGTTTGGCCGTAAGATATGCAATATGGTATTCTCGTGCATCCCTGCAAGTAGTCCGGAACGTAACGAAATGAGAAACAGACATTTTTCCGAGCTTGTATGCAAGTTTTCCGGAGCCATTGACGGGTTCTCTCATGTGAGTGTCATCGGTGAACGTACTGCAGTCCATGGAACAAAGATAAAAAAGGAAGAGCGTGCCAAACGGATAAATGAGCAGAACAACATTGAGATTGATGCTGATTTCTTCAAGAACAAGGAGGTCTGCATTTGGGATGATGTAGTCACAACGGGTGCATCCTTTAATGCCTATGTCTCCCAATTAGAACAGGCCGGAGCTCATGTGACCAACGGCATCTTCCTTGCCAAAACAAGCTATAAATACGTACTAAAATGACAATTATGAATGATTTGAAATTTGACAGGACAGTCTCAGCTGCTTTTACAGGACATCGGTTCTATGACTTTTCCCAAAGGGAATTTATTCAGGAACGCCTTACCTCAGCAATATCCGAAGCCTATGACCATGGCATCAGGAATTTCATTTCCGGATTTGCTTTGGGAATAGACCTGATGGCAGCACAGTTGGTACAATCGCTGAAGTGTGATTTGCCCGGAATATCTCTGACTGCAGCCATACCGTTTGAAGGCCAGGCAGAGAGATATAATATCTATGATAAAAGAGTTTATAGACGGTTGCTTGAACTGGCTGATAAGGTAATTGTGCTCAGTGACTACTATTATCCGAGGTGCTTCCTTGACCGGGACAAGTTTATGGTTGAGAATGCTTCATATCTCATTGCCTATTATGATGGCCGTGAGAAAGGGGGAACATACTACACCGTTAAAAAGGCACGAGCGAGGGGCATCCCGATTATTAATGTGTATTGATTTTAAATGGAACGAGTATGAATGAACTTTTTGATACTATTATTGTCTTTTTCGTGTTCCGTTTTTTCTTCTACATTTTGGAAGTATGGTGGAATGGAGATGAACGGAACGATTTCAGAAGAGACAGATAGCAATCCTGATATATAAGTCAAGTACAGGTGAGTAGGAGCGGTCTTGCCGTCAGCTTCTACAGGACAATCACGCTTTCATTGCAAGGATAGGTTTTTATCCTTGCCGGGTCTTTGCGTATTTTGGTGAACGAGACTTTGGTATAACCTGTTAAAACTCCGGAGTATCAAGTCTTCTGATAGACAGAATATTGTCAATCAGAAGCACTCTTCCGTCCGATAACGTGAGTGCTCTTGTCACCTCTTCGTATTTCTTGGCTGTGCCTGTTATTGACACGTATTTGCCTCCATCTTTTTGAGTATCAGGTACGAAATACACGAAAGTGTATTCTTCCTGTTCCGGCACCTGTTCAATGACGCGGGCGAGTTCTCTTGTAAGACTTGCCATCTCATCATCAGAAAGGAGCTTCTTGGGAGTAGTCAGCCTTGCTGTTTCGGCTAACGCTTCATCATGTCCTGTGAGAGCGGCAAACGGGGCAAACTGGGCGGCACGGTTCTCCATGGACATGGGTGTCCTGTTCTTTGAGACATGATGTGGCAGATTGATTATGTCGTCATATTTACTCATGGTGCCCTCCAATCTGTTGGTTACGTTCTTTCTGGGTTGCTCCATCGGCATAATTGATGCCCTTCAGGATGGCATTCTTCCCAAACTTCTTCTTTATACTCAGGATAACTTCCTGACGTCTGCGTTCCTTCTCAGCTTTTTCCAGGTCAGCTTTCCGCTGTCTTTCTGACTCTTCGAAATCAGTAAAAAGATCGAGTTGGACGATTTTAGGTTGCTTTTTATACTGCTCCTCATGTACGAGGTGATTCACCGACAGGTTAAGACGGCGCACGAGTAGGACAGGATTCACTATGCGGCCGTACAGTTCAGCCACTTTTTCGGAGATGATACTGCCTGCAGAAGTCGGCTCCTCGATATTGATGGTGCCATGAGCATTGACCGGCACCTGTCTGCCGTAATGGTCGGTTGTAATCTTACCATGGTACTTCTCCCTTATTGAAGGGTTGGTCAATGATTCAATGTCGTATCCGACGGTAAGCACCAACTGGTCAGTGAGCAGCCTCTTGTCCACAAGGTCGAGCGACACACTGTCGGCCATTTCAAGTATCACATTACGGGCCATATCCGTAGTGTAAGCCGACTGGAGAACCTGTCCGGAACTCAATGATTTGCTTTCAGGCTTATAGGCTTTCACATATTCCATGGTAACTGGTTCCCATCCCCAGGCATGGTCAATAAGCAGTTCAGCATTGACTCCAAACATCTGGTACAGGAATCCTTCATGTTCTATAGAGCATCTGGCTACATCACCCATCGTCAGGATATTGTACTGGGCAAGCCGGTTGGCAATACCTTTGCCTACACGCCAGAAATCTGTGAGAGGAGTGTGTTCCCAAAGCAATTTGCGATAAGTCATTTCGTCAAGTTCGGCAATGCGTACACCGTTTTCATCGGGTGGCATCTTCTTGGCCACAATATCCATGGCTACCTTGCACAGATACATGTTGGTACCGATTCCTGCCGTAGCTGTAATGCCTGTATCCGAAAGGACATGACGGATCATCTTCATTGCCAGCTCATGAGCAGTCATCCTGTAAGTCGCGAGATAGGTGGTAGCATCGATGAAGACCTCGTCGATGGAATACACGTGGATGTCATCCGGACTTATATATTTCAGGTAGATGTCGTAGATTCTTGTACTGTATTCTATGTAGTGAGCCATGTGGGGAGGAGCCACCACATAGCCTATGGCCAGACTTTTATTGCTGTCCAGCTCCTTCTTCGAGTAGGATTTTCCACTGTTACCTCGCTGCCTGTTTGCCACACGTACTTTCTCAATCACCTCGAATAAGCGAGGACGACCTCCGGTACCATACTTCTTTAATGCCGGCGAAACAGCCAGGCAGATGGTCTTTTCCGTTCGTGAAGCATCAGCCACGACAAGGCATGTGTCGAGCGGATCCAATCCCCGTTCAACACATTCTACTGAAGCATAGAATGATTTCAGATCTATGGCTATATATTGTCGTAATGGCTCTGTACTCATTATATTTCCGGAAAACGATACAAAGATAACGAGAATCCTCCAAAAATTCCTTAATATTGTTATTGCTTATCAGTTATATACAGCCCATATCTCACTCTTACATGCAGTCCCGGACTGATTTTCACCTGTTATATGTCTGCCTTTAAGCACATCCGCTGTCGTGTCAGAGGAAAATTTTTCAGCGAAGTTATCTTGGATCTGTCAAACTGCAAGACGTGTCTTGTGAACAATCTTCCTTTAAGTGACAGGCACTTAAAGAGTATTCTTCATGCCATTCTTGCCTTATTTGCCTTCTCCAAACTTCTGATGCAGAAAAATCTTCCCGACACACAGCTGAAAGGCTGTAACAAAAGGGAAATAAATAATTCAGATATTATGACAGTAACAAAATTCAACAATCGTCTGGTAACTCCAGAACTGAGAGAGGCTCTGAGTGATTATCCCCTGTATTCACAGGACGCAAAAGGAAAGGATGCGCTTTGCATCGCAGTGTTTCACCTTGGCAATATCCGTTGGTATATTATGGAAGGACAGCCCGAAGGAGATGACTTCACCCTATATGGTATAGTGGTCGGTCTACATGAAACAGAGTACGGCTACATGTCAGCATCTGAAATGGCCGATGTCACTTATGATGCGAGTAAGTACGGACTCGGCTTATTGAAGATAGAACAGGATAGGAGTTTCAAATCTTGTGCCCTCAGAGAGGTAAAGGATAAAGAACTTCAGTCTTTCTTGTCAAGACTTTATGATGAAAACTAATGTATAACTTAAAAATTGGACAGCTATGAAGATTATTGTTGTGGATTGCGCAAATGTCCGCATCGATGTTTTGAACGTTCCGGAGAATATGGTTGGAGAGGACGTTGAACTTTTCCTTGTAGAGCACGACTACTCCTTGAATAACATTTCATGGATGGCAGTTCCTGCAGATTATGTTCCGGTGCAGTTTCATGAATTTGGCATAGATGAAGAGAATGGCAAGGAGGTACATGAACAAAGGGATACCAGGTTGAAGAATTTTTCAATCTATGATAGCGTGCAGGAGGTAAAGCATCGCGAACAGGAAGAGCTCGTTTCTGCAATTCGCCAATATGGTGAGAAGGTTGCCGATGGCTATGAATGGCACTTTGAGGGTGATTGCCCGATAGTGGCAGCGTATGACTATGATGAGCCTTGTGATGTGGTAATCCTTGCAGTGAGGGTTAGCAATGATGGAAGAATAACCATCATAGGAGATGAGAAAAACGACCGGGGCAATGAACATGAGATTGATGCCGATGATATATTTGCCGGTCACATTGATTTCATTACGTCGGAAATTGAGTGATAAGAACAAAGGAACAGGAGCCACAGGGATGGTCTTCTGTTCCTTTACTCGTTGCAGTCTTACGGTTATAGCTGCTATGCGGATAAACCTTAAACGCTCAGATGTCTATTTCCGTAAACCTTGAAAAGCGTCTTCCGTCCCTTTCTATAGTCTCGAAAAACATCTTTTCCGGTCTGACCCAATAAGATTTCTCTCCATAGAGAGCCTGATATACAACCATCCGCTCCTGAGTTTCACTGTCAAAAGCGGAATGGATATATTTATAGGTACCACCCTTGAAATGACGGAAATATCTTTCTTCTTTTTTAGGAAACTCCATCAGCATCTTCATGGCCAAGGGCGCATACCAGGTCTTCACTTCCTGTTCTGTGGGAGTATGCGCACCCGGGAAATGATGGGAATTGTTGTAATGCTCCAGGAACATGGGCTCATAGTGAGCCAGTCTGTCCTGTTCGCCGAATAGTCCCCAGACACGGTCTCTGTAATACGGATTACAGCAGTCAAACTGAATCTTTTCGAGTTTGGCAAACTCTTCGATTAAAGCTTCATCTATGATAAACGTCTGATTGCCGTCCTTGCGTGGGGCTTTGTACTGATGCTCACCGATTCTTTCTTTCAAGAATTTCGTCATCTCAAAGTGCGGATTGCCAAGCAATGCCGGGATGCCGACTATCGGGGCGAGCATCTGCGCAAGAAAAGATCCGCAGCTGTTACCCAGCAGCAGGTCGGGCGATTCCTGTTCAATGATTGAGCGTACCTGTTTTAATGCCTCCTTGGGATGAAGCGGAAGGTCTGGCGTTAAGACGGAGGCATGATTTTCAAATGCTTCTTTCAGAGCAACTGCCATCGGACAACTTCCTGTGGCAAAGAATCCGTGAAGGAAAAGTATCTTTTTCATTATAGTCAGCTTTTATCCATATCTTTCGATGTATCCTCTTCATTTTTCTTTTTGATAGGTCCGGAATGGTTTCCTCTATTGAGTTTGATGCCATGCTTGTTCAGAATACGGAACACAGAACTTCTGCTTTTGAAGCCGCTTGCTCTCCATATCTCATCTATAGGATGACCGGCTGCATACAGATTGATAACTGTCTTTTCTCTGTCGAGCTTTTGTAATTTTGTGGAAGAAACCTTCGGTAATGATGCAATCATCTTCGCCTGCAGGTTCACCATATGCTCGGCAGTCTTTCTCAAAGCAAGTACTTCTTCAGGTAAGGCACCCATCATTTCCAGCACATCCGATGGCTTGGTTTCAGGGAAAAGCTGGTTCTTGGAATCAATCCGGTCGTGTATGCTTATGACGCGAATAGCTTTTACCCGGCAAAATTCCAGGAAAGTAGCCAGTTCCCGACTGCCACGGATGGCATTTGAAAATTTGGGGATAACAAGTTCATCCCCCCTTTGCAGGGCAACCATGAGTTGCTTCCAAAGCGGCCTGTTGCGTTCGTTCTCATCGCACTCCTCTACAATGCGTATACATCCGAAGTTATTCATCCACTCCCTGTCTTCTTCCAGTTTGTCATACTGGGATATTGCCATAATGTAACCTATCTTTGCCATATTATAAAGGTTTTGACTGATAATCAAATAGATGTCTTATCTTGTCTTGAAAAATATATAGTATGATAATTCTCCAAGAGTATAATGAACACGACTCTGATGCAAAGGTATAAATTATATTCATATTGGTAATCATACTGATATGACAGATTTTATAATCGACTTCTTTTTTAACAACTTCTTATTATCAATAGATATGTATTATAAATCATACTATTATGAGTATGAAATATAAATTAGTATAAACTGAATATTTTATACTGACAATGTGGAATTTTATCTGTACATTTGCCACATAACAAACAAAATTATGCCAATGATATATAGAAATTTAATCGGTCAGAATCACTGTAGTAGCGGTTTGATTGGTATGTCTGACGCAGGTTCAGGAAAACAAGTGAAAGAAAGTAAATCAAGTGAAAGAAAAAATACTCAAATGAGTTTAATCTTTCACTTGATTTTTTTATGCTCTGTACTCTTGTTTTACTCATGCAACAATCATGAGAAATATGATTTTGAGTCCTCTGATGAAGCTCTGAATGAATACGATAATCTTTATAAGACTGTCAGATCACAGGAAACGTGCAATGCCGAGCAACTTGCCTCATTTATCAATCTGTGGTATGAATGCTCAGACACAGTCTACAAATTTATTCAGAAAGACCCTTCGTTTACGGCTCATGCCGGTCTGACCATGAGGTTTGACAGTATAACGGATTCCATTCGCACGAGGTTGATGGAGCTTGCGGACAACTTTACTCTAAGCGATGTGGCATATGTCAAACTTCATACTTCTATCTATGGTCAGGATAAGGAACTTGACTCATTAAAGCGACATGCAACAGTATTCTTTTCCTCATTGGATAGCATTCCTGTATATACCGGGAATATTAGAGACTTACTTGCCGATTACTCAGAGTTTCTGCTTTCATATAAATTACATGGGGTACACTCAGAAGATGCGCTTCTTCGATTTATCCGTATGGAAGACTTCTTCTTCCGAAGCTTTCTTGCTTCCATTGACGAGTGCTCAGCTTTGGGTATGGCGGATATTACTGATATGACGGCCAATATTTGTGACAGCATTTATAAGGAAGCATCAAATGGTAAAATCAAGGCTGATGAAACTATTACCTATATGTCCATGAGGACAGGCCGCCGTCTGCTTCTGAATGCCAAAGTCTGTCATGAGAAACTGAAACGTGGTATAGTAAAGGATTCGCAATATGCCAATGCTTACTTGTGGATGATGTTACAACCTTATCTCTCGATAGATGCCCTTGCCATAACAATGCTGACACCGGAACAGATTCGGCTTATGACGGATATGGCCAAGGATTATCCGGCTATCATTTCCAGATTGGACAGCAAACACTTAATTGACCGGGATGTGACCACAAAAATACCGAATCAGCTAATTCGATTATACATATCAACCATCTAATCATATAAATATCATGTTACAGGAAGCTATTTTAAAATTCAGATCATCCGGTCCCATATTGTTGCCAGCCATTATTGATAATTACTGGCTTGGGGAAATCAAGACTTACGAAGATTATGCCGTACTTCCTTATGAAGTACACGAACCTCAGCCTCTCGAAAAGGTTTTGGACATGTTTGAGATGAATGCGGATCTTGCCATTCTTTACCACATAGTGCCATCATCCGCTACCGCATACGGACATGAATGCTGCGCCTACTGTTATCCGGTGACGGAACGTATGTTCAAGATAAACTGCAAGACACATACGGACGGTCTTATCCATGAGTTATATGTTACCATCTACAATTCCATTGAGGTTATGTCTGCTGACATTTTTGAAGATTTGCGACTACATGAACGTCGTGGAAAATTCATAGAAAAGCGAGAGCATGTCCAGATAATGAATGACTTCAACTGCGGACTTTGAATGAACAGGAAAACGTATTACCTCATTGCAGACATCATACAGAAAAACAGGACATGGATAAAGGTTATCGGTACAGAAAAACTGGTAGAGATGCGAATACTTCAGGATGGAATGCTGAAGCCGCTGCTGTTTAAAGCTATCACTTTGAAAAGCTACAGGGAACATTACTGTTTCAAGAGGTCCTGTACCTGGAACATCAATGAATACGATTTGAACATGGGTCTGTTGGCTCTCTGCAAAAAAGACCCTTCAGCCTCTGAACGGATTAAGCATGATGCGCTCACTTTGCGTGATGTCGAATACATTATAGAGAAAGCTTCTTTCGGTATAATAAAACTTGAACTTGACGATTATGAATACTAACAGGAAAATTTATGTTTTTTATTTTACAGTCATCCTGCTGGCTGTACTGGCGATGATGGTATTTGACCTGAATATAATAATCAAGGCTATACTGTGTTTCCTCATATTCTCTTGCCTGATGGTTATGAGAAGCATTAAAAGGGCCTATGACCTGGCCGATGATATTGACCCTGATACGTTGGACAAGGTGACTTCATTGACTGATGATTATGCCATAGGAGATGAGAAAAGGAATCACGATTCCAATTTGGATTCTTATCTGAATCTTCTCATCGAAACGGATGAAGAACTTTCAAAAGACCCCACTATTGACCAGAAATCGTTCAGCTATAATGTCCGGTTGAACAGGCGCATAGCTGAACGGTTGGAGTCAATCCAGAGAAAAGAGCAGGAACACGTTGAGAATACAAATAACTAAATGAATTCACTATGATACATACATTAACCATCATCCGTTTTTTGTTCCCGTTCCTGCTACTTCTGGCATTTTTTTGCTTATATAAAAAACCGTACCGCTGCATGCAAAGCTTCATGTGGAGGATGGTAGTATTTGACAGTGCAAGAAAATTTTATTTAAGTATTATGATGCTTACACTCATCTTCATCAACTGGTGCTGTTGTATGACAGAGCCCAATCTGGCAGTTGGACTGTCAAGCATCCTGACGCTGGCACTTTTGAACAGAAGGATTGCCGATAGTACCCTTCATATTCTGCATGAAAGGAAACGGTTTTGGCTTATCACACTCCTGATAGCAGTGGTATGTTATGCCACCCCTTATATGAACAGTGTGTTTCAGCTTTTTTTCCTGCTAAGTGTGGCAGCTGTCTTTTATCCGTCTGAAAGAGTCCTTCAGCAGAAAAACGTACTTGAAGACTGCGACAGTTTTAAAAGCCAGATGGACTGGATAATGAAGAACTACTATTAATGCCACTTACATGTGGAATATATATTCCTTGCTTGCTTTTTTCCCACTTTTTAAATGTAATCTAAAAATGACGCAAATGACTAACAATAAAAACAATTCTTCTCCTGAATTGAATGACCCACAGGGCATAGACCGCTCCCTGTTGGAGTATCTGAAGCCTAAATCAGAGGACCGTTACAGCAAACTGGAAGCCTATTGTGATCTGCTCACCAGAGCGACATCAGGAACATATTCCACATCCGTTGTAGTAGGAAATCTGAAATTACTTCCCGGCCAGTTTATTGCCACCATATCTGAACTTGCAAGGAAGTGGCAATGGCAACGTGCTACAGTCCGTCAGTTCCTGACCGGTCTTGCCAACCTGGGCCATCTAACCATGGAGCAATTCTCAAAAAGCTATGTGTTTTCCGTAAGCCAGGAACAACGCCTTTCTCTCTTTGTTGAGACACCGTCTGATATATTGGACTTCAACGCACTTCAGTTTGTACGGTTCATTAAAGGACGCAACACTGCCGGTCAGGTGGCCCAATCATATAATTGTTATTTCAACAAGGTTATGGAATTGGCGGTAACGGAGAACGACGGAGGCAGACCTGCCCGACATGTTCTCAAACAGCAGGGTCAAGTATTTGACTCGCTGGCAAAGTCCATATTTCAGGTCTTGAAAATGGAGAAGGAAATGCCTGAAGAACTGTCGGATTCCATCGGCCTTCTCTTTGGAAAAGACCATGTATGGGACTGGCAGAAAGTAATAGAAATCCTTGGCATTCTGGCTGTGGCCATACGTGAAAACAGAAAGCCGGGTTATATGGCAGAAACCGTGTCCTGTTATACGAAGGCAGAGATTATTCTCCTTGACAGCATCTTTGAATACTATGTATCTGACCAGGGATCATTTTATTACAATGACCATCCTCGGCCTGATTTAAGCCCCGTGGAGAACAAAACGAATTATAAACCTGGGGGCACTTCCTCTGTTGAACACGGAGCGGATTAAATGCCTTATTAACGATGCACGGCATGTCATACGCTTTTGTACACTTTGTCTTTGTCCCGCAAACGGATGGAGGTAACGACAGGCAGCGTGCTTGCACGTGCCACTTTTTTACAGTCTCGGGAAGCCTAATACCCCGACCGCTATGAAGCGTCGGGAGGGCTGACCAGATAAACAGCAAGCTGGGTCAGTTTTCTAAGTATGCGTATGACCGCAAAGGAGACTGATAAAAGGCTCATAATAACAAAAAAATAGAATTGTCAATATGGGTACTACATCAAAACAAGTCATGGATATAAAGACTTCCAAAGGGCTCTCACAGACGAGCAATGAGGAGTTACGTGCCTGGACGGATAAGGGATGGGAGCAGGCTATGCGTGAGGGTAACTATGACCGCAGCCGTGAGCATCTCAATTTTGAGGTCCAGAAAGGTGGCATTGTTACACCGATAGACAAGAAGCGTCCGCTGACAAAACGCATGGCAGAAAACCTTGCGTCACGTGGCATCAAGGATCCGAACGAGGGACTAGCCGAGCCACGTTTCCGGACTGTGGTCAACTTCATATTCGGAGGCTCAACCGACCGTATGCGTGAGCTGGCCTTCGGCAACCAGAAAGTTGACTTTGAGAGCAAAGGAGGTAACGAACATGTACGGCGTATGCCGGAAATAGAAGAATGGGCTCGTGACATTTATCGCTTCGTGGCAGATAAATATGGAGAGGAAAACATCATTTCCTTTATAGTTCACTGTGATGAGAAAAATCCGCATGTTCACTGTGCTCTACTGCCGATAGACCAGAACGGCAAGTTTGCGTTCAAGCAGATTTTCCATGGACAGAATCGTCTGGAGTTTAAGAATTATATGCTTGCCCTTCACGACGAGCTTGCAAAGGTTAATGAGAAATGGGGGCTTACAAGAGGGGTGTCGGTTGTGGAATCTGGTGCGAGGCATCGCTCTACAGAGGAATACCGACGATGGCTGGCTAACGCCTGTGTGACACTTGAAGCCCAGTTGGAGAACAACAGCAAGTTGCTGAAGTCACTGAACGAGGAACTGGCAATAGCCCAGAAGAAACAGAAGTCATTTACGACCATGATTGATAATCTGAAGACGGAGAAAGACCGTCTTGAAGATGAACTTCGTCCTCTTCGGGCAATGCAGGCCAACAGCGAGAGTATCAGTGCAGAGATAGCACGTAAGATTCAAAATCTCGAATACCAGAAGGCTCAGGTCGAAGCTAAACTGGCAGACAAGGAAAAGAAACTTGATGAGACTAACCGGTTGCTTGAAGCTCTTCGTGAGGATAAGGCTAACATCGAGCAGCAGGCCAGGGAACTGGAAGACAAGGCCAATCAGTCTGAACTTTCATGGGCTCACAACATGAGCTATCACTTGAACGGTACAATGCTTGACACAATGTCACAGGAGTTCACATCCCGCTATCACCATCTGCCGGAGGAAACAAAATCCTTGTTTGACGATACACTGCTCAGTCAACTGGCAGAACAGGGGAATCATGTTGTCATGGTTGCCTTGAACCTTGTGTGCGGTTATGTGGACGATGCTACGACTATTGCCCAGACTCACGGAGGTGGCGGTGGTCCCTCTACTGGTTGGGGAAGACGTCCCGAAGATGATGACCGTGAGTGGGCGCGTAGGTGTCTGGTAATGGCACGCAAGATGTGTGCGCCATCTGTCAACCGGAAGAAGAGAATGTAATGGTAAGCCTTTTGGCTTATGACAGTATCAACAATTAAAGTACAAACTATATGAGAAAGAATATTCTTATGTTTTTAACGGGATGTCTTGCTACGATGACAATCTCTGCAAGTAACACCCATCATAATGCTGACAGCATTTATAAGCAGAATACTTTTAGTCAGGAGCAGATGCTCTTGCCTATGAATCCTACATATCTGAAGAATGTAAGCGAAGCAGCCAACTGGGGTAGAAATTGGTTTATAGAAATTAAGGGCGGGGCTTCAGCTTTTCTCGGATCACCCATTGGTTGCGGTGATGTGTTCGATCGAATAACACCAGCCTTGCAGGTCGGCGTTGGGAAGTGGTTCACACCCGCAATCGGTGGACGTGTAGGTTTTCAGGGACTGACGTTCAAGAACGCTGAGTTCAAATCTATGAAGTATCAGTTTTATCACGCAGACTTGATGTACAATCTGACTTCCGGACTTCGTCAGAATGAGTACGGACTCTCTCTTTGGGATATTGTTCCTTATGTGGGAGTGGGTATGGTTCATAATGCGGACTGGTCTGATCCTTGTTCATGTGCCAGTGGCTCCGATGGCAGCCGTCCGTTCGCATTTACCTATGGTCTGGAGATAGGTTACAGAATTGGCAACAGGGTAAAACTTGTTGCAGGTGTAAGCGGACTGACAACAGCCCAGAACTTTGACAACATTGGTAGCTCTATAAAATTCAAGGATAATATGCTTACAGTCTCAGCTGGTCTTTCCATAACATTAGGAAAGGCTGGATGGAAGCGTGTAGTTGATGCTACACCTTATATCGAGCAGAATGCTTATCTCAAGGATTACATTTCCTATATGAAGGATGAGAATATACGATTGCAGAAAAAATTGTCAGGTGAGAAAGATGTACATGCTGTCTATCCCAAGAATAACTATAGTGGGCTTAATTCGCTAAGAGCGCGATTGTCGGAGAAGAAGTCAGATGCTTCTGAAAGCAAATCTGGGAATGACAGTATAGCCAGAAAGCTGGCTGATGATGCTGAAATCGGTCTTGTGGATGCGCATGCACAGATTGGAGACTGCCACTTGGATTCGCTTTTGTCTGCCGGTCAGAAAATATCTGATAATCTTATGTCTGCAAATAATAATGAATTAGACTCAATAGAAAATTCAGGTAATTCAAAGATAACAGTGGGTATCCCAGTGTACTTCTTCTTCCAGCTAAATTCAGACAGGCTTGTAGATGAATCCCAGATCGTGAACCTCGATGACATTGCAAAAATATCCAAGGTGCATAATTTAAAAGTGACCATATTCGGAGCAGCCGACAGCGCCACTGGTACACAGACCATCAATCAGGAACTTGCCCAGCGTCGTGCCAGATATATTGCTCAAATGCTTGTGGATAAAGGGGTATCCGAAAGTCTCATTCATCTGCATAGCTTTGGTGGAATAGATAAATATAAGGTCAATGACTCAAACCGCTTTGCGGTAGTCACGCTTACTGAATGATAGAAGTTGTTTTTTGTATAAGCTAAAAAGTCTTGAGACTTTCATTAAAATTTAAATCTCATATTTAAAAATTTGTCGAGAAGGTATGCTTGGATTTTCCTTGCATACCTTTTTTATGTGGGCTAACATGGAAATGTTTTTCATACTACAACTTAAATGTTGGGAATTGATGTCTCAAGACAAAATCAGATGAATATCGAAAATGATTGGAAAAGTTGATTTTTGACGATTTTATTAGATGGGAAAATATTCAATGATACTTAAATAATACCTTGTGTTTTTGAATTTATTGAGAAATATTTCCTTGGATAATTTTAATTTTATACCTTTACAGACAAATTATAAAGTATCTTAGAGTTATGTATTATTCAAGAATGATAGACGGATATTTGCTGGAATGGTCACAAAGGTCTTCACATAAACCTTTGCTGTTAAGAGGTGCGCGTCAAGTAGGAAAGTCAACAGCAGTTCGTCATCTGAGTCAGAAGTTCAAGAGCTTTGTGGAGGTGAACTTTGAACGGCAACCTTCATATAAGCAGCTATTTCAAGGCGATATTGATGTGAAACGAATTGTTCCACAAATGGCGGCTATTGCCGGTAAGCCGATAGAACCAGGAAGCACACTTCTGTTTCTTGATGAGATTCAGGCTTGTCCCGAAGCCATCATGTCACTCCGATTTTTCAAAGAGGACATGCCCGAACTTCATGTGATAGCTGCAGGCTCTTTGTTAGAGTTCGCACTTGAAGAACTGCCAACATTTGGTGTCGGCAGGATTCACTCGATGTTTATGTTTCCGATGACGTTCGATGAGTTCCTGCTTGCTAATGGCGAGAATTTGCTTATTGAGGCGCGGAATCAAGCTACGTCATCAGCACCACTGCCAGCTCCTCTATATGAAAAGTTGGTGGGGCTACTCCGTACTTTCATGCTTGTTGGCGGAATGCCTGAAGCCGTGAGCAAATGGGTGGAGACCCACGACTATCTGGCTTGCCAGGAGGTGCAGGATGATATTGTCGTTACCTATGAAGACGATTTTCCGAAATATAAGAAACGTGTTGATCCTATGCTTTTGCGCCTGACCATGCGTAGTGCAGCCGTTCAAGCCACTAAAAAGTTTGTCTATTCTCAGGTCGGCGGCAGTTATAGTACTTCAGAAGTGAAGAAAGCCCTTGAAATGCTTATTCTTGCAGGCATACTGATTCCTGTCACGCATACGTCAGCCAATGGCGTACCTTTAGGAAGTGAGGCTGATTATTCCTATCGTAAGATGCTTTTGCTCGACACTGGTTTGATGTTGCGTCTGTTGAATATGACGACCGGTGATGTAAGTGAGCTGACAACCCAAATCCTAACATCCGATGTTTCAGAATTGGCAAACAAAGGACCAATGGCAGAAATGGTTGCAGGACTGGAAATGCTGCACTACAAAACTCCGAACATCCGCCATGACTTGTTTTACTGGCTTAGAAGGGCAAAAAATTCCTCTGCAGAGATTGATTATCTTGTAACATATAAGCAGCAAGTTGTTCCCATCGAGGTGAAGGCGGGAATGCAAGGCGGAATGAAGAGCCTTTGGCTGTTTATGAACGAAAAGCATTTGCACAATGCCCTTAGATGCTCAATGGAGAACTTTGGGAGCTTTGAGTATCAAGATGTCAAGGATAATAATGCAGTACGTCACGTACAAATCTGCCCACTCTATGCCATGTCGCAAATGGATAAACTGCTGAGTGCCTTTGTGTGGGAGAATTATCAGTAGAGTAATGTGTTCCTTATCGAATGGCAAGGCTTCATTTCATGGAATATAACGAAAGACTTTATTTGAACATCAATGTGGAATACTATATTAATTAAAATATTATCGATATGTGGCCTTTTAATTATTTCAAAAAGAAGCGTGAAAAGGAAGAACAAGAACGTCGTCGCGCTGAAGAGCAAGCTCGCCAACAAAAGTTGGAGGAAGAGCGTATTGCACGTGAAAGAGAACGTAGGTTGGAAGAGAACCGTCGTAAAGAACTTGAACGTCAAGCCAAACTGAAAGCAGAACGTGAACAGAAAGAGTCAATACAGCCTTTTACATTTCGTTCCAATTGTCATCAGCGTTATGAAAACGACACTCCTGTTATGGGTTTACAGGAGTGTATTCGTACTGTCAGTATGGTAAAGAACACTGATGGTTGCCCTGGTTACAAGTTAGCCCCCGGCGTTGGTTACATCGTAAAGATATACAATGATGACCTGGGTAAGCCGAACATGTCAGACAAACCTATGAAGGTTGTGAAAAAAACGGCAGACATGGTAGAATTGCGTGGTTTCCCTATCGAGGCACGATCTCCTTTCGGTTGGCAAGAAGTAGATTACAGCGACTATGGTTTTGTAGTTTATTACAAAAATGGGCAAGTGGAAAAGTGTGTGCTTCATATGTATGACCGCAATATACGCCTGGAGTATTTGCATTCGTCAATCATTAAAAAGGAAGAGCCGAAAGAAGATGACAAACCTTTCAATAACAACATCTCAATTAGTGCAATAGCCAATGGTTTTACATTTAATTTGAAGTTACCAAAGGTTAAGGTTGTCAAACAACCTTATCATGGTGATGCACAAATTATCGAGACGGACTCATCTGCTTATGCTAGAATTATGAGAAAAGAGACAAACGGAACTGTTACTTTTGATATTAGCAATATAGCAGAACTTCGTTCAAAAAGAATACTTCAGCAGAATCCTACATTTGTTCCACAATTTGACTACCAATCACAAGGTAACGATTTCGAGGCAGCTTCTGCTGAAGTCGGAAATTCTTGGGATTCTGCTTCAAGTGGTAAAGAATATGTTTCATTATTTCAAATAACTCAACAGAAAGGTAAGATTGTTGCATTTATAATCAATAATCTTCCTAATGAAGATGATTTCTATTACTTGATAATGTTTAGTGAATAAAGTATGGCATCTTGGGAACATACAGACATAATCGTTGATGGGCAGCCTGTGAAAGCGCAGGCTCCTATCATCGTGTCGGCAAGTAGAAGTACGGATATTCCTGCATTCTATGCCGATTGGTTTTTTGACCGCTTAAAGAAAGGTTACTCAGCATGGACCAACCCATTTAATGGCGTGAAGTCTTATGTATCGTATGATAAAACTCGCTTTATAGTTTTTTGGTCAAAGAATCCTCGTCCGCTTCTTCCATATCTTGATTATCTCAAAGAAAGAAATATAAGGTGCTATATACAATACACATTGAATGATTATGAGAAGGAGGGATTGGAGAAAGTACCTTCACTTTTAAATCGCATTGAGACATTCAAAATGTTATCTGATAAACTTGGAGCGGACGCTGTTGTTTGGCGTTTCGATCCGATGATTCTTACAGATGATATTACTATAGATGACCTTATTAGTAAAGTTGAGAAGATTGGTGACCAGCTCAAAGGATATACGAAGAAATTGGTGTTTTCGTATGCTGACATCAAGCTTTATAAAAAGGTTAAATTGAATCTTGAAAAGAATGGCATTCCATATCATGAGTGGGAAACTGCGCAAATGGAGAAGTTCGCTATGAAATTATCAAAAATGAATAGCGAAAGAAACTGGAATTTCCAGCTTGCTACTTGCGGAGAGCAGATAGATATTGATAGATATGGAATAGCTCATAATAGGTGTATTGATGGAGATCTAATAACTCGCTTGGCGTGGGACGATAAGGTTCTTATGGATTTTATGAAGGTTAAAATTCAGCAGATGCCAGCACCGTCATTGTTTGAAGATTCACCATCATTACCTGATGGTGCAATTATTCTGCCACACAATCAATTCTTCCTAAGTGCTCACAAGAAAGATCCAGGACAAAGAGCCCTGTGTGGATGTATGGCAGCTAAAGATATTGGTGAATATAACACTTGTCCACATCTATGTGAATACTGCTATGCAAATACAACTAAGCATTTAGCTTTAGAGAATTGGAAACGTCATCAGCAGAATAAAAATGCTGATACAATAACAGGGAAATAATTATGTCAAATTTTATAGATATATTCAGAAGAAACAGAAATATCTCGTTTGTCGGTATGAGAGATGCAGCATTGACTCTTCTTCCTGCTGATCGAACGAGTCGTAATAAGCTGTATCAGGATTTAGAACGAGGTAAAGGCATATTAGATGACGAAGACCATCTAAATATGTATTTACATAGCTTCGGTAAAATGCATAAAGCGAAGCTTGATGCTGCTTTTGGTTGCATTCCTGATATTTCTGAAATCTTCTCAGAAGAAGTGGAGATTTACGATTGGGGTTGCGGTCAAGGAACAGCCTCAGTATGCTTATTGGATTTTCTACATTCAAAGAATATATCACCTAATATCAAGCATTTTTGCTTGGTAGAGCCGTCTTCTGCTGCTGTCGAAAGAGCAACACAGGTTATTGAAAGTTTTAGTTCTGCATATTTCGTAAAGTCCATTACTAAGGATTTTGACTCTTTGAGTCCGGAAGATTTCAAGAAATCGAATATTAGGAAAGTACATCTTTTCAGTAATATTCTCGATGTAGAAGCTTTTGACCTTGCACGATTCATTCACTTGTTCCAACAGCTATTCGGAAGTGATAACTATTTTGTGTGCATCGGTCCTTATTACAGCAACAACAGACGTGTTGATGAATTCGTAGCTGCCACAGCACCTGATATTATGTATGCCACGATGAATAAGGAACGTGGGACATGGCAGGGTGACTGGACAATCTCAATGCGTATATTCTTCAAACATTTCGACCGCATTGAGACCGTTGAGAATATTCGTAAACGTATTGAAGATTCGCATAAGAAAGAACAGTTCTTTGCTGGATTTGTTCTTGATGCTGTCGCAGAGGAATATAGCAAATCTGATAAGGCAGATAATGCTGAAGAACTTTATCGTTCTCTTTCTGCTTTCGATGTCAAATCAAATATACCTCTTGCTTATAATTCAAATACAGACTCCAAACTTGCAGTCTTGGCAAATATCATATCAAGAGGTTTGCCAACAAAGGCTCCGTTGTTATTAGAGAATACTTTTTCTGATTTATTCCATATTTCAACCAAGCCAAAAGAAGGAGCGATACTTGATTATAAATCTACTCATAAAGTTTCGGTGCAGGAAATTTATGAAGCCCTGCATATTATAGATCCTCGTTTTAATGTAGATTTCTATAATGGAGATATACTTGACAGTTCCTTTGAGAAAGATTTTATTGAAAAATACTTGGAAGGTTCTCAAAGTGAATATCTGATTCAAGTTTTTGAGCCACAACGTAATCTTTCATCAATTGTAGATATTCCTGATAGAAGATTCAGCAAAGATCAACGAGTAGATTTTGCGTTGGAAATTCCTTATGGTGATGCAAGAACCGGCTTCATTCTTGAGATGGACGGTCTGCGTTATCATTCTAATATATTCAGTAGAATTAGCGATGAGCGACGTGACCGAATGGCTCTCAATGGAGGCTGGGATACATATCGTATTGAACAACTGAATAATATGGCGTTCATGCAAAATTGGGAAAGTGACGCTGCTTCAGTTGACTACTTACAGATTATAAAGGCTAATTACAAAAAGGCTCTGTCTGGAAATTGGTTGGACACTTTGCAAATAGTTCTTGCACCAATGGCAATTGCACGAGTAGAACGAATGTTGGTGGAGGCAATGATGTCCGGTGCTCTTAGTCTTGATAGCGATGTATGGAATATTGCCATTGTAGAACGTGACATCCCATGTTCTGCATTGGCTATAAAGGACCTTGCTGAAAAATATAGGTATATTTGTGAATTAGCAGCTTCATCAGATAGACTGCCGGAGATAAAGCTTCAGATCATATCAACAGAAGAATTCAAAAAATCTCCATTGCATTTGGGAAACCGTGTCGCTACTCAAATGCCAGAAGGACATTTTGACCTATGCTTGGATATATCAATGTTACTTAGAGACAACATTGATGCCCTTCCTTTGAATGTCGATGCAGATACTGTCTATCTTATCCGTTCTTCTCATTACAAGAAACGTGAGCGAACAATCTGCGCTGCAGACAATATACAATATCCTCCATTGGTTACAAAAGATGGCACAGGGTCTTATGTAAATATAAAGGAAAGGGAAGATGTCCTTACATATTTCTTGCGTGATATTTTCCGCAAGCCATCTTTCCGTCCTGGGCAGTTGCCTATTCTTAGCCATGCTTTAGCTGATAAAACTACAATAGGATTACTTCCTACTGGTGGCGGTAAGTCTTTGACATATCAGTTATCATGCATTTTACAACCTGGCGTTTCTATAATTGTTGACCCTCTCGTTTCACTTATGGTTGACCAGGTTCGAGGGTTGCGCGAAGCACGAATTGATGCTTGTGAATGTGTTAATAGTGGAATGAATGCCAAAGAGAAGGCTAAAAAACTGAATCTTCTTCAAAATGGTTCTGTCTTGTTCATGCTCCTTTCTCCGGAAAGATTTATGATGGAGAATTTTCGTTCAAGTTTGCTTACAATGACAGAGAAGAATCATGTGTATTTCTCTTATGGCATTATTGATGAGGTTCATTGCGTATCTGAATGGGGACATGATTTCCGTACTTCTTATCTCCACCTTGGACGAAACATGATAAATTTCATGAATACGAAATCAGGTCGTCCATTGTCTATTATAGGTTTGACGGCTACAGCATCGTTTGATGTTCTTGCAGACGTTGAGCGTGAATTGACTCTTGGTGGAAACCTTACTATTGACAGTGAAACAATTGTACGTCCTGAGTCTGATTCACGTCCTGAACTAACATATCGTATTATTGAGGTCTTTTCTAATTTTGATGAATTGAGAGAACCTAATGAGCAGTTCTTGCTTAAAGCAAAATCAGATTGGGAACTTAAAGATGTTGTAGCAACAGCAAAAAAGAATAAGATGTATGAGCTACTGCATGAAATACCTTCAGATATAGTGCAAGTCAATCAGCATGAGACTGAGAAATCAAGGGTTGCTCATATAGAGGATTTTTCAGCAGAGGATTTCTATTCGGCAGATAGTGAACAACACTATAAAAATGCTGGAATAGTATTCTGTCCACATGCACATGGAACTTTCGGTGTAGAAGATAATGTTTGGGGTACCAGGACTGGTATCTCCACTGAATTGCGAGAGCATGAGCCGGAATTGTCGATGGGTACGTTTGTTGGCGGTGACAAGCCTTCTGGTGATATGAAGTCATTTAATGAAAATGACCAAAATCTGATGGTGGCCACTAAAGCGTTCGGTATGGGTATAGATAAGCCAAATATCAGATATACAATTCATATAAATCACCCTTCATCCATTGAAAGTTATGTTCAAGAGGCAGGTCGTTGTGGTCGTGATAAGAAGCATGCCATATCTTATGTTTTATATGATCCGACAGAATTCATTGAATTTACTATAGATAAAATAAATGATATTCGATATTTGATGGGGGATGAAGACCCAACATGGCTTGAACGATATATAAATAAGTTTGTTCTTGCAGATGATATTCCTGCATTGTGCAAATATAATAACTGTACCAAAGAACAGACAGATAAGATTCTTGATATTATCAGAAAGCAAGGATTTCTGGAGAACATAGACAAGGACATTAACTTGTGGTTCCATAATAACTCGTTCCGTGGTCTATTCAAGGAGAAGGTCATTCTTGTTGAACTCACTGATAGAATAATCAATGCTAAGCCTACACTTTTAACAGAGATTCAGGCAAAGTTGAGAGACGAAGCAGGAAACGAGGATGTGTGCTTAAAGATAGATACAAGAAAAAATGCAGTTAAAATCGTTTCGGAAGAAGATAATAACAAACAATATGGTTATATCTTCCTCGACAGCCTACGCCCGACTTATAATTATCTAGGTTTTGAATATTCATTATGCTCGTATATATCTAATTGTTTGATCCAGATACTCCAATCATATGAAGATTATTCTCCTAAGACACTTATGCGCCCTTTGGAGGGAGAAGACAATATCACAGAGGGTATATATCAGGCAATGGCACATGCTGACGAAGACGGCAATGCAAGTGTTGTTGTTTCTTGGGAGAATAATGTTCAACAAGATCCTGAAGGTTTTGAAGCTTCAATCAAAAAGGAAATTCTTGCTATTTCTGAGGAACAGGGATGGCAAAATATCAATGAGGACAGATACGGAAAGTTGGATTTGAAAAAAATTGGTGATTTTAATGAGTTGATAGCTAAGATAGCCAAATGCTCAGGTGATACTAGATGGCTTCGCAATCATGCAAATAAAAGCATCTATAAAAGGCTACGAATGGCTTTTTGTAAGAAAAGAGATAAAGATGATACAGATAAAGCAATATACAGAATGTGCTGCATAGGGCTTGTAGATGATGTGACTATTGATTATCTGTCACAAACATACGAACTTAAAATCCACAAACGAACTGATGAAGAGTTCAAACAGTATATGTTGGATTTCTTCCGTAAGTATTATTCTTTGGAGCAAGCTCAGAAGAAGGTGGATGAAATTGACAAACAGCCAGGGCGTAATTATTTAGACCGTTGCCTGGGCTATTTAACAGCCTTTGTGTATGAAAACCTTGAAAAGAAGCGTTATCGTGCCATCGAGGACATGTGTATAGCATGTGAGGACAGTATCATAGAACGTCAAGCAAATGGTAACGATGAATGGCTGAAGGAGTTTATTCATCTGTACTTCAACTCTAAGTATGCGCGAACCGGCTATGAAGTTAATGGAAAGCCTTATTCCCTGAAGGATGATACAGATATAGAAGGAAAAGATGGATTCGATGTCGTTAAGAAGTATATTGAAATAATTGACCCTGTTAATGATAACTCTGGCAGTGAAGTGGATAATGTCAAACATCTGTATGGCGCGACCTTACTTTGTCTGAGAGCACATCCTGATAATGCTGCTTTGCAGCTTTTGCTCGCTTATTGCATTACTTTTTTAGGCGCAGGGAATAACCAGACACTGAAAAATAATGCTTACAACAATTATATCGAAGGCTTTATGACTTTGTATAATAGGGATAATAAGCAGGTTTGGAGTGACATTGACACTTTTACATCTTATCTAAAAGCCAAAGTTCGTAAAGATGATAAGTTTATCAAGCAGAACTTGGTTGACGATGGTAAGAAAACGATAACACTGTTTGTCCATGAGGATAAGTTAAATGAAATAACAAAGAAATATCTAAAATAATTATATCAAAATGACATACGATATTAACGCTACTTTGGAAAGGTTAGAACAGAACCTAAAGCAACTTGATTCTGCAAGAAAACAAGTTGAAAACACTGTTCAAGCAAGTGAAGGACTGCAAAATGCCGTTGCTGGTTATGTCGCTTCAATCAATTCTCTTGTTAAAGAAATCAAAGAGTGGGAGAAACAATTAGAAGGAGCACAGGTTGGAATTTCAGAAGAAGTGCAGAAGTCAGTGGGTAAAATGACCTCTGCTTGCGAGAATATTACGTCTAGTTTCACATCTTCAGTCGATGCTTCTTTGCAAGAATTTACCGAGCAGAATAACTTGCTATCTGAAAGGGTCGAAGAACTTAGCGCTCTTCGTGAAGAGATAAAATCAACCACAAAAGAGATTCAAACCATTAAAAAGTTTCTTTTTGACATTTCCAAAGATTTGAAAGAATCTCAAAAGGGGCAAGATAATGCCATTGCATCAATCAGTCAAAATGTTGATGACCTTCCCTCAAATATTAAGGAACATGCTGATAGCATTACTACGAAGTTGAATCAATGGAATCAGGAGCTGAAAAAGTTAATAGATGATATTTCTCCAAAGATAAAATCTATTGAAACAAAAGTTGATGCAATTACCAATATAATTAATTGTATACAGACTTCATGCAATACCATTAAAAGTTCAACTGATAATATAATTAACGAGACTAAGAATTTGCAAAATGAATTAGCGACTTCTTCTGAAGCTACGACGAAAGCAATTAACATCAATCGTTGGATTATTATTGCTGGTATCATTATTATTGTTGCTTTGCATTTCATTCGTTAAATAGTAAGCTGTAATTGTATGCACAATCGTCCTATAGCTAAACTCATTAAATGGTTTGTCAAACGTGAGAAAGGCAAATTAGTTGATGCACGTATCCGAAATACAACGACGTTTTGCTTATCTTGATATGAATGACCAAAAGAAAATCCTTTTATTGTTCCTATTTTCCGGTAAATTAAAAAGAACCAAAACAACTAAAATCTAAAATATTTATGAACTCACGTAAAAAATCTATTTTAATCTATTTAGGTGGTATCATAACGGGTATCATTCTTACTTTTGCATTTTTTTTCTTTGTAGCATTAGGAAATACAAACGGAACGCCATCTGACAATAATGTCGTTATGTTTGAAAAGCCACAGCAAGAAATTAATGTCCATTCCTTTGAGATTATGCAAGTACTTCCAGATGGGAGTGCATTGGCAACGGTAGAAGATATTTCTAATATAGGAATGATTGTTTTATTCCTTGCTGATAAAGAAATTTCATATTATGATAATCAAAAAATAGATGTTCCATCAGACAAACGTGTAATGCAAGTAGGTACTTACAAATACATCTCGCGTAGTGAAATGGAGAAAACTGTTCCGATTGTAGAAATTATGGATAAGTAAAAACTCTTACCATATAAGGTAATATTTAGTAAAAGAACTACCTGTTTCCATAGAGAATACGTAACAGGTAGAAAATCACCTATATACAAATTTATCTACTTGTCTTAGAACTTCGAATGACGAAGCCTAATACAAGTGGATTTATTTTTGAAAATACGAGAGGGAAAGATACATTATGTTGCCTTATTAAATTAGGCAGTCAGGAGCTATTCTTCAGCGCCTGAATTTATTACTATAAAGAGACTATAGATTTATAATCCCCAAATCGGTTATTATGATTGGGGGTTATAAAAATTTCAGTCATCATAATTTCTACCCCAACGATTGGGCTCAGGATTGTTGTCATAGGGGTAAAAGCCTTCTTTTTCAAATTCAACTACTTGTCCCAATTTGGGATGTTTGCATAATATAAAGCACTCATCTCCCTCTTCATCTTTACATGTAGCTACTGTACTTTCATTATTTCCGAACATAAAATCAAATGGGCGAGACCTTCCTATTTCCTTTGATATATAAACATAGGAATAGTATTCATACGAAGAGTGCTTCTTATCTTGTGTTAGAAATCTTAACGTCTTTCCTTCAGCATCAAGCCATTCGTCAGCGACACGAATTCCACCGTGATAGTAACAAAAATCACTAAGTCGTTGGCTTTCTATTTCTATTATGGTTGCTTTCATTTGTATATTTTTAGTTATCATCAGAACTTATAAAGAATAAGGAATAGGGCTATTGGTTATCAGTACCCTAAACCTTATTCTATATAACGTCTATTATTGATAGAACAAAGGTAGGTGTTTTTCAGCAATTAATAACATGAGTTCTGAAATAAATTCATCACTATTCCCAATCTCATAAGAATATTCCATTATCTTCCTCGATGAAAGTGAGTCTCTTCTTGTGCGACAGTTTCCATTTTCTGTTCCTGTTTTTCAGCAATGGACTTGACATCAGCAGTGGCGTTATCAGGCAATCCGTAACGGGTGATGTTCTGTCTGACTTCTTCAGCAGTGACTTTACGCATCACATCATAGGTTCCTCCAACAGACGGGTTATATACCACGGCATAGTGTTCGTTCTCCACCAACAGGTCATCTCCACGGTATTTTGTAGGAGACAGGTAAGTGTTGGACAGGTCTATGGCATCACCGGCATCGTACTCAATGGCTTCCTTCAATAGTGCCTCATAATCGCCCTTTTCTTGTAGCTTGTCAAGTCTGTCTGTGTCTTCACCCATTTGAAGGTAGGCTATAGAAGCATAGTACACAGGCTCTTGGCTATTACTTTGGACTACTTCTATGTTTTGTTCCTGGTCAATTTTCTGTTGCATGGCATCAATACATTTTGTAATCATACTTGATGCCTTTTTCACATCTGTCAGTGTAGTTTTGATGAATTCCGGAGATTCATTCAAGCTGTCAAGCCAGCTTTTGAGGTAGCTGGCACTGTCTTCTTTCAGATGCTTGGTCATACCATAGCGTTGTGCAACGAGGGCTGCACTTAGCTCGGCCACAAGCTCTTCCCGGGCATATTCCTTACTACCAAAGGATGTCGGCTGTAGTCTTCCCAACTGATTTTCTGCTCCTGTGGAATGGGCCATTTCATGCCCCAGGTTGGTATAGAATGACTCACCATCCTTGAACTGCTTTTTCTCAGGAACGACAATCTCATTCTTCGAAATGCTGTAGTAGGCACTGTCTCCGTAAGTAGGCTTGATAGGGCAGATCCATTCGTTATCCTTTATTATCCGGTCGATAGGAGCAAAGGAAAATTCTTTACCTTCAGATTGTGGACTTATCTGTTTTCCTGCATCAGCAAGTTTCTTATATAAATCAGGACGAGCTTCCTGAAGATTGGTCTGGGCCACATTGAACACGTTATATACCTGAAGCTTCGGATAGACGTTGTAGCCTTTCTTTTCCTCCTCACTTAGCTGTTTATACTCATCGTATTTAATTTTCTCTTTTGTCTCTTTATCGACAACAGTGAATGTCGTGATGAACACCGGGAAACTCTTTTCTCCTTTCAGGATGGAGACCTTTGGTAGTTCCTGACCATTATTATCTTTTATCGGCTGACGTACTCCCTGTTTGTCTTTGGTGTAGTTCAGACCGGCCACACGGTCAAAAGTACAGAATACAGGCAGTTTATATCCCTGTTTCTCACAGTGCATCATGAGTAAGAGTGCATTCATTCCATTGTATTCGCGGCCAGAAAGATTTCTCGGCCAGGAGATGGATTTATCTGTAAACCAAGGCTTCTTCCAGTCATTCTGCAAAGTCTTGATTTTCTCAATCATCATCTCTGCGAATTTATCCAAGGCCTTATATTCACTGCTACGGCCATCTGAATTATAAATCTTTTTACCTGTCATAGTCATTAGTGTTGGTAAGAGTTAGAGCTTTTCTCCCAAAGAGAGCATTCGCTTATGCGGCATGTAAGGTCAAGTCTGTTATTGTACACACCTAATTCCAATTCCCCCTTAGCATTGATTCCGGCTTTGGGTTGCATCCATGCTTCTTTTCTTTTGTCGAATTGCATAAAGCGTACCCAAGTATAGGTGTAATTATCTCCATCCTTTTCGCTACTATAAGCGGAAAACACCGTAAAGGACTTACCACTTTTAGTTGTCTTGTCCTCAATTTGTTTGCCTAAAGTACCTCTGAACTCCATTGTACCGTTAATGCCGTCGTTATTGCTTGCATTGAATGTGTTAATGCCAGTTGCAGACAGGTTAAGGTATAATGCTTCTCCCTTTTTGTGAAACATTAGAATACCGGCTACTTCAATGTGAGTCCCAACTTGAATTGGTGGTAACTCAGATAGGCTGTTGCAGGTCTTGGCCACACTGATTTCAACTGTCTTGTTAATTCCTGATTTTGCCGGAATAACTATATTAATACCGAATGATGCGAACTGCGTACCTTCTTTGTTAGCACGCATTTGTGCCTGGCGGGAAACGGTGCCACACACGGTTACATTACATTTAATCATAATAAAACGAATTGATTGTTATACTTAAAAAGCAAATTATTTCAACTGTACAGACTCCTGTCTGCCTTGTTGGTTCTCCAGATTGTTCTGATAGTTTTGTGACATCTGCAGCGTGACCACGGCAGAGTTAATAACAGAGGCGATGCTACGTCGTTTCTCATCATCGTTCATCATGGTACTGCCAAGTGTCTGTTGGATCTTGTTTATTTCTGCATTACTCAGTTCTCTGTTGAGTTGTACAACTCCATTGTCTGCATACAGATTGGGTTTACCATCATGCAGGCTTATGGTGCAGGTCTTATAGAATGGGAGGATAGGAGTAAGGTCTATGCTTTTACTGACAGCTGCATCAGTGGCCTTCTGCATCTTTTCCTCCTCACTTGACTTGTCTATCTGGAGGGCAAGAGCCATGAGTGAGGTGAACATAGTCATGGCCATCTCTATTACAGGATCAGCTATAGGCATATTCACCCCACTGTCTTCAGAGGACAGAATTTTCTTCATCCACTCATCCGGACTCATGGCTGTATCTGGCTGCACATTGGCATCGGATTGACTTGCACTCTTGTATTGCGCAGTCAGATCTTTTCCGTTGCTGAGAACCTGTAGTGAGATGTTCCCTTTTTGTGCAATCTCAGCAAGATATGCAGCCGGGTCAATATCTCTTTTTGTTCCATCTGTGGATATGGATTTAACTCCAAAATGAAGATGTTCACCAGTAGTCCGATACCCAGTGTTTCCTGAAATGCCAAGCTTCTGTCCGGCAGCAACTTCATCACCGACCTTGACGGATATACTGTCCAGATGCATGTAGGTACATTGATATATGCTGCCATCGTTTCTGTTGTACTCAACTGTAACAGACCGTCCTCCGTTTGTATTAGCATTGCTGTTCACGTTGACAACTTTTCCTTTATCTTCTGTTGCAAGGACTGCCTCATGATTTGTCTGAATGTCAATCCCTTTATGCAACTGGGACTTACTTGCGTCCAAAGGATCCTTTCTTGTACCAAAGGGAGAAGTAACCAGTATAAATTCATCTCTTTTTAACGGGAAGGAATATTTCTTTTCTTCAGTATCCTGTACGGAAACATCATTTGATGTGGCTTGACGGGGATTATCAGTTGTTCCAAAGGATTTACCCTCTGCTTTCATCTCCTGCATTACCATCTGGTCATATTTTTGCAATCCGTTCTTCTCGATAATATTCTGAAGGGTTGCTGCGTATTGTTTGCTTGACGCATATCCTGCATCCTGTAATCCGTTTGTCCATCCTTTGTAGTCATCAGGAGAGAGTTGGAACAGCTCGGCGTATCTTCCGTTCCTTTTCAGGAACTGAGAATGATGCTCATAGGAATCTCCCACATTCGCATACTGGCAAAACTTTTCGTTTGGACGGTCATCGGTATATACAAGATATTTGCCTCCATTCTCAATCCAGCTGGAGGTAGCTTTGATCCCAAAATGGTTGTTTCCCTTACGGGACAGTTCACTCTGACCACTGGCACTTTCACAGATACCCTGTGCAAGTGTGACAGAGGCAGGTATGCCATATCTGCGCATCTGCTCCATGGCATATGTTGAGTATAAAGTTATGTATTCTTTATTGTTCATATTATTGGTACTTAATTATTTAATGATATTCTATACAACATAATTTTAACTACTGTCACTATGAGAACAACTAACAGAAGTCCGTCACAAAGGACACCATAACAACATTTAAGGTGCACGTATGAACGTGTTATAACCATATAAATAATCGCTCTTTGACATTTTGCACAACATGATTTTTCAACTGACTATAGACTATCTAAAAAAGCCATGAGTTCCTTATCGTCTCCCCATTTTCGATTTGGGTTCTTGACATTGGGAAACTCACACTTTTTTAGAGCTTTTATCTTCTGGTCTATACTTATCTCGGCATAGATGTTCGTGGTGTCAATGGATGCATGTCCAAGCCAGTTTCTAACCGTATTAATGTCTGTTCCAGAATTAAGCAAGTGAGTAGCAGTTGTATGTCTGATAGTATGAGGTGATGGGCGTTTGTTCCTGAGGTTTGGATAATCCCGACTGATATAGTCAGCATATTTCTTAATGAGAGTATATATGCAGTAACGTGTCATGGGTTTATTGAAACGATTCAAGAAAAGGAATTCATCTGGTTTTCTTCCTTCTATCAGTGGCTTGAGCAAGTCCCAAAATTCAGGCCAAAGAGGGCAAGTTCGCTCATGTCTGCCTTTTCCGTGCAAGGTAACAGTTCCCATCCCTCTCTTTTTAGGCATAACAATGTCACCGACATGTATGCTTATCACTTCGGAAACCCTGGCACCAGTGTTATACATGAGTAGAATTATAATATGATCTCGTTTGCCATACTTATGGTTTCTGTTGCTTAGTGGGGCTTCTGTAAGTGCTTCCATCTCCTCTCGATCCATATATGTGATTTGCCTCTGTGTGATTTTCTTTGAGGGTATCTGCCTGATTTGATGGCACCAATCAATATAGTCAGGGCATTTCCATGCTATGAATTTCGCAAAGGACTTGATGGCCGTAAGTCGTTGATTCCGTGAGGAAACAGATGCATTTCTCATTTTCTCAACAAACTCGTCCAAGAAAAGTAATACCATCTCCTTAGAAATGTCACTAATATTCAGTTTGTCAATTGCGATATTTGTCTTTCCAGAAACAAAAGTAACAAGCATTCTGAATGTGTCTCGGTAACTCATTTGGGTATTGTGTGACATGTTACGTGTCACTGTCAGGAATTCGCCCAAGAATAGTTTGAGCCAATAGCCAAGGTAATCAATCTCTGTTGTCTGTGGAGTTTTCATTGTCTTGATTTTTATAGATGTAAAACAATTCGTTGGCTTTCTCTAATATTTCAGGCATCATACTCAGGTAAACAGATGTATAGGCTACATTTGAATGACCCAAATATATGGAGAGTTTCGGAAGCAAGGCCTGTACGTCTTTTCCTTCTTTATACCAACTCTTAAGAACGTTTGTTGCGAAACTGTGCCGGAGGTCATGTATTCTTGGTTGATATCTTTTTAATTCGGGAAAATAGAGATTGGCTTTCTTGCGAATTTTTGCAAATATGCAATGAAGGGTAACAAAGTTTACAGGTTTCCCCAGTTTTGACACGAAGACGTAATTATCTGGTTCCATTGGGTAACTATCGGATTTTCTCCACTCAAAGACTTCGTCAATGAGTCTTGCTACTTGATGGTTATAGGTCACATATCTGGATTTGAAGAACTTGCTATCTTCAATATGTATGATTTGCTGTTTACGATCAATGTGCTTAAAACGAATGGCAAGGGTCTCGCTAATTCTTAATCCCATGGCATAGGTCGTCATCAATATAAAACGGATACATCGCGGATCGGTGACAAGAGATTCAGCCTTCATATAAGTCAATGATGCGTCAAACAGGCGTTTCAACTCATCATTGTTATAAATGTAAGCCGGATGAGCATCTGGAAAAACTGGCAATTGTTTTGGGACAGGATTAATCGGAGCATATCCTCTTAGACATGCCCATTCGAATAATTTCTTTATAGCACAGTGGTCTTTCTTCCATGCGTTAGTGACAGTTGTGTTCCTTCTGTTTAAGAAGGAAGTACAGTCCTCTTCTGTAATTAGTTCCGTTTTCTTTGATACACCTACAAATTGGGCAAACTCTCTTATGGTATGTTTAATCCTTGACTTTTTGACAGAAGAATCCCTATATTTGAGAGAATCCCGGAAGGTGATATATAATTCTGTAACTGTCTGAATATTCATAATACACCATCAAAATTTATATTGGAAACTTCGCGTAAAGACTGGAAATCAACTTTTGCATAAATTCTTGTTGAATCAATGCTTTTATGCCCAAGCAAGTCACCGACTTCCTTCATCGTTTGTCCATTGTTTATTAAAAAAGTAGCATAGCTATGGCGCAATGAATGTGGACCTTTATGCTTGATTGATACATCATGCAACTCTTTACGTACAATATCATGAATTGCGTGACACGTAATAGTACGAAAAGGAGCCTTGGCACAGAAAAACAAACTATCATTGTATAAATCATTTCGTCTTTCAAACCGAAGATATTCAATGATTGCTTCACCAACAGAGTGTAAAAGGGGGAACGTTTGACTTTTGCCACCTTTTGCATGTTGTATATGAATTTGTTCTTTACGCCAATCAATATCTGATATTTTCAAATTTGCGACTTCACTGCAGCGTAACCCATAAGTCGCTAACAACAAAACGACTGTATAGTTTCTTCTTGCTGATTTCCCCTTGGCGTTTTTCATTCGTTGAAGTATTGCCTGAACCATATTCCAAGACATAAATGAAGGCAAGTTTTCCTCTTTATATATTCGCGGAAGCACGACGGCTTCACACACACCAGGTTGGCACCATCCTTGCTCTGTGGCATAGTGTAAATAGGAACGAATACGCGCCATGTATGCTTTATTGGTATGTCTGTTTGTATGGCATGACGTATACATTTCTATACACTTGTCAATATCAGCCAAAGTGATAGGCTTTTCTGTGTTTTGCTTGCCTATCGTGTCATAAAAGTAATGTAGCGAGCGCAAGGACGAAGTCAACGTAGCGTATGAGTATCCTCGATATCGCAAATCTTGAAGATATTTCTCTATGCGAATGTCACTTATAGATTTCGTTTCTTCCACTTTATACATATTCATGGCTGCCAGCCATTTCTTTGCAACAGTGGCAAAAAATGTATCATTCCATTTTGAACCGGATTTCTTGTGCGAACTTGAATCAGAATAATTCTTCCATTTCTTTGCTGCTGCAAAAATCTCTTCGTCAGTAACCATTTGGGGATTTTTGAGTCCCAAAAATTCAATTAAATGAATCTGGTATTGGGCATAACGACGTAATGTTTCCTTTTTGTGACCACTCAAACGATATTCGTTAAGGAAAGAGACCCGTTCTTGGAAGAAAGGAGCAACAATGAGTTTGACTTTATCAAACTTACGTTCTACAAGTAGATTCACCACGTTGTCATAGTAACGGATATCCAACAAACCGATATACTCCAGAAAATCTATAGAACGGACTACAAATTTTTCTTCATTCAACACCATCTGATGAGTCTTCTCTTTACTGGACTTTTTGGAAATTGATTTTGCCCATAACTCCGCTTTGCTTACGACTTCGTTTAATGCGATTCGTGTAGTGCTTCCATCTTGCAGATTGTAACAAGAAACAAACGCCAGAAGAAGACGCGCCCAATCTTTCAGATGTTCTTGACATAGACCTTGTTCGCTTTTCATAGAGAGAAAGCGAATACGCACCTGGAGCAAAGAAGCCTCAAGATGCCTCCTTTGCGTTGACTTGAATTTAAATAATTGCGTTATCATACATTAATAGTTTATAGTAAAACATATCTGTCTGAAAACGAACGTACAAAAATTATGTTGTGTAGAATCTCATTAAGCATAATAATATCAATAATATGAATAATAAAGAGTACATAACTTTATACTCAACATTTGCGATGTTATGTTATTTTCAACATAACATCGCATACTCTGCATATTGTTGGATATATTCTTGATTCTTTGACATTGCGGTTACATGTTATCTGTGCATTCTTGAAACCTTGTTCTCTTCCTGATTGTCGGATTCATTTTTCTGTTTTTCAGTAACGTCTTTTTCTTGCCTGGGAGTTTCCAATTGGTCACAGATGGCAATTCGCTCACCGGCACGAATCAGTTTAGGAAGGTAAACATCGAGCGCATGGTGAGGAAACCCTGCTATCATAAGAGGTTTTCCTTCAGCATCTTTTGTGTGATTGCTTTTGCTGAGCGTGATTCCAAGTATTTTGGCTGCTTTCTCTGCATCGTTGCTGTAAGTTTCATAGAAGTCTCCACATCTGAAGAGCAAAATTGCATCAGGATGCTTCGATTTTAATTCATAGAATTGCTTCAGCATCGGAGAGAGCTCAGCGGTTACTTTTGTTTCAGTCTTAGGACTTTCATCCTTGCTCTTATTGCCCTTAGATTCGGATGGCCCATGAGATTCACTCTGTCTGCTCTTCTCTTCGGTCTGTTCCTCATATACTTCCGTTTGCTGATTTGGATTTCTTGACTGAGTCTCCTGTTCTGATTTATCCGTACCTACTGCAACAGCATCTGTACGGTCCTTACGGAGCACATCGGCAAAAAGACTTGCTGCAAGATGTTTCTTGTAATCTTGCATATCTTCTGCCAGCCACATACGTTGCCATTGTTGTGGACTAATTTCACGAGCCTTCAATTTTTCACCGTTGACTGTGGGCATACATAATATCACACTGGGAGTACTCTCAGTACCTTTGGTCTTGAATATATTCACACGGTCTATCCTTGCGAGTTCTTCTGCTGTTGCATCACTTTTGAAGAGGTCAATCTTAATGTCCGGACTGTTCTGGGCGGCCATATAGTATTTCTGGGCCAAATCCTGACGTACTTTTTCTGAAGTTTCTTCGTCACCTTGCTTTATTGTGGTAAAGAAAAGGTTCAGATCTGCCTTCTCGGGGTAAATGCTGAAGCTCTTTTCATTTTCGGGCTTCAGATAGAGTGCCCATTTCCCTTCGTCATTACGCAACATGAGTATCTTTTCAAAGTCTATTGCGCCGGAGCGTCTGACGGCATCAGACACATCAAGTAGTGTAAGGGTCTCTAAATTCCACTTGTTCATGCGGTTCACGGAAACTTCCTTGCCGTCAAAGAAACTGTCATCGGGACGATACCCCATAGAACCATCTACGTTGTAGAATGTAACCGTTTCATATCCCTCTTTTTGAAGTGCATGTTCGATACGGCCTTTGTTCATTCCAGGAATCTCATTCTCGACTCCTAATGAAGCTCCAGATGGGAGAACCACATCAGCCATCTTCTGTTCAGGTTCTTTTATAACCACGAACTCTTTTGTATCCATGTTGGGCAATGTCTTGATTTCATCGGCTACATAATAGTGTTTGGGAAGAATGTGCTTAATATCTGCTATCTGATTCTGTAGGACTCTGTTGTTGAGCTCTACTTTCTCACCACGTTCAGCCTTGTGAATCATATCTATAGCGTTGTTTACATCCCTTTCCAGTATATCCGGCAGATGCGGGTCTTCTTTAAGTTCTCTGAGCCAGTAATCGGTCATCTTCATGCTGTCCGGAGAGAGTTTAGCTGAGATACCCAACTCCTGCAGCTTAACAGCTGAAGCTACTTCCACAACCAGCCTTTCCTGTTTCATGGCATCCTCTGAAACCTTTCCGTTCTTGACTACCATTCCTTCACGGGCGAGTCTCTGTTGATGTCCTGTTGCGGACATAAGCATGGATACAGCTTCACGGGCATAGTCTTCATAATGTTCATAGGATGAAGCAGGTGGCAGGAAGACAATATCCTTCTTGCTGTCGTAATGCGCTACACCTGTAGTATCAGTGCGTATATCAACCAGATTTTTTCGTGACTGTTCCAGAAGATTTTCGACACCCTGACGGATTTCATTCGATGCTGACTCTACATCTGTACGGTCTTTCAGAGGACCGGTCTCTTTTACTACCGTATCAAATGTTGTTTTATCAACCATAGGGAGTGTGGTCTGCTCGATATTGAAAAGTGAGCGGACTTCACGGTTCCTGATTCCTTTATAATCCTCCTGCTTGTCAGCTGGCAGTGCTTGATAGTCTGAGCGACTGATTTTCTCTTCAGGATTATGTTTGTTTACATACTCATTCCAATTATACCAGAGAAAAGGTACTCCCTTTTCTTTGGTCTGGACAGATTCACCGCGTTTCTTTGCTTCAGAAAAAAGCGTATATTGATTTGTTTTGTATCCATTCTGGTCGCTGTGCATTCCCAATATGATGGCATTGAAAGCAGAAATCTGCAAAGGCTTCAGATATAGTTTCGGTGCTTTGCGACCATCGTTGTCAAGCCACATTCCACCATTTTCTTTGGCTTTATTGAAAGCATTCTCAAACAGCTCAACCTGACGTACTATTGCCATTTTCTCTTGTTGGTTCTTCTCTTCCATAAGTCTGATTATTATATTGTTATCCTTTTATCTTTGTGCAAGTGGTCTTGCTACTGTTTGCCGTTCGCTTACTTCATAGTTTTCAGAAGCAATCTGACGCATCTGGTCATTCTTGACCAGTATTGCATTTGCAAGTGTGTTGAGAGGTAAAGCTCCATGCTGATAAGCATCCACAACTTTATCCGGCAAAGTGATGCTGCAAGGAACCTTGTCCATTGTAGCAATCAGACAGTTGGACCTAATCTGAGGATTGACAATCCGTGGATTGAGCGGTTCATCAGGATAAACCCGATAATTCACTGGGCTGTTTCCTGCTTCAGGGTGCTGATGTGCTTTGAAATCATCCAAAGTCTCATGCCCGGCCTTGTTCAGCAGATTGAGCCCTCCCATACCGATAAGTATCATTTTCAGGATTGGATTCTTGACGAACATGCCTGTAACGATACTGGCAATAGGCATCATATTGTCCTTCAGATTGATTGACTTTGTTTTTCCCGTGAAGAGTCCTACAAGCATATCAGGCAGCATAGCCAGTACATATCCGATATTGTGTCCGATGTCGCTGATGCCATTGAGTCCGAAAGAGGTCAGCAACCCTTGCCATCCGTCCATATTGGTCTGTTCCGGCTTCGGGGAGGTCTGTTCTTCTGTTGGTTGTTCCTCTTCGACCGCTTCTTCTTGTTCCGGTGCAGTCTCTGCTGATGAAGTCTTAGTCTGTGGCTTTTCTTCTGACTGCTTTTTCATTTTCTCCTGGTCTTGTCTATACTGTTCCTCGCATCCCGGGCGCACTATTGAAGGTATGTCTGAACGGTCTTCCTGTTTGTCAGAAAATTTAGATAACAGGAAGTCACCGCCGATCCATGTAGCCGCTGTTTTCCAACCGCCACCGACTCCACCCATACATGCGAGATCGGTTACGGATCCGAGAATTATACCTGTGTTCTTTTCCCACGCAGATGGGTTGTATCTCTTTTCGGCTTCTGTATCCATATGATGTTCTAATGGTGATTTTGCAACTTCCTGGGGGAGATAAAAGATGGTGTGAGTTGCTGCCTTCTTTAAGATATATTCAATGGATGAGCGTGGAATCTTATCCTGAATCATCTTGTCTATCATCTTTTTCTCCATGGCGGAATCAACGGTGATGTGCTGGCGTTGAAGTTCTTTCTTGACCATTTTAATATAATCTTCTGCTGTTTTCGAGTTCCATTCACCTGTGTAACGCAAAGACTGCATTTGTGCCTGTCTGGCAGACATTCCACCATCAGGACCAATGGTACTGGCCATCAATCCTGCAAATGATGAGGTGTGCTCTTTAAGCTCTGCTGCCATCTTATCTTGCAGTTCATTCCGGACCTTGTTCATGATTGGAATGATCTTTGTCCTGAATATTCTATCTTGTTCTGACTCTGCCATGAGTTGCTGTTTTATATGATTGATAATTTATATGCCCTTTATAGATTTATCTGGTTGAGTAATTGCTCGCGTGTCTGTTCTATGGCATTGTGATATACTTCCATCTGTTTCGGAAAATATTCTTCCAGCCATTCATCTTTTTCAATGTTTTCATTGATAAACTTGATAGCCAGCTCACGTTCAATCTCTATTGCAGCTTCTCCTTTTTCACTACCATTGAACCATGCTTTTGTCCACCATCTGATACCGGACTTATCCGGATACACGCTCACCATACGGGGAATATCGAAGCTTTGAACATCAATATCGAGCTCTGCCAACGGATCAATAAGTCCACTGGTTGCTATGGCCAGTTCTTGTGCTTTTTTTTTTCGTGATCACTTAAACTGGAAAGGAATATCTGATGACGCAGGGCAAGATAGTTCAGGAAATCACCGATAAGCAGATTCTGTACCCGTTCTGCAATCGGTATACTTCGTGCGCCCATACCCAATGGATTGGCCATACTAGGGATGGTTTCATAGAAGTAATTTTTTGTAGCCGACAGTGAGAGAATATTTCTCAAAGTGAACTGTGTATGTTCCGGCAACGTGTAGGCTCCAAGACTGATGTCTTTCATGTAGTCCGGAAAAAAACGCATCATCAGATTCTCTATCTCCTTGCTGTCTTTGTCATACATGGTTCTGACATCCATATCCAGTGTCACAAATTGTGGTACTGCACCAGGTTGTCCGTTCTGTTCCATGACTTTCAAATTACTGTATATCATGGTCAGGAACTCCAGAGGATTAAGCTCTTCTCCTTTATACTTGACCTCCATGTGGAGTATTTCCCCACTTACGGCAATAACCTGACCGGCCTTGACTTCACTTCCGTAGTTGCCAAAAACATTCGAGAGGTGTGCGTATTTTACCTCGTAGTCTCCATAGCGTGTCACCTGATAGATACCATGTACGGCATCATTCCCAAGTCCAGTGATCTTTCCTGTTGCAACTGCTGAAAGAAGATAATGGTTGGCCTTGAAATCCACACCATGATGAAAAAAAGGTTCCCCTGTATGCGGATGTTTCTGTTTACCGTAGCCAAGACTCATCTGTACGTCACGGCCTTTTTCTTCGTAGGGCATACAGTATCCGCTGTCCGAACGAAGAATCATTTCCTGTGTATATTGCATATTATATCTGTTTATAAATTTTACTATCATCTTCGTCTGCCGCCACCAGTGCCTTGCGCAACCTCCGACTGTTGACTTTCGTCTTGACTTTGTGCAGCAGGTCGTTTTTTCTCACTGGCAAGTGCCTCGTTCATATTTACATTATTTCCTATCATCATCATGGCAAGCACAGCTCCAGCTATCTTGCCCATCCATCCGAATCTTCCGAAAACAAGTAGTGCAGCCACTACAAGTCCGATGAGACTCAGACCGGAAACATTCCCTTTACCTATATTGCTGAAAAAGTTCCCCATCATGTTTCCACCGTTCCCAGAGAAAACACCTTGCAGGAACTTGCTCATACCGCTCCATTTGCTGTCTGCACTGGTGATGGCATCATTGACATTTTCAGTGAGACCAGTTACAGAGTCTTTCACCTCTTTCATACCTTCACCGATATTCGAAACCGTATCTCCAATCTTTTGTGTCGTTTCTTCGCCAATGACAGCATCGCTGACAATACCCACTACGCTTTTGTCTGTAGTCAGTTTCTCCCAACCGATGTAGCCCAGGCTTCCACCTATGGCCGCAGACTTGGTGGCACTTCCTAATCCTTTTAGCGTTTGCTGTGGATGTACTACTGCACCCCCTGCCGATTTAGCTACAGCTTTTATAGCTCTTCCTCCCAAGCTGACTGCTGCTTTCAATAATGCTCCCCAACCCATACTTAAAGTTTGATTGTTAAATTGTTATCCTGAATTATCTTTATACCTGAATACTTACTTTGGCTTTGCGTTCCTCTTCCATCTTTCCTTGCATTTCTGTACAATATTGGGCTTGTCCACCTCACTTCTACCATTGTAGTCTATCTCCGCCCATATGTCAGAGAGTGAAGTATATTTAATAGCTCTCGTAAGCCTTTTGAGCTTTTGATTCATGAGTTTAAGTTTCGGGCGGATGGAAAAGAGAACTTCTAGTCGTTCCTTCTCTGTCATTTTGGTATCGGAGAGGCACAGTTGCCGGATGTCATTGACTATATCAACACTATTCATGATAAGTTCTCTATAGATTTTATTCCTGTTTGAAGACAATGCTACTGCCAGGGCATTTCCTGTCTGGTGCTGGATCTGGTCATTAAAAGTTCCCAGGTGTTTCACGAGTCGGTCTATTTCATGATAGAATCCATATATCTGTGCCGCATAACTGATGATGCTATGAAAGTTATCCAAATAAATGTTGAACTCCTTTTGCAGGTCAGTCACTCCTTGTACTTCTTCCTTTATCCACAGATGACCTGTAGATTCCAGAAGCATCATTTGTTCCTGCTGCTTCAGTTCTTTTTCTGCCTTATTTGTGTATGCCAGAATCATTCCGGCCAAAACAGGGTCGTTGCCCTGAGCCCGGAGAAAACTCCCACCCAGCCCTTCAAAAGGGAGGGTGAGAGAAATAAGCATGGCAAAAAACAGCAATAAGCGTTTCATTGTGTTATCCTGATAATCTTTTATGGTGTTACTATTCGTGCGCATCTATGCCACCTGTCCAAAGCTTGACCGGCAATCTCAGCGGTGTTCCTGTCTATCATTCCTGCAGTGGCTCTGTTCCATACATCGGCCATTGTGTAATAACGGATGCTGATGGAGAGCTGTGAAAGTCTTTTGTTGAATTGTGCCAGACGGTCATTCAACTCCCAAAGAATCTTACTGCGTTCCGCACCCGTAAGCATATTGCTTGCTCCACCTTTGGCTACGGCATCTTTCAGGATGCTGTATACAGTGATGAGTTCAGTCGCTGTTTCGATATAAAGGTTATTCATACTCATTGTGGCCATTATCCCTTGTGGATTCTGTGATATGGCTTTCTTCAAATCACAAAGACTGATGAATATCCTTACACCGTCATCATAGAGATGACTGCATGCTTTAAGTGTGGAGGCATAGCCAGACACGGTTTTCAGGTAGCTGTTGTACTTTCTCTCCCATTGCTTTATCTGAGTGAACTCTGCCGCAATGGTATTTTGTAGTAGTGCCGTCTTCTGCTGGTCTTCAATCTGATTCTTGATTTGACCGTTGATAAGCTCATTACCTTCAGCTAATGCCACATATTCCATCGGATTGCTGGAAACCAATTGGGCACGACCTTCAAGACGGAATAGGAACAAGGCCAAAGCAATGGCCGAGATAATCATCCATCTGCTGTCGTAAGCAATGCCTTTGGAAGTCTTGGCTTCTGACGATATATTATCTGTTCGTGATTTCATAGATACCTTTCCTTTGTTTGTTATACTCAACTCGTTCACGGATAATTCCTACAACATCAATGCGCTCCTTGATTCCAAATATGTCCAGTTTGGGATTGGAACGGTCTCCGCTGAAAATCGAGACAGTCTTCAATCCGAACAGCTGTTCCACGATACCACGGTTTTCACTGAAGTCAACCACCCTGTAGAGTTCAATGTAGTCACTCTTCCTGATAAGTACACCATGTTGGATAATCAGTTGTTCGGATGTGATGATATAGCTCAGTTTGTGTAGATAAAGACAACCGTAGAGCATGATGCACGTCATGATTGCCCCGAGTACCACAAAAGGCATCTTATAGGTGATGCTTTCGTGACCGGCTGCCAAGAACAGGGCACAACTGATAAGAAATGCCATGCCTTGTGAGATAATGTATTGCGCCCAGTGAGGGTGCAATGTGATTATGCTGAACCGTCTGTTTGAGTCTGTCATATCATTTATCGTTTTAGTCCGCTCTTTTTGGTTTCTTCATTTTCTTCTTCTCTCTCTTCAGTGAGAGAAACACCATTTTCGTCAAAGGCTGTCTCAACGACATCGGTCATTGAGTATTGTTTCTTTTCCAACAGTTCATCATTAAAATCCTTATAGCCTTCAGACGGCAGTTCACGTACTATTCCTATTGGATTCAGGTCTTGTCCGTCCTGCACATGGAGCTTTTGAAACAGGGCCTGTTTAAACTCCTGATAGGCTTTGTTCATCCTGTCAGCCGCTTCCTGCTTGTCTTCCTTACACAGAAAGGGAGAATAATGGTATTCCCATGCCTCATTTCTTGCTGTGTCATAAGCGAGGTAAAGCTTCTGTAGTCCTTCAGGGAGTTCCACATATCTGTCATCGTCAATATCAAGCAGTTCTTTGGTAGATGTGATACCTTCCTTGAAAGTTTCAATGAAACCTTTCATGTCTGATGCAACGGACTCAGGATGCAACGGATTCATCTTTTGTACGATGGATTCAAAGTTGAAGACGAACTGTTTTCCCGCCAGGTCATTGTCAAAGCCAAGATGGAAAGTAGCACCAGGAGCAGCCTTGACCACTCCCTGTATCTGCCCGTAACTGGGATTTCCTCCGGTGGAGATAAATACGGCTGACTTCAGCTCCTGTCTTGCTTTGTAGTCCAGTCCGGAGTCTTTCTTCATTCTCAACTGGTAGAATGCCATGGCATCGTATGCACTCTCAAACACATATACATCTTTCGCATCTTTCAGTTCCATGTCTTTCGGACTTGCCATCCACAGGCCTTCACTTGCATTTGTACCGGCTGCCATACCTTTTCGTGCAGAGCCATCCTTACGTGGATAGCCTCTTTCTTCCAAACCGACACATTTCTCAGGATGCCCCGGTATATACATGGGAAAAGAAAGGTTCTTATAACTTGCTCCATTGTCTGCGGCCTTGGAAGCAAGAAAGAAGTTACGGTGAAAAGCACAACGTGTAGCAAAATCGATTCCTCTTGACTTGAAGAAAGCGTAAAAAGGTTTCTGAGAGTCAGCTTCATCAGGATGAAAACGCTCAATCTTATAATCTTTGATATTGAAAGGCTTTGCATCACGGGTAGGAGCAAGCACATTCTGGTTACGTTGCTCCACAGGAATATTCAATAGCCGCTGACAGACTTTGTGAACAAGAGCAGACTCTTTCATTCCTTGATTGTATTCAGGAAAGAGATTTGGATGTTCCCAAATGAAGGATGTGACAGAATACAGCTTTATCGTTGGAGGTTGGAAACAACAGTTTTTATTGGGCATGACAATAAATTTGTCACCCCTGATTCTGCGTCCATCATTATCCAGACGTACATAGGCAGGATAGCGCAAGCCGTCCCGCTTGTGAAGTGTATAACCTGCATCCGTCAACACGTCTCTGATATTAAGACGGTTGCGATAATCTTCAAATTTCTGCTCTTCGTTCATTGTGTTCTATGATAATTAAGTATTATCTGCCATGTCCTAAGCCGACTCCATGCTCAGCTGCATTGAGTCCGGCATCAAATGCTCTTGAAGCAAGATCCTGCGGTGAGTCCACACCTCCTTTGAAATAGACATGTGGCCCTGGTGCATGATGATGTTCAACAAACACGGCTGGAGGATAATGGTCTCTTCCGAGTTCTCGCATAACAGTAAGACCTGCAAGTAGAGCACCTCCAATCATGGCACCTATATTCCTTCCATGTCCCGGCGCATTCTTCATGTCTACTTCGTCAAAGATTTTAGAGAAGAGTTTCATGCGATGATAGTCATCTACGGCCATGAACTTTTCATATTGCTTTTGGCTTATCTCGTGACTGATGCTTTCGCCATTGATAACAGCGGTCATACGGAACATAGCATTGCCTTTTTCGTCTTGCTGGATTTCTCCTTGCTCGTTTCGTACAGGCTCAACTCTGATGTCGTCCACCTGTACCTCACGTCCGTTTCTTCCTTCCCGAAACCAACCTTTATTTTGGTTTATGTCATAAAGGCTGTTGCCATCCACATGGGCTACGCTTCGGTCTTCCTGCTCCGCAATGACATATTCATTTCCCTGAGTAAGAGGAAACGCATGTTCTGCCACTACTTCTTGTCTGGCATTCAGTTCTGCTTCCACTTCAGGAGTAAGATTCAGGGCTATCTGTTCATTGGAATTGAGCATGTCTATCGTCAATCTATCTGAAAAATCATTTTTGATGACGTTGTTGATGATGTCCAGGCGGTTCTGTACAGGTACATTCTTGATGGAATTGTCTGTAAGCCGGGTAACTTCTTCATCCGTCAGGTCGTAAACAAGATCATGCTGGGTGGTAGCCGACTGAATGGTCAGTGTCTTGCTGTTGGCATCTATAATTACTCCATGAGAAGACAGGCATTCCTGCCATTTTTCGTTACTGAAGTATACGTCTGAGGTGATAAGTTCCTTGTATGGTTTTGCCGGCTCCTGTGGACGGGTAGGTATTTCAACAGGTGGAATTACAGCTTCCAAATCTGCGAGTACATCCTGTGAGGGCTGCTGTGCCATATTTAGCTGTTCTCCTTTGTAATAGAAGCCATAGCCTCCATTGAGTAATTCACCTGGTTTGATTCTGCCATCAGGACGTTCCGGAACCATAGGGGCTCCCTGCAGGAACATGGCACCACCGACACGGCGCATGTGGAAGCCTTCCTGATTGCGTGGTGTCCATCCCAAAAATCGTCCATGAAACGGATCCATCATCATAAAGGTACGGCGTTTGTCCCACGGCAGTCTGCCGTATTCGCCAACACCAATCCGGTAGCCGTGAAGTCCCATGGCCACACGACCGTTGGCATTACGGGCATGGACAAAGTCTCTTGGCATATAGAAGTCTTTCTTCACTAAATCAGCAAAGGTGTTATAGGCTTTTTTGTTAGCCGAGTTTGTACCCCAATCTGCCAAGTCCCTCATCTGCCGGGCACTGATATGATAGGTTAGGAGAGGTGAGTCATGCCCTTGAACCGCCAGAAGATAGTTTTCTCCTTGTCGGATGATATGTGCTTGCATACCGTTGCGACGGAGAATATCCTGCAGCTCAGGTGACAAATCTCTACCTACTGGTAGTGCATTTGATCTGATTGACATACTGTGATTGATTTTAAATGTTGATTATTCGCCAGTTTCAACAAGCTCGCCTTTCCATTCGATAAAATCTTCGGCTGATTCTTCGTTAACTACAAGGTTCCTTTCATTACAGAATTCGGTGTATTCTTCCTGCCATTCCGGTGAGTGGTGATTGATGTAATCGAGCCAACCGTATTCTCCACTCTGTACTTTCTGTACAAGCTCGTCTTCTGGATAGTATTTGATATTTGCCATATTGGATTTGTTATTGATGGTTGTTACATTGGTTTATCGTTGCATCATGCGCATACCTTGTTTCTTCTGCTCATTCCAGATTTCTTCAGAGTAGTCCTCCTCATGGATATAGTCAAGATTACCATTTTCGTCCATGGTCCAACAACCGAAAATACCGAAGTTGTATTTGTCCCATTCCCGTTTGGCTTCTCTGCGCCAGACTTGTTCATTACCTGCGGAGAGACGGATACCCGTATTTGAATTCAGATCGATACCGATGGAAATCTCATCATCGTCTTCAATGATTGAGAGAATTTCTCCGTTCTGCAGTTTCTGCATCTCTGTCCCCGTAAGATGATAGCGGTCGGTAAGATATTGAATGTTCCTGCCTATGACTGGTGTCGGCACGCTCAGTACCTGTTTGCTATCCTGGTCAAGCTGGAAGAAACATTTGGTGCCAAGCTCGTGTCCCGTTTCGTTGCTTTCCAAATGTCCGATGATGGGTTTGCCTGCAAGAAGGCTTTGCCTCTGCTGCTCATTGAATACTTTTAAGTCATACTCGTCAAGCTTCGGAAAGAAGAGAACATCTACATTGCCTTCTGGCGTTCTTACAAGGCAGAATCGTGTTCTTGCCTTTACTTCTTCACCATCATCAGCAATGATGTGTACAGGTAAGACTGGAGAATGCCGGCCATTGAGAATATTCTGCAGAACATCAGTCGGCAGATCCTCAATCATCTCCTGTGTGAGTCCAAAACGTTCGAGAGTGCCGTAGGGCATTTCATTCTCATCAAAGTTGTAAATCATTTGTTACCTTTTTTAATGCGTTATTATTTTTGCCATAACAGTATTTCATTTTCTTATGAAGTACTTTATTAATAGTTAATTCAGAAACAAAAATAAAAGGTGTGATTAGAGAATCAGAAGAATGGGTATATCATACCTTAAGTTTTATATATCATTATGAAAGAAGTATGATTTATCGATTAAAATCATACTATTAGCATAAATAAAGTTAGAAAAATCACTTGAAGTATATGAGTTTTAATTCATGGTAATGGAGATATGTAATTTTGCCTCATGAATATTAGAAATATACTCATGATGGTGCTTCTGTCGTTGATGTCAGGTACTACAATAAAAGCTCAGTTTAATACGGTTGGATGTTTGTATAATCACCCAGCTAACAAAACAAAAAATCCACAAGAGACTAATGCTTCTCCTATTGTGGATAATCTGATGTTGAAAGATTCTTTGAAGAATGTTTCATCATATAAAAATGTCGTAAATTCATGCGGGGAGGATGTAGGTACCTCTTCTCATACATCTGATGATATTCTTCAATATTTGAATATGGCTTATCCATTAAAGAGTGTTCAGATAAACTCAGAGTTTGGAATGCGTCGTCACCCTGTAACACATAAATATTGTATGCATAATGGAGTGGATCTTCAGGCACGCTACGAACCTGTGTTTTCCATGCTTCCAGGGAAAGTGGTGAAGGCTGCTCATGATAAGCGTTCTGGCAGATACATCACAATTCTGACTGGCAACTACACGGTCAGCTATTGTCATCTGTCATCATCTAAGGTTACAATCGGACGATATGTTAAGGCTGGTGAGATAATAGGGGTGTCTGGTAATACGGGTATGTCAACAGGCCCCCATCTGCACCTTACAATAAAAAAGGATGGTAAGGCTATTGACCCTATCATCCTCTTAAACTGTGTTCAGACAATTGTGTCGTTAAAATAACGATATTACCAGTTGTCGTCCTCATTGCCTGTTAGACCATTCTTGATACACTCTTCAATCTTGTCCATAACAACATTCGAGTAGGCATGAGCCATGACAAGGGCTTTACTTGATGTCTTTTTGTGTGAGTCTTTCTTAAGAAAAGGGAAACAGGTGTCCAATGTCCAGTTCTCGTCCGAACGTGTTGGAATGGTACCGCCTAATGCTCCAATCCATCCTCCACCGACAGCGACATTAACCGAATAGAACGGAATGGTATAGGTTACTCTTACTCTGCCATCTTTAATATCACACTTAATGACCGGCCTGATATTCACGTTATAGCTATTGGTTCCGCCAGCGTGCTGAGCAATGTCTGCTACATATCCTTGTGCAATGATAGTTCCCAATTCCTTGTCATTTAGTTTAATGACAGAGTTTGCATCATTGAATGTGGCCGTAAACCAATAGTTGAGTAGTACGTAGAGTTCATCTTTTGTTTTACCCTCTGCAGGAATAATCTGAACGTATGTTATGCCGTTATTCTTGTCCAGCTGGAGTTGCTGCCCAAGATTTTCAGCTGCATCAACCCATTTTTCTCCATACTTCTCTTTTGCGTAGTCTTCCAGTTCATCTGTTCGCAAAATTTGTGCATCTATTGTAGTGCATAGAAAAAGTGACATCAGTGCCGTAAATATTACTTTCTTCATTGTTTATAGATTTTGGTTATTAATGTTAGAAATCAAATCCAAGCTTGATAGCAATTGCTTCAGTATTATACTGTTTTTTATCTCTTGTGTAATCCATCCTGCCATGGTCAATAAATCCATCAAATACTTCAAACTCCAATTTCTCATTTGTATATCCAAGGGATAGACTAAGACCCTGTTTGTCGTTAAGCGCATATCTGATACCAACAGAGGCAATGATATATAATCCACCACCATTTGTTATGTAGGTTCCACCCTTCAAGTCAACAAAAGGAGCAAACTTTCCTTTGCTGAAGTGACTTCTGATATTTGCAAACACAGGAATATCAACCTTGCTGTCTCTTACATCCAATGGAATATCCATTCCACTTGTTTCGTATGACGGCATGAAATGTAGTCCAACTCCGGCTCCTAAAAAGAAATATGGACTGAACTGGTAGCCATGTGAGGTATTAATTTCCACTCTTCCGAACTCATAATCTCCTATACCAATGGAATAACCGGCATCAACATAGCCTTTATACCCATTATTAAGATAACTTTGTGCATTGAGGCTTATATTCACGGCAAACACCATAAATAAAGCACATAAGAATTTGAACTTTGACATAGCGTAAAAATATTAATTATCGTTTAATACGTTGCAAATGTATTTTTCTATTGTGCAGTCTATCTGCATAGGGAAAAATCTCATGCAAATAAAAAGAAAAAAGGCAGGATGTTTGATTATCCTGACTGTGTATTTTCTATCTAAGTACAACATCAAAGATTGTTTATGACTCCTGCGAAAAGGATTGTATCTGATGCGTCCTCAGTTATTTCAAACATGAAGGGACGATTGACCATCATAATTTTTGGACGTGATTTTTCCATTGGACAACATCCCAAAATACAATCTACAGAAGTTACAGCTGCGGCTTCTGTACCATTTTCGTCAATAGATACTTTTGTCTGTTGAATGACCTGCTGTATCTGCAGATTCTTCACACATTCGGGGATTATATCCTGAGATGAGAATATGAACGACATACCTAAGTCTTCGATTAGTTGTTTCATGTTGATAGAAGACTCCACACTGAATCGCGGTAATGACAGCTTAACCTCAGTGGATTGAAGATTACATACCAATGTACTTTGTGAGATGTCTGTTATATCGTGCTTTGGCTTTGGCAGATATATCCGCATAGAAAAGCTTGTTTTCTCTTTAGCTATACATGTGTAGGGTAATTTTACGACTTGTACGATTTCGTTCTCATAGTAAGCCAACGTCTCTGCCATTTTCATCATGGGGACATTCTGCTTCTCTCTCATACCATAAAATACTTGATTTCTTGTATCATTCTCATCAAATGTGTTATCCCATTTAGCCTTGAAATACAATATGTCTGCAAGGATAGCTTTTGTATCTTGAGTAATTTGTAGATCCAATTGTTTGATAAGCCCATGAGTTGCATCGGATATAGCCTTATCCATTGCTGATTTGAGTTCAGGATTATTAAAGTCTACATGCCTTAAAGACACAGCGAAGTCCTCTGCAGATTTCTTTAAGGAACTTTCATTCACCTGTAGACCATTCTGAATCCATAAGATAGCCTGCTGCTCTATCGTTGGCAAGTTATCTGTTTCTGTACTGTCTTTAAGCCAGTCAACAATCGTCAGATCTACCAGTCTTTTACTTGATAATATGTTGGCATCTTCAAGTGTAAGGAGGCCACTTCCAATCTTTGCCAGAATCTTATTTCTCATAGACACTTCCGCCCAATTGGCTATCAATACCATTACGGCTTGTAGTCTTGCTGGTGAGACAACAATATTTTTGTCACACGTACAGGATTTCAGTAGCAAAGTCAGGATGTCATGGCTGAATCTCTTTGAGTACGCCGGGTTCTTATGAGATACTTTGGAAAGTCTGTCGATGTAATCCATATTAAAAACTTATTTATAGTTAGTATTACTTTGTCGGAACTTTTTTATACATTGTAGCTAATTATTTTTTCGAATATTTCTGTTCTAAAATATCCCAAGCTGAGATATAGTCATTCCATGCTTTCTCGGAATTTCCTCCACTTTCTGCTATTATAAGATAACGGAAAAGTGCAGTTCCTGCTTCATCTCCATTCACTCCAAATTCAGCCAAATTACGATTAATTCTCAGCTTATCTATAAGATAATCTTCTCCTTCTTTAATATAGTGTGCTTCGAAAGAACACATTCCAGTCCAACTGCGGAAGTAACGGATATATTCCTCATCACAGTACATGAACCAATGATCTTCTTGAGATTCAGGAATATGACCCTTTTGGATGATCTTCATTGGTTCGGATGGAATCATAAAGTTCATTGTTACTTCAGATACGTCTTCAGAATTATTAGGCATAGATTCTGTTTTCCAATCATTGAGAGTTGCAGTTTTTGACTTGTTTGGGAGTGGACTCTCTCCACTTATCTGTTTGTTGAAGTTTCCAAGCCCAAGTTTCCAATGCATGATAGCCATGAAATGCAGTTTTTGCTCTTTTTCCTGTTTCTTCTTCAAAGCTGCAGCTTTTCTCATGTGATAGTATTTTTCCAGACATTTTACGACCACCTTCAACGTCTTGTGCTTCTTGGTAAGCAGCTGCCGGGCTATATACCCTACGAGAGTAACAGGAAGATCATAGTCGTCTGCTAAGCTCTGCCATTCGTTCATCGGGAAACGAAGAGCCATTTCTTCCTTCACTTGGTCGGCATGTGTAAAACTACGGGCAAGTTCGTGCGCCCATTTATGCTCAATGTCATAAGCCCATTGCGTTTCCTTTTCAATCGGATTATACTCCCCAAAAGCATAATATTGGCATCTTGCTGTTAGTTTTCGAAGTCGTTTTATCCTAATATGAAATTCGGATATTACTGCTTTCATGTCGTCAGGCAGGTATGAAAGGGCTTTCTGCTTCATCCACTCTGGTATCCCCCAAAGTGGTTCAGCAATACTGCCAACAATCGCTGCAAGTGTATCCGCATCTGCTCCCAAAGATACGGCCTGACGGATAGCGTCCTCAAAACTTGTACTATGAAGGGCTATCCATAAAGCTACCGGTACTGTGCCTTGACAGGTTTCATCAGATTTATTCCTATAGTCTTCTATATTAAGTTCAAGAGGCTTTCCATATCCTGTATATGGGGTAGTACCATGTGAAAGACCATCCAGCAAAATCATTTCTGAAGTAAGTTTTGGTCCGCTTAAAGACTTCAACCATCTGGCATCAAAAATAGCAAACGCAACAGCCTGTGCTCCAAGTATTCCTTCAGGATGATTGTGTGTGCATGAAGCAGATTTTTCTGCCTCTTCAGAAAGTTCGTGTGCCTGTCCGAACCACCATCCGATAGGACTGACCCTCATGGCCGAACCGTTACCGAAACTGCCATACGGCTTTGGGTTGTCGCTCTTTACCCATTTAGCAAAACTATTACCATAACCACCCATCGGATTTGGATAGCGACGGCACCATTTATGTATGAATTTGCCATAATCGTCGCTCTCGTGCAGCAAAGCGTCTGCTACAGCGACTGTACAGATGGTATCGTCGGTAAAACTGTTCTTGTCAGAGAACAACTCGAAATGATAGTCATTAGTAGGATTAAATTCCCATCTGCTCCCTATAATGTCACCAATAATTGCGCCTAACATAATTCTTTTTTTAATGTTACATAACCATTACCAATTAAACGACTCTTACAAATCCAGAGATTCAATAAAGTCATTCTCCATTTTCTCCATCTCCTGACAGAAATCTGCATACGAATTGGATTTTTTGCTTATTTCTATTCCAAAAATAGAAAGAGTTGCCTGTAGTCCTTTAATCTTTTTCGACGGAACGGAGGGCAGTTTATGCAGCAGTGGAGATATAAACCCTCCCTTGTTTGCCTGAAGGCATGTGATGTATGTGATTATCTGATGAATATCGTCACGCTCAACATCTGCCACATTTGTATAACTCCCGATTCGCTTATATTTGGCATCCAATATTATGCCTTTTTTATTATAGAAATCCGGGTAACGGTATCCGCTATTATCTTCAAATAGATAAATTCTTCCTTTCTTATTTCTGTTTTCAGGATGCAAGAACCCTTGCTGACATAAAATAGTATTTAACGTGAGTTCGATATAAGGAATAAAATTATTCGTTTGATAATTAGGAACATAGCGATAAAAGCATTAAATTTATAGTGTCAAGTTATAACATTTAAGCGATTACCACTATGTTCTCAGAGGATAAAGTTACGGGGATTTATTGTATGGCGGATGATTTTTGCAAAGAATTTGCCAAAGTACAGGAAAAATACATGGTTGAAGACAAGAATCATAAACATCGGAACAAGCCGAACCGGATGAGCGATGCGGAAATCATGGTCATCCTGATCCTGTTCCACTCGGGAGGTTTCCGATGTTTCAAGCATTATTACAAGGAATATGTCTGCAAGCATCTGCCCCACCTCTTCCCCAGCCGTGTGTCCTACAACCGTTTTGTGGAACTGGAGAAAGAAGTCCTGTTGCAACTTACCGTCTTCATCAAGGAGGTCTTGCTGGGCACTTGTACCGGTATCAGCTTTGTGGATTCCACACCGCTGCGTGTATGCCGGAGACAACGCATATTGATCCATAAAACCTTTGAGGGGCTTGCGGAACGTGGAAAATGCTCCATGGGATGGTTCTTCGGCTTCAAACTGCATTTGATTATCAATGACAAAGGGGAAATCCTTAACTTTATGTTTACACCCGGAAATGTGGATGACCGTGAGCCGTTGAAACAAACCAGGTTCTTGAAAAATATAAAGGGCAAGCTCTGTGCGGACAAAGGGTACATCGGTCAGGCACTATTTGAGAATCTTTTCACGGGCGGCATACAACTGATAACCAAAGTGAAGAACAACATGAAAAATTCCCTGATGAGCGTAGCGGACAGAATCCTGCTGAGAAAACGCGCTTTGATAGAAACAGTCAATGATGAGTTGAAGAATATCGCACAGATTGAACACTCCAGACACCGTTCCTTCAATAACTTCATTGCCAATTCTCTATCTGCCATAGCAGCATACTGTTTCTTTGAAAAGAAGCCCGCCATTGACCTGTGTTTTGTCAAAGACGGGCAACTTACTATGTTTTGAATTATATCGAACTCACGTTATTTACATATTCTTCCCACAACCATGCCCCGTCAAAAAGTATACCGCTTATTTCTTCTTCGCTTTCACCATATTTAATCCCTTCCATTTTGAGTATTTGAATACATAGAGTTCTTAATGGTTGATATTCTGTATAATACGGATGTATCTTTTGACGGAGGTTCTTACAGAGAATGCTTTCCCGATCGCTTTTATTGTAAGTAGGAGTATGTCCTATGATGCTTTTCACATACTCGATAGTATCATAATCTATGTTGAGAACCCTTGCGCCATATTTTGTGGCCTTCATAAATTCAATCGTATGTCGTATCAATTGTGTCAAGCTGTTATCAGAACTGTACTCTCTTGTCGAATATGCAATGTTTCCATTGAATGGAATGTTATTTGCTATATGTCGTCCAAGGTCTAATATTCCTTTTATATTGGCATCATTCCGTTTATAACACCGATATTCTTTGTAGATTCCTCTACGTAAAGCATTCTTTAGAAAATGTGGGAACATAAACATGGCAAGGTCAAATACATCTTGCTGTTCATGGCTGTGATTCCAGTCAAAGAGATTAAACGAGAGAACCTTCTGCAACATATAATGTAGAAAAAAATCCTCTCTACCTTTATCAAATCTTGATTTAATCTTAATCTGCAGGTCTCCTGTACCAATGAATCCCATGATATTACCAGTGATAATCTCCACTTTTTCCGCATCATCCGTGTTTTGCAAATCGATGACAGATGACTCGCCAATTCTGTCGTCTGTATCATTAAGGCAATAAGGAAAGATGAGTAAATTCTCATTTTCCCGACATAATTGTGCTATATTCTTGCCGGCTATAGGGAACAAAGCAGCAACATCTTTTCGATAATATCTCGCTATACCGGATTGCCCCAAGTTGTTATCTGTCAGATAAATTCTCATGCTTCTTCCTGTTCGTCCGATTCAGTATTTGTTCCAGTATCAGTTCTTGCGAAGTATTCTGTATGGAATTTGGTTAAGATGTTCTCAGCCTTACGAAAACCCCGCAAATATTCTTTCAGTAAAGGTGCTATGTTCTTTTCCCACAGTGAATTCAAGTCACAGCCATTCTTACTAAGTTTAAGGAAATAGGATGGACCTACGGCATAAGCTGAACCTAATCCGTCCGTTTCAGCGATGGCTTTATTCAGACGGTGCATGGCAGCTTTTGCTTCGCCAGCACAGTCCAATTTATCAAGCATGGATTCGGTATCTGCAGGTGTTACCTCTTGCCAGGTGAATCGTCTGCGCATAGCAAAATCCATACTCTCCACACTGCGGTCGATGTCATTCATTGTGGCAAGAATATAGACATTATCCGGGACGTAAAATCCTTCTGCAAAAATATCTCCCTCAGGAATAAGATTTTGATATTGAGTCTTAACTCTAACATCCTTTTTGCCACGGTATCCGGGATCGATTGCATAAAACAGTTCTCCGAAAATCTTTGAAGCTTCTCCTCGATTGATTTCATCTATAATAAAGACATAATCTTTACGCTCAATCCTTTCCACATTTTTTATCGGATTGAGAGTTTCTGTGAACTTGGATTTATTAGACTTTCTGATTTCATTGGTAATAACAAATGCATAAGAGTCCGGTTGCGTGCCATATCTTCTGTTGAAATATTTTTTTATATCTCTAACGTTGTGTAATTGTACGTCGTTGGTCAAAAGTTCTATAATGTCGTCCACGCTTACAGAAACCAATGGTGTTTTCTCATTTTGTTCATTTCTGACAATAATTGAGCTTCCCTTTATTCCTTCAATTGTAAACTTGCTGCCATTAGTTAGCTCAAGAGTCATATCTTTTTTTTCTGTAGCATCCTCAACAAATTCTTGCAGTAGTTCCTCCCAAGATTGTTCTTTGGTTAGGCTCTCTATTGTTTTCTGAGAATCAGTAAGATTCTTGGCTGCTCTTTTACAGAATTCCTTAAAAACTCCATCCTTGCGTTCAAAACCAATTTGTCCGTCACTATTTTCAACTGGACGTAATCCTTCTACGAAGTCTGTATAATCATAAGATGGATGGAATTGAACGAAACACATTTCTTCTTTACCACAACCCATTTCTTTTGCTATTGCCTGAGCCATATAGGTTTTGCCAGTACCTGGAGCACCTGTGAGTACCAAATTATAATTCTCTTTCAGTAGCTCGATATATTTCTGATACTCCTTAACTTGTTTAACCTCTTCAGGGTAGACTATACTATTAACATAATCAATAATTGGTTTTGCCTTGGCATCAGCCTTATGTATGGTCTTTCTATATGACCCGAATTGAGTTCCATCAAAATCGAAATCTTCCTTACTTATATATTTGACTCCACATTTACACAAAGTTGCAGTGTCTGTTTTTTTAACTTCAATATCATTCTCTACTACTCCAACGCCTTTTAGACGAAGGAAGGGCTTGTTATGCTTGGTGCCCTTTGTAGCCGTTGATTTCAATATTAGAATGTCACCTTTTTTTATACTCTTGGCCAGCTTTAATAGTTTTTGGTCACTGGTATTATCATCATTATACCAACTATCCCATATATTTTCAGAAAAGAATCGTTCCAACTGGGATTCATTGTTATTGAAGTTAAATCCAACAAGCCAATAGTTTACTTTATTGTTATTCATTTCGCTTTTCATAATTTCCCTCATGCACCAAAACAATGTTTGGACAGCTAAATTTAATGGTTTAATCTGATATTTACTTAGTTCTTCGTTCATCATTTCCTGAACCTCTCTGCCAAAGTTCTTAGTAAAGGCATTAATTATTTCTGTGAAATGACTGAACTTATTGCCAGCCTTATGGTACTCAAATCCAAAGTATTGACAAAGAAGTTGGTAGATTTCATCTTTATAAATGGTATATGAATCCGGATATTTACATGTAAGGATGGCAGCAGCTGTACGTTCGTCATTGGCACAACTCTTAAAACTTTCCGGACTGATATTCCTCATCGTGTTTTTGAATGCGGCAATACGATTATCCAATTTAACAGATTCGTCAAATAGCATGTTTAAGCATTCTTCAAGTTCTGAAGGTTTATTGGTAGTCAGGTATTTAATTACACTGTCAGCTCTTTCATTATCAATGATATTTACACCAATAATATTTTTTACAATATCAATAGAGCTTTTGCCTTTGGTCTTGTCAATCAATTCCCACTTATATGCTTCATCATACCCGTTAAAAGGTTTTTCCTGCTTATATTTGTCAATTAGATTTTCCATCAGGTAGATCTGTAACGCTTCTACCAATTCATCTCTTAACTCCCATTCGAATCCTTGTTGTGTGCTTTGTCCATACTGCATGGCTATGCACCAATATGTTGGTCTACCATCAGTACCTACGACACGAAAACGTCCCAGTTCTTTTTGTACCCATTCAGAAAAATTGGTTATTTTACTATTGTAATATTGTGGAACATTTCCATATTTCAATCCCATGCCACTACATGTTCCTTTATGTCCTGGCTCGCGCAAAAAACAAACTAAGACATCTATATAGGATTTTGCTTTTTCCTTGTTGAGAAGGGTATACCATTCTTCTGCAGATATACCGACATCTCCGCAGGTGTATGTTCCATCGGTATTAATTGTTTTGTACAATACTATTTTATCCATGATATTTAATATTCCTTTGAGTATATCTGTATGTAATTGGTTGGTGCAACATGAGTAATTTCTAAATCAACAATTCAATACCATATAGAAAAGTTGTATTTTTACTGAATTTTTCTTATAGTTTTGTATTGTTATAAGCAAAATTATAGTTTTTCCGACAAAATACACTCTGTTTTTGCTGAAATATATAGTGCTTGAACTAATGTACATTATTAGAATGTACTATTGATAAATCCTCTAACGAATCATGCATTGTGTATATGTAATTAAGGAAGATAAGGCTATATTAAGTCTATCTTCCTTCTTGAAATCTGGTTAAGATTAACATATTTAGGTATATAACATTTTATAATTCAGTGTCTATTTCTTCTCCTATACTATCTAAATATGCTTGAAAATCAATTGCTGCAATTGTCCCAATTGATTGTTGCAGATACTGACTTAATTGAAGACTAAAACTGACTAAAGAATTTTCAGGTCTGCTAAATTTTACAGATTTCATCTCACGAGTCTTATAATAATTTAAGATGTGATCCATGTAGTCAGTGTTGTTATCTGTGTTGATTTCATTATATTCTACAAGAGAATTATAGTTTACAAAAAATTCTGCAGTGTCGGCAATACATCCTATATCAATGCTGCAAATACCTCTACATTCTTTTAAATATTCTTCAATCTTATCTTCATGTAATTTTTTCGTGTCAATTGTAGAACAAAGGAAACCTCCAACAATTTCAGTAAGTTGTCTAGGTGGATATTTTTTCCCCGAATTAATCATACTTGTAGAGGTTCTTTTAAGTTGTCTTACAGAAGCAATCTTGTTTCCAGCATATTTGATATATTCTTTACTAATATTGGGCTTAACTTCAAAGACTGCATAAACTCCTTCTGCAGGAATATAATGAAATCCATTTTGTGTAAATATAAATGGAGTATACCAATTGTCATATATAACAACGTCAATTTGGTCGCTAGTATTTCCGTCACTATCTATGACAATAGCTTTTTCTATGCAATATCTATTGGGTAGATATTTTCTTAGCCACTCAATCCATGTATTTTCTAGGGCATCACCTTTACTTCCGGGATGTATTATAAATTCTCTGTCTGTACTTAATTGAGCCGTCATCTGTTTTTGAAGGCCTTCAAATAGTTTTTTTAGTTCTATGTGTCCCATTTTATTCCTGCATTTCTTTTAATTGTTCACTATCATAATGATAGAGACTTATCTTTTTTATTTCATTATTATTTAATGATACAATAAGTAGTAGTGGGCGAATAATTTTAATATTTTCGTTACTTGCTATACTACGAATGGTATCAAGGTCTGTATTACTATAAATACTACTTCCATTAGGGTGAGAATGCCATTCCCCAAGGTAGATTAAACCTTTTTTATTTAATCTGTCCCATAACTTATTCATACCTTTAGTTGAACGTTGAAAGGAGCAAGGGCTACACTTCTTTTTGGAAGGTTCTACTAAACATTCAACGTAAGCACAGTTATTAGATAAATATCTTCCGGCAAGAAAACCTCCTGTCTCATTTGGATAAGCATCAATTGAAGACTTTTTTAGAGACTCTATTACATTATCTTCAATTGTTACAACTAAATCATATTCTCTATCTTTATATGTTACCATGGCTGAAAGTGCAAACCATTTGCATGATCTGATATAATAAAATTTTGTTTCATAATTTTTCCAGACAGCATATCAATTATTTTTTTTAATGTATATTGAAGTTTAGAATTAATATCATTATATGTAGCTTTGAATGTAGGATTCCAACATCCTGTGGGATAGAAAACATCATAAGGATCATTTGTTATAGAATGTGTAAATACCCCTCTGACAAACTCGTATATAGAAGGAGAGAATGCACAGACTAATTCATTTGCATGATTTGATATAGAAAGATTGACTATATCTATGGGTAAATTTAGTTGCTCAAGAGCATACATCACATCATCATCTGTTGTACAATCTATAATAAGGTCATAACTTTCTTTAAAAGCCTTACCTATTGAATCCTTAATTTTGCTATTCTGTTGAGAGCCCCATTTTACATATTCGTCAAATCTTTCTTTAAACATAGAAACATTAACATATGGGCTAATACGTTCTAATTGACGTGCCAAGTCATTCATCTTATCATTAGTTGGACATAAGAAATCATATTCTGATCTACACACGTTGCCAGGTTGTTTAATATCAAAGTCATATATCCCAATGTTCTTGCAACCTCCGCGTACTAAGGTTTGTGCAACTATACTTCCAATGGCACCTATTCCCATAACAAGAATACGTTTTTCTATTATATCTGATGGGTAACAACCTCTTCCAAAAAAGTATTCTGGAGATATGTCATTTGTCATAACCCATTGTATGGGCTGGTCAACAAAAAAAGACAACCATGTTCCTGTCTTATGATTTTCTATATATTCTGGAACACCTTGGGTAGGTAATGATTTTGTATCAATCATGGCAACATTCCATGCCATGTTACCGTTTGGAATATGATAGCCAATAAATAGAGGAAATAAGTAATTCGACGTTTTTATTTTTTTCGTTTTTTTTGAGAAGTCAAGAATATGTTTTCTGTGTATTTGCGATATTATATTCTCAAATTCAAGATAATTGGTAAAAATGAATTTACCGTATCTCCCCGGTATTTTATCTATGACAATGTATGGGGCACACAAACAGCCATTCGTAGATAAATATATGTCTGAAAATGGAGAAATGTGGTCTGGAATTTGATTTAGATTCCTTTTTGAATGATAACTTATTGCGATAAAGTTTTTTATTACTTTTCCCTTTTTATACCCATCAATCAATGGCTTATAATTGACATATCCGAATTCTCCATTCATAAATGGAGTGGTAGTTTGAGCATAATTAAATGAATAGTAGCAATCGTTTATAATACGTTCATTTACTACTAGATGTTCATAATGTTCATCTACCTTTTTGTCTATATAGTACGTTTGAATCCATTCACATAATTGATTTATATCCGATGTTAATTTTTCCTTCCAATCAGGAGAGCTTATAGTGTGCAGACAAAGGTATCCTCCCTCCATGATATGAGGATATTCGATAAGAGATTTGTTAAAAAAATGAATGCTTTCTTCACCACATACTTTTGCTGGATACCAAGGGTCAAAATATACAGAGAATGTTAGAACTTCATTTAAATCTGGTAAATTTAGTTATATCTCAAAATTTCACATCTTAATATCTTATAAATTAACAATTTAT